>Ga0058701_10004246_pt1 | contig 11588 bp, 6 predicted proteins | sample AgamicOrMae_FD_97039 | JGI IMG/M metagenome (GOLD analysis project Ga0058701, IMG submission 97039) | Agave microbial communities from Guanajuato, Mexico - Or.Ma.e | ecosystem: Host-associated > Plants > Phyllosphere > Phylloplane/Leaf | place: Guanajuato, Mexico | collected 2012-06-04 | reverse complement strand
GTTGGGCTAGGTTGGATGCCTTTTGCCTCGTTCCGCTATCTCTCCGCTCAATTTGACGACGGAGGGTAGCACCAAATTTAAACCAAAAGGTTGAAAATGCTACCTTAAAAAATTACAGTGCAGTGCCAAGCTCGCAGGCCCGTTCACGGCCATGCTGGATTATCCTATGGTCCGCGGCTCTCTTCGGTTTTTCATACTACCTTCTAGAATCCTTTTTTCAGTCCATTTAGTGTTGCATTTAGTTTTTATTGTACTGTTTTTAAGTTATTGGTTCGTCTAGTTGTGACGTAGGCCCGAAAGGAGAGAAAAAAAGAATAATGCTCGAAATAACGTTGAATAATAGGGAAATGGGAATCATTGGCATTCGTAGTAACCGTCATAAATTCACCCAACCCTTACCGTAGTAAATTATTCGCGGTTTTGAATTTTCTGTCATTGAACATGTCTTTTTAGATCGTCCATGGCTTGATAGAAATTGCGGGTATGAGTTCAAACCGAAATTCCCCGATTCTGGTTGCTGTTGGCGTGGTAAATACAAAAAAAATACAATTCTGAACATCTCTTTGAGACCTTATTTTAACCGCAAGCATTCTTTGGAATCATTTCTCAAAGTCTCACTTCTCTATCGCTTCTCTCGGCTTTTGGACCAAAGAAGGAATTATAGTGGTCGTAAATTTCACTTTTGAAATTTAGATCGTTACGTAAGTTAGCTTATTTGCAAGGTATATTAAGGGGCCGCGAGGGTTTTTATCACTTTGTTGTTTGTTGTAAGGTCGTCCAACGGTGACCTGCTGATGGTATCCTCCACGGACGGCTACTGCTCAGTGATAACGTTCTCCAAGGGCGAGCTCGGAGAGCCTTACAAAAAGAAGGACCAAAGTACGCAAGAAAAGAGCCAAGGTAGCACAAGCAACAGCACACCGGTCAAGGAAGAGCCCGCGAACACGGAAGATGCCAAGCCAGTTGCCAACTTTGAACCCACGGAGGACCAACAGATGCCATTGGGAGATAAACCCTCGCTTGGAGATGACAACTCTGTCAGACAAACCGTCACTTCTAGCAGCGAACCTTCAGTAGAAAGTAGCGCTGCATCGAGCGCTGAAGTGAGTGAAAAGAAACCCTCGGTAGAAAGTGATGTCGAAGTGATCTCGGGAAAGCAACCTGCTGTAGAAAGTGGTGTGAAAGAGGCACCGAACAACGAAAGCAAAACTGAGCCCTCGGAAGAAAGCTGTGATGTACAAGTTATGAAGGTTAATGACTCGGAGGTTGCTGAACTGCCGTCCGACATTAAAAGCAAGCTGACTGTTTCAGACAAAATCCTCACACCGGTGGCTTCCGAAAAGAAAGCTCGAAGAGTACAGCTAATCACACTGTCAAGTCCAAAAAGCAAAAAGAAGCTCCTCTAATGTACTGTATCTTTATTGTTATTATTGATTCGATCATGCTATTTTTCTGATGTTTAGTGTAGAACCATATTTTTTAATGTTGTATTTTAAATGTTACTTTGAGTGATTTGTGCGATGTTTGCTTAGTCAATTAAAAGTTAAATTCAATACTTTTGGATGCCTTTTATAAGAATTCGATCTGAAACCGAGGGTTTTACGCCCTGAGCAATCTGGAAAGTTGAAAAATTTTGTGGTCTTTTTTGTTCCTTTTTATAATTTTGTTTTGGCCAGTGAGAACTCAGTACCTATAGGAAATGAAATCTGCAATTTAAGTGAATATGCGTCATGATGCTACACTCATTATCATTTGACATTTGCAAAGTGTTCTTTCTGTAGAGAGAACGTGTATTTTTACCGAAAAAATGCCTTATTTACCCTGTGTAACCCGCTGTCTTTTCTCGACTTTGGACCTCCAAAACCTTGAACACAATCAAAGATAAGGGTTATTCTATTTGAGTTATCTAATCGAGAGTAATCTTGGAAAATTTCATTTCTCATCCACGTATCCAACCTCCCGCTTAATTTCCGACATTTTTAAGTGCAAATAAAATCCAAAATTGCAATTATTTTCTTTTGTGGACCTCGTCTTTGTCCAATAATGAAACTCTTGCCTCGCACGTATAAATTTTAAGCTCGGGTTGTTTGTCATGGTCGACATGAGAAGGGAAATGTTGTACAAAGGCTTTACAGACCGTTTCTGTTTAGTGAGTGTTAAACCCACTTAAAACCAAACTGAAGTTACCAGATGGATCATTCAAGAAAAACACAAAGTTGGTCTCACAAAGAAAATTTATAATTAGGACTCCTTGCAACATAAAGACTATTTTCAGCGTGCTGATCGTACACAATTTCGCCATACACATTCACTCCTTACACTCACGCACTTAAAATATAAAATACTTCGAATCTAATTATAATCGACAGACATAGAACATAACATAGGTGGCAGATTATCCAGTCTATTTCACCATCCTGTTCCCGTGTTCGCCAGCCGCCGCATTCGTCTGCAAAAAAAAACAATCAAGAAACTTTAATGAGCTGCACTTAAGTACGAACACACTTGCACGGTAATGATTTTGCAAAGGTTTTATACCTCGTGTTACGATCTTGATCTCTGATTTTCTTCTCCATCTCGGCGTCCGTGAGTGTTTCCAGGAACGGAGCCCAAGTGTCGGCTTCCGAAGGTGGCCGGAATGGGACCTCCACGGTGGGAAGAGGGGACTCACTGCAATTTGCAACCAAAAAAGTGAAACATTTTCCCATAAACTTTACAAACTTTGTCTAACACTCGAGCTCAAACGCTAGCGTTTTCTACCTCTTGTGTTCCACTCTGATTAAAAGTTTCTTTACATAACGAGGATTTAAGACTTGCAACCGGTTCGGTGAACCTCCCCTCCCGTAAGGTGCTTTGCGCGACGCTTGCCCTGGCTGAGGGCAATTGCGATACCGCTCACTCCTCGGCGCCCGTTAATAAGCGGCATCAAGCTTGGAGACGGATGATGAAACACAAGAGGTGTTGTGTAAAAAGTGGGTGTGCCGTCTTCTGATACCTGAAAGCGTAAGTTCGTTGATGCCAAGTCAGTTGTCCGCGAATGCTGTATGCGATGGCCGTGACGAACTCTCCTCCAAGACCCAGCTCGGCACACAACTTCATAGCGAACGTTTCCGGGTTGTTCTCCTTCTCACTCATATCCCATTCGATTTGGTCGACCAACGAAGTGTTGCCAACATGGATGTTCAACTAAAAAGAAAATCTTACAATTATTTAGTGTGACATAACCGCCCAATTGTGCCTCTCGGAAGCTAGTTGACGTCATTACATCATTGCGTGCGCCACCTCGTTACCGTCCTAATAGATAACGTTCGTTTCACGTAGCAAAAGACATTATCAGGGTGGCTCATGACTGTTGATCTTATAATTACATATTAAAGGGTTATACAATACTTTACAAGGATTTTCTCCCTTTTCCTATGCATTTTGACTTAAGCCAGAGGCAAACAGCAAACTGGAAACATTAAAAACATTTATAAATTGCGGTTTTGAAGCTAATTATTAAAAGCAGAACGGTGCAACGAAGAAAAAAAGCTTTCAAATGATAGAGAATATTTGTTATAAGTGACAAAAATCAATCAAGGCTGTTTTATTTTGGTTTTTTGCTCTCTGATGAGCCTGAGTTTTTGAAATAAAATGCAAACAAACAATGGAACAAGCATTTTTTCTTCTTTCTTTTTGTCTTTTGTAGTTGGTGGTTTGCTAGCTACCCTGGTAACGTTAAAACTATTGTAGTGCCACTCTCATGGTAGCGCGCTTCATATCGATTTCCGGGGACAAACAATTAAGAAAACTCAAGATATCTTTTGAAGGAAACGCTGCGTTTTCAGTTTTGTTTTTTCCGCTTGGAAACGATAAGTACGAGCATTCCATGGAAAAGCACACGGCACAAGAGAAAGAAACCTCTTCATAAAACTTACCTTGACGATGACTCTTTGATCAACTGACTCGTCCATCATATTTCCTTCGTTTGGGTAACCATCGATCTGCTGGCGGATAGCTTGAGCGATGGCTGGAATGAACGTGATCGGGTTCAAATCCAAATCATCGCACAAAACTTCCGCGAACTGTTCCGGGGTGATCAGACTCTCTGTAAATACGGAATCCACTTTTAGATCCGACTATATCCACCGCTGAGGTTTTTAGACTAAAATATAATAAGTATTTTACCATTCTTGTTCCAAGTGAACGTGTCTCTTAATTTTTGACCTTCGATTTCCATGTCCAGTCGAATCGGAACCAAACTTTCCTGTTGAGCCGCGTTTTCGTGAATCACTGTCGGGTCGGTATCATCGAAACTACACAAAGAAAAGAACCGCTTAGCATGGCACCTTAACTACCAAGTACTTGCCACAAAGGCAAACGTATAGTATAAGTATTGAGCTTTTTGGAAAATTCAAACCAGAGGGATTAACCTAAAATTTAAGCCATCCAAAAACATGCAAGGTTGATGAAGGCTACCAACAATAAAAGTATGATAATATCCTAAAATATAACAATCCTTTAAAGCTACTTAATGTTTATTCAAGCGTGAACACAAACATTAAATTAACGCTGCTGATTCCACTTCGCCGGAGCCAAGTTAGTAAGCGTGTGGACGCGTGTGGGTGCACTAGGCTAGCCACGTCACCTTCTGTTCGGTTCATCCTGCGACTAGACTTCATTCATCCCGCGATTTATAACCGTTTTTGACCGTGGAGGCGGCGTGCCAAACCCGTTATTGGTTCGAACAGCGTTTGCCAACAATTGAAAGCTGTTAAAGCTTTCTAATAATGAAAAAGTATGAAAAAAAAAAGTTGTTTTTTTACAAAAACTTTACCTAGCGAGTTTAGGGGATTCAAGGGACTAGGCAAAAACTTAGAATTTTCTACAGAATTCAATTATTCAAGTTGCACTGTACTGTAAAACTTGGTCTCCCTTTCTTAGCTGTAAACAATATTACATTTTTATCTACCAGTTTAGATAACCTGCTTCATATAGACATGTTGTCTGCACTCACCAGAGTGGGAAAGTCCGAACTTTCTTCAGGTTAACACGATTCCTGTTGATTGGCGTAGCTTGTGGAACAGCATCCAAATGTGAGCTATTAGGAAGTGATGGAACCCATTGCATGCTCTTCTTTGGCTTGCTTTCTCTGAAATTAAAACTCCTCATTTAATGCAAGAAAAACAACATATTGAAGTGTTCTCTCTGAAAGAGAATAACTGACCTTGGTATAGGTGGTTCTGTATGTACTGATACTGCCTTATATTTTTCATCATTTCCTTCAATTATGTCCTCAACTTCTGAAGCTTTCAGTAGGGAAACACTTGACGCCAAGCAGTGCTGACTCAAGCCTACAACAAAATATATTATTTTAACATTGTTCATTTTTGCAACTCATAAGTAATGACGTATAATCTGTTAACAACTTACCCAACTCAAGAAGCTTTTTCCGTTCTTCATTTGTGATACTTCGTCTCGACATTCCAGGGTACTTTTTGTAGAGGGAGCCTCGAAAGAGGCGGAGGTAGTTCCCGACCTGAAATTGAATAAAGAATTGATTCATTTCGCAAAATAGATTCCTTCCATTCAGCAGTTGCTTATACTATCTTCAACTTACCAACCATACTTGACATTATTGAGGTTTTAAAGGATGAAACAGAATGGTCCCTTTTAAAGTATCTATCAGCACAGAAGGGTAACAAACTGTAAAGCTAGATCGCTTCTAATGAGTAAAATTTAATTGGAACATTCCTCTTCGTTAGAAACAAGTAAATAAAAGGATACCTAACCTCTTTTCAACTTTCACGAACCAAACTTCCTTCTCAATATATCACCCTTCAACTTCAGTAATTGATTTGAAAGGTCACAACCTCAATGAATTCTCATTTTTCTTGACAACAGAACACAGGAATTGAAATGAACAGTGCAAAAAACTCATTCGTATGGGAGCTGTCAACACCGGTCCAAGAATGCGCTTGGGTATACCGACTCAAATACACTTACCTCCGATCCGATGCAGTAGTACTCCCCATTTTCCTCAATTTGGAAGCTCAGAGGTTTGTCACCGTATGTTCTGATGGCCATGATGAGGGAAAATTGATCAAAATTTAACCTTTAAGTACCTTTACAAAAGTACTACTGTTTACACTTTGCGTTTCCCACAGAAGAGTGAGACTGCCACCATCCGATCCTCTCTCTAGAGAAAGAGTATAAAGTTTATTCCCACGGAGAAAAGCAAACATACTTTTGAATAAGTTCTCGGGCCGAGAACGTTACACTACCAGCAAGGAAGAAGGTTTCCGCAGCTCTTTCGGTCTGCGAGTTTGCATCTGCAAGTTTTACAAGTTTTACGAGTGAGTTGAGTTCAGGTTGAGTTGGGAGTGAGTGTGAAGTGAAGAAGGAAACTTTAGGTTTCCTTCGAACTGTTAAATAGCAAAAACTGCTCCATTGTTTTCGGCTTTTAGAAGTTTATTTTCCAAGTGGTTGTCTACAGCCACCCTGTAATACGGAAGCAATCACACACTCATGTTACCTTTAAGTTAAAGTGATAAACTGATATTCGATCCTCGTATGGAACGTACCATGGCTTTTTACTCTAAGCTGCGTGTTTTTAACGTCAAGTCCTACATTAGTGCCGCGTTTAGGGGTGTATCGTCTGAAGCAGCAGGAAAGAAGGTAACTTTTTGCTCGATTAATGAAGCTGTCTTAGGGTGAAGTCGTATGTCGTCGTTGCATAACCCCTAAGATTTTAACCCACCTTGAAATCCTGCCCTACCTAGTATGTCTCCCCTCTTATTTTCTAGAAACTCCGCAAAGCTCCTTCCACGAGGTGTGCGAGCCTAATTAGTTAACATCCCACCTATCACCGCCGGAATTTACGCCTTTAGGGGGGGAATTGCCCATGTCATCAGAACTGTGTGTTGCTTTTAGGTTAAGGGGTGGCCCTCATCTTACAGGGCTAGCAGTATTTATTATGTGAGTGGTTGGGAAGAAGTTGCTTAGCATATTATGAAATAGGGTTTCGAGTCGACGTCAACTGTTTTCATTCATCTCTTTATCGAACAGTTCTGATATTCACAGCGCCCTAGCCGGATCACACGTTATCACCGGCCATTCACACTTTGTCATTATTTCAGACTGGTGTTGTCGTGGGTGCATACGAAAACGAGGGCGGTGTCGTTCTGACGTCTGCTGCCGGGAAAATTCAGTCGCAGTCATCGGGAAATCTTCAAAAGCTTTTGACATGGTGAGTTGAAAAACATTTGTTCCGCGACTTTTCTTATCTCCTGTGAATATTATTCGGAGATTTTTCCTTGCTGGTCATACTGTTCAACAGTGGCATTCAGCATATTATCATGATCCTGCAGAAGCTTATTTGCTCTTCATTGGGGCAAGGAACTTTGCCAATACCCCTTATTATAGGGTATATTATCCACAGTGCTTTGAAGGAATGCATTTCCTTTAGAATCTCATTTTTCTTACTGAGGGATTGAGCAGGACTGTCAGAAAACGAGCTTGCTCTACCTCTTATGTTTGGCACTATGGTCTTGCTGGGTAGGAATGGTATTCTTGATTGGTCTTTAGCAGCACCTTAGGTATTAAGTTTACGCTGTTGAAATATTGGAAAGATGACTCGAATCAGGTTCCAGAGATGATAATTACCTGTATTGCATTTCTGTGTGTGCAAGGGTTGTGCATGTTCTGTCATTACTGAGTTTGTTTTTTGTAATTAAGGTATCTTCAAAATTTAATAAAAAGGTAATTTTAGTTCTGCCCTTCAAAAGTCTTTTGAAGGAATTGTTCATCTTAACTTCAAAAAGGAATTTTGTTGCACTCAGTTCCAAAATATTTTTTTCAGAATCTTGACCTATTAAGGAATATTTCTACCAGTGATTCCTTTTTCTAAACCAATCAACTGATTTTTCAAAGAGTTGATATACCTGGAAATGGTGTCTGTGTAATTATACTGTTTCAAATCAAATCATCAATTAAATCAACCTGAAACATTTAAATATTGCTTTAAATTTCATTTTTGTTTTGTATAGTACTGTTTGGTATTAGGCAATTTGCCATGTGTTTAAAGCAATATTTGTTGTTTCAGGTGAAGTTGATGTAAGAATTAAAATGGCATCAGTATCCCCAAGTTCAACCCATCATGCCACTCCACAGCGAGGGCGCCAGCCAGACCAGCAACTTCCCACAGTCCTGAATGGCATAGGGGGCACTGTGGAAGACAAGAACAACCATTACTTGTGCCCCATTTGCTTGGACCTAATCCAAGAAGCTCACATCACCAAATGTGGCCATACCTTCTGCTACTCATGCATCAGTAAATCGCTTGAATCCAGTGGTCGTTGTCCTAAATGTGGCTTTGCTGTAGGGAATGTAGACAATATTTTCCCCAACTTCTTACTGAATGAGCTGATCTCAAAGTACAAAGCAAAATCTAAAGTAATGAGGGAACTGTCCCTATCTCAAGGTAGTTCTCGAGAGGGAGTAGAAACACCAGTTGATGGCTTGCGAGACTTCGTTGCTACCGAGTCGCAGCACCTCTCTCTCCCTGATGTGAATGTCATTCTGGAAGTACTTACTCAGAGGAAAAACATTTTGGAATCAGAATCCTTTGTCTCGCAGAATAAACTCCTACAAGAGTTTCTGAAAAACTTGTTAGAAATGAAGAAGGCGCAATCTCAACTGCTGTCTAAAGAAATTGTGCTGATCAAGAAAGACTTGGAAGAGGTAGATAGCATCCTGAAAGAAGCCGGGAACCGTGAAGAAAGTGCTGCAGCAGAGCATTGTTCCGGAGATGGTGCAGGGGCGTCGGGGACGACAGCCGACGGAGGCGAATTTGGCAGGCGAGAAGCCGGCAAGCGGGACACCGCCGCTTCTGCCCCTACGGAACAATTCAACGAGGCAGCTGCGGCAAGCGGTTATGAAAACAGACTAGCAGCTAAGAGACGCCGCATGCACGCCCATTTCGATGATTTTGTGCACTGTTACTTCAGTACCCGCGCTAAAGAAGTCATGTTTGGCAAGCAGGACAAAACGGTTGCTCCTGAAGACGGCACTAGCTCTGGTCTAGATAATTTCCGAGACAACTTGGTCAAGTTTTCTCGCTTTAGCACGCTTCGGCCTCTTGCCACCCTCAACTACTCCAGTGATATTTTTAACAATTCTACTATTGTTTCCAGCATTGAGTTCGATAAGGACAACGAGTATTTTGCCATAGCTGGTGTTACAAAGAGGATAAAAGTGTTTGAGTATGCGTCAGTGATTCGCGATGTCGTTGATATTCACTATCCTTGTGTTGAGATGGTCTCAAGCTCAAAAATATCGTGCATTATCTGGAACTCTTACCATAAAAGCACTCTTGCTAGTAGTGACTATGAGGGAGCTGTGACTGTGTGGGATGCATCGACAGCGCAACGCATTAAGACTTTCCAGGAGCACGAGAAGCGCTGTTGGAGTGTCGACTTCAATTCGGTGGACTCGCGCCTCATTGCGTCAGGGTCGGACGACGCTCGCGTCAAACTGTGGAACCTGAATATGGAGCACTCTGTCGCCTCATTGGAGGCCAAAGCCAATGTGTGCTGTGTCAAGTTCAACCCTTGCAGTTCATACCACTTAGCATTCGGCTCCGCCGATCACTGTGTACACTATTACGATTTGAGGAACATGAGGGAGGCTCTGATGGTGTTCAAAGGCCACCGCAAGGCAGTGTCGTACGTGAAATTCCTCAACAAGGAGGACATTGTCTCGGCTTCAACAGACAGTCAACTCAAATTGTGGAATGTGAAAAATCCGCATTGTTTGAGGTCTTTTGTCGGGCACATAAACGAAAAGAATTTTGTTGGGTTGGCAACGGATGGTGATTATGTCGCTTGTGGCTCAGAAAACAATTCTTTGTACATATATTATAAGGGACTAAGCAAGCAGCTGTTCAGCTTTAAGTTTGATGCCGTCCGAAGTATTCTTGAAAAAGATCGCAAAGAAGATGATGCTAACGAGTTTGTTTCAGCCGTATGTTGGCGGCAGCACTCCAATGTCGTAGTGTCCGCTAATAGTCAAGGAGTAATCAAAGTACTAGAATTGGTTTAAATCCCACTAGATTTGGATTTAATGACTTTTGAAACTATGTGCCAAATCGGTTGTACCAACCTTAAGTTTTCTTTTACCTCTTATATATATTTTTTTTAAATATCATCCTGTGTGTGTATTACCTCAATGCCCCATCTGCTCAAAAGATTCAGGTGTTATCTGCTATTACATGGGTGTGTTGCTCATTCCTCTTTTGATCCATGCTTGAAGATTGTCGTAGCCTGGACGAAAGTCCCAAGTTAATTCTCCCTAAACTTGAGCTTCGATACCTTTGCTATGCACTGTTGTTACGCGTCACCCCCCCCCTCCCTCCACAATCATTTTTTCCCAGGGTAGCTTCCCGATACATCTGGGTAAAGTCTTAATATGAAAAGAGAAACTTGTTAAAAAAAAATGGTCCTATTTAGAAACTGGCGGCTAGTTCGTCTTTCGATTCGCAGCGGCTCCTTCAATGTATTTAGGCAGCTCTGTGACGCTTAATTTGTTAGCCTGGCTTATCTATTTTTCGTTGAAAATCGTTCATGATCATTCCTCACTGGATTGAATGACTGAATGAAAATATCTCCAAGTGTAGATGGCTAAGGTATTTTTGAGCTAAGTTTGTCTAATTGACTAGCCTACCCCGCGTAAGATCGTTACGCTGTAGCCCCCCTGTACCGGGAACAGATGCATCGACGGGATCGGGACGATGATTGGTTCTTGATTCTTTATTTTTTCACAACGTTATAATATCCCAGAAGCAGCGCCTTCGAAACTGCGTGGGAATAGCTTTAATTCATCGGAAGTAAAGAGAGAGAATATTTGAGTTGTCCTTGTTCACTGGTTTTGTTATGTAAATATGTTAAGCTAGTAATTGTTCCTTGTTAAATGCGAATGTTTTTATATTGACTTTACATGGAAGATTCCATTCAACGGAGAAATTGTAATGTTTTTAAATAGAAGATGGAAACAAGGTGTTGGGTCAGAAGTTTGTGGATGACGAGTTTGTGATTTACTGTTAGGATGAACTTCTAATTTGATTCTTTTTGCTAGCGTGCATTTACTTAAACCTGTGATAGTACCTGTGTGTATGTACCTATATACATTGTTTTTGTGCGCCTTTCTAGAAGTATTTCCGACTGAATTGCAAAGAATTCCGCTAGAAGATCTTTATCACCGTTTCATTTCATTGTCCTCTAAATTTCGCCAATCGGCGAGTATATTTAGCTTTAACCCTCCTAAAGATTTACTCACCAGGATGCTAGACGTGTCAAATTCCTTATCGTTCAATAGAAAATAAAATCTGACTGTGAAACCGATAGCTTGCATCTTTATTTGTCTTCCTTTTATTTTATTGACAACAACAATAACATACTGTCGATTCGGGCTCGTGGCTGGCCATTTTTTAGAGAAACAACGTTGCCTATCTTATTATGGCTTTGTTTTTCTTTGTTATTTTTATTTTTATTTGATACTACGATTCCCTATGCGGAGATGTCACTCGGGCGCTCCGTTTGAATACAGTAAGT
>Ga0058701_10004245_pt1 | contig 11590 bp, 4 predicted proteins | sample AgamicOrMae_FD_97039 | JGI IMG/M metagenome (GOLD analysis project Ga0058701, IMG submission 97039) | Agave microbial communities from Guanajuato, Mexico - Or.Ma.e | ecosystem: Host-associated > Plants > Phyllosphere > Phylloplane/Leaf | place: Guanajuato, Mexico | collected 2012-06-04 | reverse complement strand
GATGCCCCCCGACCTAACCTAACCTATACGAACTTTGGCGTTTGCGACTTTGCTCGTTTGGCGGTTACGGACTAGCACTAGCGCTTGCGGCGTTGGCGCTTGTGGTTTTCGGCGCTATCGAATGCCTCCCGGCAAATATCACGGAGATGATCAAAGTTGGTTTGCTCAAATTTTAATTTTACTTCTTTTTATTTCGCACTGGTTCAAAGCACGTATGACATAATGAGGATGAACAACTTACAACCTCTTAGATTAAATCATGTGTTCCGCTGTCTACTTACCTTTTCCGTCCGCCCGGAATTCCCCCGCAAAGGTCTCTAGTTGAATCTGCTAGTAGCATGTCCCCCGTCCGGTTCATAGCGCTCGTCCCGTCCCCTGCACAGGTATCGAATCATTAGTCCGCCATAAGAAAACTCGTCTTTGAATTTCTAACGATTATCTGCACACGATTTGGTTAAGGCCGGATTACACCGTTGAAGTTTTTTCCACTTATTTTCCGATGAATTTGATTCCATGAAACAAATATCGTCCGCGGTCTCCTGAGGGAGTTCGTCGGAGCGACTTTAGCCCAACCAAAGGGTTGCCCGCCCAAAAGGGTTGCCCACCCGAAAGGGTTGCCACCGCGACGAATTGACACGGACCAACTAAACCAGTGTTTATGAAAGCCCAAAGGGCTGTCCCTCGGGCTGCCTAGTCGCCGAGCCCTATACATAATCGATTGCCCAACAAAGTATCAAACATTAAACCAAATTGCCCACGCTTACTTTTGCGGATTTGCCCTTTTATTCCGGCGGTCGTATTTCGAACCCCAACGCTTCCATTATTAAGGACATTCAGAGGAGAAGCGACGACAGCCTGTCTTGTTTGATACCGGCCCCAGCAAGGAGGATAGGCAACCTGGTAAGCACGTGTGAGTTTGAGTTGCCTATCGCTCCGTCTGCAGGGGCTACCGTTAGAGCATCAGCCGAGCAGTGTTGCCAGATTCCGCGATTTCATAAATTCTTAATCGCGTCTTACTTTTTAACCATTAAAGATAACCTATCATGTCGGATATGTTCTGGATCGCTCTCGAGCTGAGTATTCCAAAAATAGGATTAAACATTTTGTTATCTTAAACGGTGACGCGTTTAAATTTGACGAGTCGTGAAATTTGACAACACTGCGGCCGAGCAGGAAGTCCGGTGGCTCGAGTCCTGGTCCCGTCGGTAATGTTTTTTTTTTCCAGGATTACCCTCTGATTTTTACGCCACCGGGAAAAGTAGAGAACTAGTTATTTTCACATCGATCTTGTATTCAAGACATTTATCGTTCCACTGAAACAGTGTTTTCGAAATGAGCGTTATCATCAGAGTTCATCGAGAAAATCAAGACGACGTAACTCGTGGAGACTTTTAGAAACTAATTCTTAATTTAAGAGCGTAAATCTTGAGCTTTAATTCTGAGGAGGCATTTCTTGTTCCTCTAGGGTTGTTCCCATAGGCGTAATTCCGATTTTCGGTAAATATGCAGGGAATATTTAGAATTTTTGGAAGATTTTTCGGAATTGTGGTGTTCTTTTTGTCGTAATCTTAATTTTTGTTGTGAATGATTTTCTTTTTTGAAAGATTTTTTTAGAGGACTAACTTTTATGGAAAGATTTATTTTATTTTAGGAAAACTGTCCGGAATATTTCGAATTTTTAAGGTTCTTAATTGTGGAGTTCTTTTTATCGTAATGTTATTTTTTGTCGTGGATGATTTTCATTTTTGAAAGATTTTTCTGCAGTTTTAGAAAATAGTCTCGTATGGAAATATTTCGAATTGAGTTTATTTTTGGAAATCCACGATCTTTTAGTTTAGAAAACTGTCCTCTTCTGATCGTTCTCATCAATCAAATAAACCCCCGCCATGTATGAAGAAAAGATGCGTTGATGAAAAAACGACGTGCTTCAAAACGCATTATTTGCAGTTTCTGACGCGAAAATTGTCTATTTTACTTTAAAACAAGTTTTTTTCGGAAGTGTCTCTTCGACAGGAATGGGTTAATCTGGCAAATGTTGCGACGATTTACAGTTCGCCGTCGCCGTATATCATGACATCGTGTCCCCTTCACTTCTCGCAAAACGCGAATTTTGTTTTTCACTTTGCACCCCCCCCCCAACCATACCTCCTTCCGGCCTCCCTTTTAGCATTGCGCGGCCTGTCGAGTTTAAGTGATTGGTGTATCGACTGAGCTGTTGTGTAGGTCAGCACCAATTGTGATATAGTTCGGATATTGAATGGCACGTGAGGTCACTGTCAAGAATGCTGCATGACGGAGCGGGCGGTGAAAAATGGGAACCAGATTATCCAATTCAGGTTTTCTATTCACCTCGCCATTCACTGAAGACTGGCCGTGAAATTATGATGCGTTTCTGGCGCGCCGATTAGAAAGCTTTGCCAAACCGTTCAGGGTATAAAACACAACTCTGTTAAGTCAATTTAAAGGAGAAATTTTCCAACTTTCTTCACCAGGCCGAGCTGAGCGAGATACAGGGCCCATAACCTAACATAATTTAATCTAGGTTAACTCACAATGTTCTTCGCTTCTGTCGGCTTTGCGTCGAAAGACAGAACACAAAACTTAGTGAATACAGCCTTGTTATTCAGAGTTAATGATATTTACAGTAAAAACAAACTCCTGTTTAAGGTAGTTCCTCACCTGTTTTGGGTATGAAGGTGCAACAGGTGGAGAGCGTCATCTGGTTATTTTTTAAGATAAACCTAACCATATCAATGAAAAGGTCTCTTCGAGAGCTCTCCATTGATATGTTTATTCATAGGGGTGTCTTTAAAAATACCTAAATTACGCTCTTTCCCTGTTTTGTCTTCATCTCTAAAACCGGGGTTAGTTTTTACTGTTTTTTCGTGAAACCTGCACATTTTCCCCGCATTTTGGACTCCCAAATCAAGGATTTTAAGTGGACTGTCGTTGGGTTTACTTTTAAAGAATACGCCATCTTGTTTTCTTCTATCTCAGCTGCCGCCGTTTTGCTGCAGCAGCAGTTCAACTGTGTATGCCTCTTTTTAACACGGATTTAAGACACTGATAAAGGTGTATATGAGTGTTATGCCTGCAGAGTGACGTATTTCATCTCATAAAAGTGGAATCTAGTAAGAGGTCTGCAAGTCTTCCCGCGAATTACACCGCGCGCCCGTTCCCGAAATGCCCGTGCTCACCCCCAACCCCACCCCGAAGTCTCCAGGGAGCTATTCGTTTCCGTCGGTCGGGCCGCGTCGGGTGGTTCCGTGGCAAGGCGCAAGGTGGCGCCGCTTGCAGTAACTCGATTGCTATCAGCGGGGCTCGCATTGCCTCACTGGCCACCTTATTTCGTCCCTTTGGCTTCGCAGCTGCAAGCCGACGCACACATGTGTGACATAGGGACAAGTGGCATAATTCCCTGAGCAGGGGACTCGCGAGGAGAACGTCTTCGCTCTCTTTTTTGAGGGTTGCATTTTCTACCGCTTGTTAACCTATCTTCTGGTCTAGCGGTGCCAGACACAAGATACCTAACGTAGCGTAACCACGTCGCTTAACGCGATATCGCTAACTTCTCTGTGGTAATTATCGCCACTGATAAGTACGAGTTATTAGGCAAGGAGACAGTGGAGCGGTCGAGGCGAGACAAAACCCTAAAGACTTTTAATTGCAAATGGCGTTTTTTTACAATTTTTTTATTCCTTTTTTTATGTGTGTTTACCAGATAGATATGCTCTGCTTGATTTCTGAAAGAATTTCCCCCGCTCCCAATTTTGCAGACGTATTTTGACCTGTTCTCTCCGAAGGTTGCATACATGCTTGGTTGTGTCAGGTACGCCAAAATTTTGCGCTATTTGACGTTGTATGTGGGTCAACTTTTCGCTGCACGTTACTTTAAGGTGACTCATTGTCAGCCGATATTTGCGAGGTCCGGAGATAAATATCTTCACAGAGAAAAGTGGGCTAGTAAAGTTTAGTAAAAATTAGTAAAAGTAACTAAAACGTGCGACAGCCAATCTTGGCTAGCAAACGCTAACAGAGGTTTGCTAGTTAACGTTACCGTTACAGAGTACTGTTTACAATAACGTTTTGGTATATCTGGTAACGTTTACTAGCCGAGTTGGCTGTCGCTTTTTTGAACTAATTTTTGTAAACTCAACAAACGTAGTTTTTTTCCATGTTAGTATTGTTTACATAATGAGAGAAAAGAGGTTGTCAATCTCGTCTGCAGTGGTTGCATGCATTTTTCAAAACATGTTATAGAGCTTATCAGAATATTTAAATTTGACCGAAGAACTTGTCTTATTTTGTATCTGATTTTGGTGAAGTGAACGAGAAAGGACGTATTTGGTTATGGTTATGAAGATTGACCTGTCAGTAATCATCAATGGAAGGCTTTCACCCTCCTTTTGTTACTGACTTTGGTAAGGGCTATCTTCCCGACCAACCAAAATACCTGCCCTTACTCAAAACAGGGGCAGTGCTTCCCACAACCTTTTTACTAAATCTTCAGCCTTTTCATGCGTCGTAATATTTTCGCGGGAACAAATTTCAGCTGTAAATATTGAAGTGTTCAAAATCCAGGTACTCTGTCGGAAGCTGTAGTAATGGTCCGTTCCTATTTTCTTGGCAGCTTGTGTATAACCCCTTGGGCTTTTGCTGGAGGCTGTATCAAGTTTATTTGCAGAGCAGATTATGAGCACAGCCGAAGTGCAAATCAAACAAGAAAAGGCGGGAAAAGGGCCCCTCTGACCAATTATAAGCCTAATACGACCAACAAACAGTTATCTCTCATGGATTTATCGACAACCCTTCATTCTTCGCTCGCCTTTCTTAGGGTAGAAAAATATTTTTGATTCTGCGCTCTTGGTCGTTCTCAAGAATACAGTGCTAGAATGCATTCTTTTGTGACCAAGATTTTTTTTAGTACGTATGCATAGCATATAGTCTAATGCGCTAAATAATCAGTTTTTGTTTTCAACCTGATTTGCAAATTTGAAAGGTTGCGTTTTCATTTACTTGTTTTCCGCTCGGAGAAAAAGACTTTGTTGCCTCAGCAAAACGTTTTGCTAATATAGCCACAGCAAACCAGAATTGTTGGGGTGACAATTTTATTTGTTACGGTGACAACTGTAATTGTTGTGGTAGCAATGTGTAACAATTGACACTGTCACCATAGCAATTCTGGTTTGCTGAGGCTACATTAATAGAACGTTTTGCTGAGGCAACAGTCTTTTTCTCCGTGCGCCTTCCGTCACCAACTCCGAACGTAGTGATTTCAAAGGGCACTTTGGAGATGGTACCGATTCCTTCAAAACGGATCCAGTAGGCCTAGTCTTTTCAAAGTTTCTACAGTAACAAAATATTTTATTTTTAGACAAAGTGCCGCGATCAAGATAGTTAATATTACACCAGGAATGAGATTTTTCCTTTTTTTTCCTTTTTTTACCTAAGTAGAGAGTTTAGTATTCAAGTAAATTGTAACAAATAATTTTTCATTAAAAATAGTTTTATAGACTCACTTTTTCTGAGAAATTTACGTCTGCAAATTCTGTGAGAGTAGCTTAATTGAATTTAAAAAAAAACTACCTAACGTTTATTCTGCCTAACTCATACCTATGGACAGGGTTAGTGCTTAGAGTATCTCTTTGTTAGGCGTTATGATTAGATCGCTATAAAGGATTTTACTACCAAATGATTGCGATATTACAATTTTGAAGACAAACATCGGAGTCAATTCAACCTTTACGTTATGTTCCCATGCTCCATTCAGTTTTATAAAACGATTGCTTGATTTTACTTGAAGGAGTTCCAATGTGCGTTGACTTTTTACGCACCTGTGACCTATGTTTTTAAAAATTAAAGTCGCTGTGAAGGGAATAGACCACCAGAATGTTTTTTAGTTTTACTAAACATGTTTTAAAATATGTTTTTATTAATATTGTTTTTTTTTGTTTTCTTTCCATAACGAGAGTGTGCGTTTTTAAAATGACTTGTAATTTTATTCATTGATGCTGGAAAAGCCTTACGGCTCACTTGTCAGTAATTAAACCTTTAATTTTTTGATTTACTCGGAAGTTTTTGAAAAAGATTAAACTCTTCATGATCAGTAGCAGTAGCTTCGCTTGTCAATAGCAGTCGTAACTTTTTTTATCTTTCTTTTTTTTTACTGTTCATTGAATAAGTGATGTTATATGAACTCACATTTACGTTGTTTTGTAAAAATTCACTTTTTTTTTCAAACAGAAAAGCCTAAATGAATGATTTTTCATTTACACCACGATTAAGAAACCAGTATCCTCAATGTGAGCATTGACTTTCTTCGTTGATTGTTAATGTTGATCTCTGGTCGTCTTCTAAAAAACCGCTGTTTTTGAAAGTCTGTAAAATTCAATAAATTAAAGACCCCAAGTTGAACTTGATTGAGCCTCTTTACAAAACAAGCTTTTGTAGGTACTGTACGTATCAGAGCCCTGAGGGCATTCTCCGCGTTCTGTGCTTCGTCACCACAAGTCCACCGCAAGCGCCAAAGTGTCTGAGAAAAAAATAAAGAAATGTTTCGGCTATGGCAGCCAAAACTTGTCTTCAGTCAAAAACGTTGTGTTATGACTACGCTTTGCCCACCTCATCTTAATAGGCTGATCTTAACCCACTGCAAACATTTGAAGAAAGACAAGAATCTTCCCTTATTCGCGGATTTTAACGAAATAACAAAGCGACAAATTTCCCGAATCAATACTTTAATCAACCTCAAAGTGCCTTATCTCAAAATTTTAGTCCTGCCCTAAAAATTACGATGCCAAAACCTAATTTACGTAAAATGGACAAATAGAGATCAATCAATCAAGCCGAAAACTAAAGCATTTCTCGTAACAAATAATTTTCAAGCTTTTCATTCGGCGCACATCGGTTTTCTAGATCAAAATTTTTAGTCGCCGCACCAAAAGTTTCGTTGTAACAACAGTTTTCGGTTGGTGATGGAGTCCGGTTGACTTGACCAGCGATGCACTTAGGTACTTACAGCTGTTATAAAATGCGGTCGCGTCGTCCGAGTGGGAATTCGGCGATCGGACGCAGAAGGAGCACGGAGACGCCACGGCCAAGGAGGACGCCGATGTTGTCGTCGACGCCCACGGCGCCACGCACACGCCGGACGAGCGGCCCGACACTTTCAGCTGCGGCAACCAGACTCCGAGAAGACGCTGGGCTCCCTCGCGTGCGGAGCCCTCGTTTCAACTGACTCTGGTCCAGGACCAGGACGCTGATCCGGGATGCTGCGCGGCGCGGTCCAGAGGACGAGCTTTCTGCGGGAGGGGAGGGGGAGCGAGTAGTACAGGTGGCTTCGGCTTAATACCTCCCCCCCACCACCAACCCCTCTTCGGACCCTCCCCTCCAGTGCGACGCCGTGCCGCCGCTGTTAAATAATGTTTTTGACTTGTTTGTGCGGGGTGGACTGTGGAGGTTGCTTTTTAAACACATGTTTCCTTTACGACGGGTTGTCGTTTGGCTTTCTAATCTTCCGCCTAATTCTTGCTTTCTAATCATCACTATACAAGCGCGCTGGGGAAAAACAGAATGTTTCGGGGAGGGATTTAACAGTTTTTTGGCATTTCCCTCGTTGTTTTGGTGTTGTCTTAAGTTTTTGATTTATGAATTTTAGACTAAGAGGGAAAACACGTTTTCAGACCGGCGCGGCTAAAAAGTAATAATGTTCATGAGCATTATTATTATCTTTAGCATGGAAAATAAAGTTGGAAAAATAACCATAGTTCAAAAACGGTCGCAGATATCGCTACAGTCTTTTAGATGTTTCCTGATGCTAAGGAAAGTTTTCTTGACATAGTGAAAAAGGCATTGTCTTCTTATCTCTAGACTGATTTAATAACCGCTAACCATTGAATCTTTTTTGCTGTGTAATTGTTTTAGTGAGCTCAAAGGGATGGGCGCACAAGAATGAACCTGCTTTTATAAACTGGACAATTAATCAGCGAGACTATGCTCGAATGACACTAGGGGTGGTATCTTTTAGAGCCCATATGGCCACGCTTGGTTACTCCCTTAATCCTCCCCCCCCCTCAACTCGCAGTGCATGTGGTGAAAGACTTGTCAAAACATTGCCGGCGATCCCAAGAAAATCGGTGCCTCCCCATTTTTTGGCGATTCCATTTTTCATCCCGAAAAAAGTGGCCTTTGGAGGGAACATGCTTAGGGGAGAGAACGCTGTCTTTATTGTGTTTGCTGATAGTAAACACACTTGTTAACAGAACGAAAATTGGCCTGTTTCGGTGTTAATCAAATAGGATCGTCTTAAGTCTGGCAATGAGCGGGGAAGTGTTAAATCTCATTCGCTATGTGCGATAGGAAAAACAGTTTCACTGTGTTTTGAATGTTTTCAGAGCAGTTTAAGTTTAGGATGGGTTTCATTATAATGCCTAGAAAATCCTCCTTTAAAAAAAAATAACAGCTGATCCGACAATCTAAAGTCGTTAAACACTATCGCAAGTTCTCTCATCTCTCAAGCGCCATTTTCGCGGATTTCGCAAAGTTCAATGTAGTTTTTTCACCGGAATACGTAGGCCTAGATGTTTAGCCATTTTTTTAAAAACAGACCATAAAGAATCTTCTGACTTGAAAGGCGACGGGTGAGGTTGCTTCTGTTTTGCAGTACCTGAAAACTTAATTGTCGGACGATTTCCCTGGAAGAACTTCCTGCAACTGTTACAGTATGCCGAAGTATCCAATTTACGTAGCCATTAATTCTTATTTTTACCCTTTAAAATACCGGGCCAAATTTACAACGGAAAAAAGAAAAAAAAACACGGGAAACGGTACTGTAGTTTGCGAAATGTCCGCGATTGGCTAAAATAGTCCCGTGTTCAAGATACCAACTTACTCTGAAGCAACTCTGTCATTAATTCGAGCTGCAAAGAATGCAGGACATTTTAGAAATGTCACATTTGAAAGGAGTAATCTCTTAATTACTTCGAGTGAAATTCACTCGTTCAAACCAAAAACTCGCCCACTCGAAGCTTCGGCATGATCAGTTTTTGGTTTAAACGAGAGTGTGTCTCTCGAAGGTTTTTAGAGAGTTATAAACTGGATATTTTGGTTGGTTAGGTCTTGTAACTAGGTTCATTTCGCTGAAAAGCGTGCTGTAAGTGGTACCAAACTTCATAACCACAAATTCTAATTACCTTTTTGGCGGGAAGGCTTTGTTAGATTGCGCAATCCGAGATTGAATTTCCATCTGTGGCGGCTGCTGTCCTGTGATAGGTTAGTGGACCGAATGAGGGGACCAATGAGCGTGGCCGCTCTGAGTTTGACTCCGCCCCTGATGCTGCAGCATCACGGTCCAGACTCCTCCCACCACAAGATCAATACTAGCATCGAGGCAAAGACAATCACATCTTTGTATCTACCGCTAAACGGGTCCGAACAGGCGCGTTGTCTTAATTCGCGAATAACTTTAAATTTGCTTATTTTTCTGCGGAGCGAGGATGTATTGGTATAATGATAGGACGTTCTACCATTCGAACTCCACTTGTCTTCTTAAGGTAAGAAGATTTGAGCAAGTTGGCGGCCAGGGTTGGTCAAAGTATGATTGTTTTGTGCAGAATATTATAAATATTTTCTACTCTACGTGTAAAGTTAGAGTTTCCTTCTTCGAAAAAATGATAGATTTTCATTAATTTGGTCTGTCTAGGGGTATCAATGCTGCAAAATTTCAATTGAAGTGGATATCAGTGACTATGTATATATATATTGTTAGGTTAAGCAAATTATTAATGGAATATTTGGGTTGTTGGGTTGGTGGTTTGGTGGATAAAAGATGAAAGCCAGCTTGAGTACTCACCGGAGATATATTTCAAAACAATATCTTCTCTATTGCTACATTTTGGATAGGTGTTGTCGACCTCGTCAGAACTCAAGTCCAAGACGAATGTGCCCATACTCACCACGTCTCGCTACCCGCGACATAGCGCTGACATTTGCACCTTTTAATTCAGTGTAGCCAACCTCATAGTAAGGCAGCCTAACAATATGATGTTTTTAAACCATAAATATTCAATATGAATGTAATTTATGGAACTTTTCCTTCACGTGCATCTGGTTTAAACCTCGTAGATGCAGACAAGTTACATTTGTTTTCACCTTAAAGGTAAAAGTTTTTGCATTATTTTCTAATGATAGTGTAAGCAGTTTAGAAGGACAATTTGGAAGGTAATTTTGAAAAAATTAAAGTCAAGGATATACCTTTTTTCCCCGCAAAGTAGGAAGATGTCTTTTTCATTCTTTTTTTCTCTCCCTCTCTCTTTTTTTTGTATTTTATCTAATATTTTTCAAAACGTTCAGCAGTATTTTTCAAAATATTTTTCTTTTTTTATCTAGTTTTTTTGAAAATGTTTTTCTTTTTTTTCTAGTATTTTTGAAAATGTTCCGCTGAGGGTTTTTTTTATTCCCCTATCATAGGAAGTAGGAAGAATTGCAAGCAAAAGCTTAAAGTCGAATTTTCATCAACCGAAACTCGTCTGAAACGAATCATAATCCGACATGATGTTACTAAATCTCGACTCTTCGCATCTAGAGGATCGACTGCAACGAAAATTTGAATTATGGCGGTCCTTTGTCGGCAGGTGTCGTTGTCATGGCAACGCAGCTGTATGTGGTCGCCATGGCGGCGCGGCGCGGTTCTCCGCCGCCGCCGCCGCCGCCGCCGCAGCAGCGACCATGGAGCCTCGCTCTCATCAAACTGATGAAAAATTTAATGAAATGAAAACCTAAAAAACACAAAACTTGTCTTGGGAGAGGAAATTTCGTCAACGGAGAGACGTAACCTTCGGGACAATGGCACATTCCTACAAATGTGGGCAGGTAAGAAATTTTAACATTTCTCCAGGAGCAATATTCACACTGATTCATCTCGAATGTTGATGTTTGAGTAGTGATGTTCTGCTTGGCCTACTGGTTCTTATACCCAATCTTTGTATGCGATCGGTTCAAACAATAACTAATTCTCGCACCAATTATAACCCTTCGAAAAATGTCATGAGCAAATCCTGCAATGATGGAGAAACATCACAACCATACTTCGTCTCAAAATTTCTTATCTCATGATTGTATGTTAGATCACATTTTTTATTTTAAACTGCCTCACAAATCTTTCTTTCGCCAAAAATTTTAGTTTTTAGGATAAATTAGTGTTTTTTGGTTTTGTTTTTTAAGCAGTGTCTTTTGTAACCTTTACGATTCGAATGTTTTATCTTAAACTCGTTCAAACCGAGTTATTCAGTTATAGAATTATGCTTTTCAAAGAAATCCGCTCTTAATCCAAGCGCAAAATTAAGGTAACCATCCTAAAATGCCTCTTTACTAAAATAAAATTATTTACTTTTTTCTTTTTTTTTGTTGTGGACATAAATTCATTATTCAGTTACAAAATTCAACTTTTAAAGGGAATCCACTCTTAATCCAAGCGCAAAATTAACCCATAACAGCCCAAAGTATTTGGAGTGAAATTCTGCTTATGAGAAATTGAAAGGATTTTTTCCACTAAAATACGCAATTTTAAGCTTTGTGAAATGCCTAAATAATT
>Ga0058701_10004244_pt1 | contig 11590 bp, 5 predicted proteins | sample AgamicOrMae_FD_97039 | JGI IMG/M metagenome (GOLD analysis project Ga0058701, IMG submission 97039) | Agave microbial communities from Guanajuato, Mexico - Or.Ma.e | ecosystem: Host-associated > Plants > Phyllosphere > Phylloplane/Leaf | place: Guanajuato, Mexico | collected 2012-06-04 | reverse complement strand
TGGGTAACCCTAGGTTAAGTTAGGTTAGGTTACGTGGCTTGTGCCTCGCTCCGCTCGGCTTGACGACGGAGGGTGGCACCAAATTTAAACTAAAAGGTTGAAAATGCTACCCTAAAAAATTACCGTGTAATAGCCACCGCACTGCAACTCATAAAGGTTGCATTTCCGTGCATTCTACGTCTCGTTGACAACTCGCGTGCGCGCGAAGTCAGACCCAGAATAATGTTTTGCAACGGCACCATACTTGGTTTAGTTCCACTGAAAGTGATAGCGATCAAGGGTATGAAAAATATCTTCAAGACGTAGAATTAGATCGACTTTATAACGTTAAATTGATCCCATAGTTTCCAAGTATTTCTCTTAATAGTTCCGTTACGGAACAGAAGGGGGCACATCACAGTTGATTCGGCGAACTTGATGAGACGACAAAATATTGCGGCCTCCAAGGCGCAGATATTTACAACTCTCCTCTGTACATAACGAATGGCACTGTGCACATACAAACAGAAACAACAATACATGGGGCCATGAAGTTTATAATAACGTCTCAGCTAATCCGGACGTACCGTATTATCACAGACAAGCGAATGATACAATGCCCCGCCTGAGTTAATAACCTATCAGTGATAGGCTATCATTAAAAACTAAGAATTATTATTAGAAAGACAACTTTGCAGTATAACATTCGTTTTTTTTTCTTAACTAATAAGAGAGATATTTTTATGTGATCGTAGAAAATTAATTACATCGTGTTACAAAAAATCTTGTGAATAATTACTTATTTCGAGATTTGAACCACCTCGTTTCAAAACCTAACCACCCCTCAGAATGAATGATGTTCCATTCAAAAAGTGTTTTTTGTTGGCATCTTAGGTGTGTCTTGGAAAAAAAAATTACTTCGTTGTAAAGGTTTGCCAACCTGTGATATTACTCAGCTTCCTTCTTTGATTCACCTGAAATATCCATTCATAACAGAAATGTTCTCGTCTTGTTAGTTGTGTGCATTTTGTGCACTCCTTTTCGACGTCTACTCGGTCGAAAAAAAGGAGTTTCTTCGAGGCTCTCTCACTCGCCAACATTGCAAGGGTGAAAGCTTCACAAACTAGCATTCAACTAATATATAATTGTCGTGAAAATGATCTAGTAATCAGAAGTTCAATTCTCTGAATGCGAGGTGAATTTTTCTCCACCAAAAGCTTGATTTCGCTCTTCCTTGACGTTTCCGCTCCTGTTTTCTTTCCCAAGAGAGATTTAAACGGGCGGGAAAGTTCCAACTATCTTCCGGATGTAAAACAACATCAAACATTTAAAGCAATCCCTGGACCCTCATCAATTGAGGAGAGTCACAGATCCGTTGTTGAAAGGTAGGCAACCGCACCTACACACATGTAGTGCGAGTTGCGTACTCAGTGCATGGTGGCGATCTCGTCGTGCACGCACACCTCCGAACAGTGTTGCCGAATTTTGCATTCAGATTTAAACTCGGCTAACTGTTTAACTAGTTAATATAACTTAATATTCACCCGCTACGGGACTTTGCCATATCCAAGAAAAGACTTACGTCCACGTAGCTGTGCGCTCCGTGTTACTCTTAAAACCATGTCTTGATTTCAGAGCTTGAGAGCAATCCAAAGTTCACAAGAAATGCTAGGTTATATTAAGCCACTTACGCCCAGCGATGCCGTTCGGAAACAGAAAAAAATATTTTAGATGATATTTTTTTAGTTCAGTGTTGTCACAATTCAAAAAATATCACCCCCCTGCAAACCTTAAATTTAATTATTTAGGCATTTTCCATAGCTTAAAATTGCGTATTTCAATGGAAAAAATCCTTTCAATTTCTATTTAGCTAAATCACTCCAAATACTTTGGGCTGTTATGGGTTAAGTGGTTCCCAAGTTAACCATTGTTACAGTCGACGGATTCGCGAAATATGGCAATACTGCTTAATTGAACGGGGTGTGGAATGGCGTTAGTGTAAAGTCCGCAAATATTTGACGGCGTTGAAGACGAAGATGACTGCCATGGCGTCAGTGTGGTGGGTATAGGACGTGTCGTGGGTCGGGCGGCCCGCGTTGCACAGGTTGCTGTCGCAGTAGCAGTGCTCCGACATGGACGCCTTGACGCCGAAGTCCTCGTTCTTTGTGCAGCCCTCCTTGTAAACCGACCCCACCACGAAACTCTTCATCCGCCACGTCCCATTTTCCATAACCTGCGAGTTGTAGCTCTGAGGCGCGCAGTCGCGCACGATGTTCTGGATCACCTCTGCAAAATACCACAAGCCCATTTTCAAAAATTCCAAAATCAAGTAAACTTTTTTGAAGATTAACCCACTACCGCTCAGCGATGCTGTTCGACAGCAGTAAATTTATTTTAGAGTATCTTTTCAGTTCAGTATTGTCACAATTCTAAAAATGTCACCCCTCTGGAAACCTGAAATTGTATAATTTAGGCATTTTTTAAAGCTTTAAATTTAGTATTTTAAAGGAAAAATCTTTCCAATCTCTCTGAAAGCTAAATTTCTCTTCAAATACTTTGGGCTGTTATGGGTTAACCTCATGGACGTACCTAAGCCAGTCTATAACCGTAGTGATGTCTACAGTAAGGAAAATACTTCTACAGCATTTGTAAAAAAATAAATAAAAATCGGCGTTTAAAAGAGGCCTACCTTCCAGAAGTGTATTAAAGTGGTGTGAAAGGTTTCTTTTTTTGGGGGGGGGCACAAATGTGTCAAGCGTTATCTATTTGAAAAATACCACAGTTTTTTTTGCCTTTTTTGTTTGTTTTTTATTGAAAGACTATGAGAGGGTGATACAAAATATGAAGAAAATACAAAACTAAAATCGTCAAAAAGGGTTATTTTTTGTTGCCTCGAAATGGTAACCGTCTGTGTTGGCAACACTGTCATGAAAACGCTGGGAGAACGTTGGCATTACAGTGCGTATAATAAGCCAGTCATCAGCTGATACTCGGGGAGAATGCATCTGTTTTATCTTATTGTGTATTCTAGTAATCTGGGTTAAATATGTTGATACCTGACCATGGGAATAATCATTGAAGATGAACCTAGAAACACAAACAGTAACGCTAGGCGGCAAGCAGTGGACGTAGTTCATGCACTAGCGCGCATTTCTAAAAACAGTATTTTATAAGGCGGCATAAGGAAAAAAAAATGATGAAATTGTACAATTCTTGTGAGCGTGTAGAGTTTGATTTTCAAGAGTACTTTTGGAGAACTTGTAAAATAAAATATGCTTTGAGACGCTTTCTAGATATTTAATGTTTGAATTAGCCTTTTTTTTTCAATGCCAAAATGGGGCCATTTTGCTCTTTTTCCTGTGTTTTAATTACGAATAATGTTCTTTGATTTCTTCGGTGTAAGTTGACAACGAAAAAAAAAAGGGTTCATTTTCGTTTCTAAATTTTTTACAGTACTGTTATTTTGTTGGTCGAATCGTAGACCCTTCAGAAGAGAGCGCTCTATCAAACCATAGTGTCTTTACCTTGCTAAGTATACTTAAAATACTAATGTACGGTACAGCACCATTCAATAGCGCGCACTTGTTAGGAAGTGCCTTGTGCGGTAGTTTAAGATCAAGAGCGCGGTCTCTTCTTAAATCACATTACAGCCATCTCAAGCGGTCACTTTTTTTCCTCAAAATGTGTTAATTAAGTTGGTAGCATTGTGACTTACTTCCATTGGGCAGAGTAAGCTGTACTGTGGTTTTCCGGCAGAAAGTTGACTTGGGACAGTCAACAATGTACCGCGACGACCAGTCAAATTCGGAGCACAGCTTGACCGTCTGGTTGGTCTGGTAGGGGGGCGGCGACACGGAGCAAGAGTAGCAAGACAGCCCGCGGCAAGCGCCCACTGCAAAACCAAAACCGAAAACAGCAACTTTAGTGTAGAGCCCTTACTAATTGACTCCCTTCGGGGTAATCCTAGGCTTGGACTGCCGGCGAACCCGCGAATCCAATCCGAAGGAACCTTGGAAGAATTCGTAGGTGATCTCCAGTGCGGTCGCGAAGCCCAAAGCAGCTTACTTCTCGCTGACATTAACCCTTTACTGCTCAGCGATGCCGTTCGGCACAGAAAAGTTATTTTAGAGGATCTTTTCAGATCAGTATTGTCACAGTTTAAAGAATATCACCCCTCTGGAAACCTAAAATTTTAAAATTTAGGCATTTTTCAAAGTATGAAATTTCGTATTTTAATGGAAAAAATCCTTCCAATGTCTCTTAACCTACATTTCACTCCATTTTTTTTTGGGGGGGGGCTGTTATGGGTTAAGGACGTTTCCTCTACTTGCAGCTAGTCAAATTCACCAACGAGTTGTACGAAAAATGTCAAAACTGTAAAAAATCTTAAAAGCACGAAAAACTCAAACATTTCACTGAATGAACAATCAAGTTTAGTTGGCAGCCAATATTTACGGTTATTTTAATTTTTGTAATTGTCGCCATTGCTGATTTGACTATTATTTCTCTAAAAAGAAATATGCTGTCTTTAAAGGTTTTTATCAGATATTTTTCTTAAACGACTCTAAGAGTCTGGTTTTTTAGTCTCAATTTGTTTCCCTGAACCCGATCAATCATGCTGATCGTTTTTTAAACAATCTTATCGAGAAATTTTCTCGTAAAATGTGAAAGAACTTCAACATTTTGGTACACGTGATTCTCGCTGTCTTTGAATGCCCAAATTCAAAAGTCACGACGGTGATAAGTCGTTTTTAGTGGTCAGGTGTGTGTAATAGCATCTTGGCTGCATTTCTGATTAATGAAAAGGGCCTGTTATCGGCACCCTTTATCTCGACGAAACATCCTTAACTCCCGCCGAGGAGCAGAACTCCAGCCTTTCCAACTTCCGTTCTTACCACCTGATTTTCGATCGTAACGTCCGACTGACCTATAGACCTGGGAGAGGGATCTGACTGAGGTAGCCGATAAACTTTCTCGTCAGAGATGAAGAAATTTTAGAAAGAGGAAGATCAAACGCTGTCAAAGGAAACTGATTCCAGCTTAAATTATAGACGACATTGCGTTGTAAACTACCGTCTGAGACTCGAGGGGTCACGGAACGTGAAGATCCGTTAGAACGTCTAATTATGTTTTAGTCGTTATCCACCCAAAACGTCTTGGCCATCTTGAGGTATGTCGAACGAGTTTCTTCGAAAAATTTAGGCTAAGGCATATCCTAACGTGTTTATTTAAGATTGTTTTACAATTGGTTCATGTCGGACAAAAGTCTCTTTTTTTTTCCAGACACACGAATCTCTAGTGAACACTGTGTCGCTTGATGTTTATTAGCAATGAGTTTAGTTAACGTTCAAATCAAGTTGCTCGATAACGTCCAACAGTGATAGCGTCTCAAGTGAGAAACGTGAAGTCTTTTCAAGGATTTGGTGCACGTAGATATACGTATTGTAACGATTTGAACATTGCTTTTTTTGTGCATTCTGCACCGCAAAGTTCGAACTAATCCAGCAGTTAGGAACTTAGAAGATGGAGGCGACAACTTAATTGTCGAAATCTTGGATGGTGATCTTGGACGGTGAAGCCCGATTGTGAAATTTCATGTTTGGGTTTGGTGAAAATATCAGAATATCTCGATCTGAAAATCAGTCTTTGAAAAACGCTTCAACTGAAACTGATCTACCCACAAGCCAATGAAAGTGTGGTTATGTCGCAAAAATCGAGTTTAAGATGAGATCGGATTCTTTTCGTAAACCCTTCAGAGCGTCGAAAAGTCTGTTTTTGGTAATAGCATACGAATCCATTTTCATTTTGGAAATCACTGGTTGCCCCAAAAATATACTTTTCAAATTAATGATCGCCCGTTTTGTGCCATGAATTTTGTTCGTATGGGAACGCGCTCATGACTATGCATTTTAAAATTCAGTCTTGAGAATCTGGTGGGATTATGTTAGAGAAAAATCTTAGCCTATTCAATACGAAAGGTCTAGTCTACTCGAAGGCTTAGAATCAGCCATGGGAGCAAACTGAATCAATGGCGGGAATATTTCATGAAGGATATAACCTTGTGACTTTAAACTCTGAAGTGAAGGATGATCAGGATTCGGATGCAAATCGTGTGATGTATCCTTTGTTTTTCCGAAGATTAGTTAATTAGGTAATTGTTGTATGAACTGTACAGTTCATAGTTGTAACAATTCATATAGCTGTGGTAACAATTGAGATTGTCACCAGCTCAATTTTCGTTTGCTAAGGCTACATTAAAAAAACGTCTTGTTGAGGTAACAAAGTCATCTTCTCTTTGTGGTTATACAGTTATCTGCGTACAGTTGAGATCATGAGTCGTGCCACATTCGAATCGAGTTACTTTCATTTTATTTTCGACGTTTTGGCAATATTAATGCACCTAAATGCAGAGGACCTCGCGCTCGGTCTGGTCAGTTCAGTGTTATTGACAACTGAAATTTCTAGGAATAAGAAGTCCCTAAATTTGAATGCGACTCTTTGAAGGAACTCCATGGCGACTCTGTTAATTATCTTCCGTATAGAGTATGCCGATTGTTTGACGTTTGAGGAAATGGGACCTGTGCGTGAGGAAATGTGGGTCAAATCCGGGGAACGGGGACCGGGCTCCTAACGGTACCTTCCCCTTCATTAGGAGCCGCAGCAGCCGAACAGCCGTCCGCTCCACTGAGTAGCATCGCGCCGCGCCTCGTCTGGCGCGCAGCGCGCAGCATCTCAGTGGTCACGCCACGGCCGGCGTCGGCTCGGTTCGGACGTTGGCCCAGGGCCCCCTTCGGCCCGGCCGAACTGCCCTAGGAACCCCGAACGCTGCCCGGCTGGCCAGCGAGCCCAATCCAAGGTCGCGCTAATTGATACCTGCTCATTAATTTTCGCGCCTAATTGCTGTCCCGTTGCCTCTCGCTCACCGTATGCGCTTTCAACGCGTTGCACTACCGTTAGGTGGGATTTATAACAGTGCAGACAGTATCTCGAGTAATGGAATATTGATGCTTGAACAAGCGATGTAAATAATTGTTTTCCTGTTTTAAGCCAGGTATATTGTTTAAAAAGGCATTGCTTTGACCAAAGACTAATCGTTATCCTTTTGTAGCACCATACATGTTTTTGGGTATTTAAAGGAAATAAGCGGTTGTAACCAATATTTTGGATAGTGTAGAATGGTACGGAGAATCCATGCCTTTTCTCCATGCCAAGCTATGGAGGAAAGGTGCCATGGAAACTCTCCATAGTAAAACGTCTTTTCAATATCGAAACCAGTGGAAAGCTCTCACCGCACCACGCCGTGGCCCTTTCTCTGACATGTCTACCGGTAGATGTAGGCCTAGCTGCTGAACTTACTGAAATGTTGTTCAGAACCGTCCATTTGATTACGTAAAATAAAACTCTATTTGACCCTCACCCTATCAGTAACACATTTCTCCCTTTAAAGTATGGACACGCTCACGTTCAGAACCCTCCCCTTAAGAGCGTAACGCTATGTATGAACGGTCCCCCTACCCTTTTCATGTTTATTAGCCTTATTGATGTATATGAATACCATTACCCATTGTAGGTATTCCTTTTATTTTTGTGTATGCTCTTGAAAACTCTTTCCATAATTTTGATAGGATTATTTTTACTGCTTCCTGTTACAAGAGTTACTTTTTGCGTTATGTCAGCTCTTTTTTTTTTAATTTTAAAAGTTTATGTCATTATGCGGTCAGTTATTTCGTTCTTTTCGATTTTTTTTCCTCCAAATATAAACAAATTCCCGGATAAGATCATTTTAGCGCGTTAAAGTACACCTCTGGTTTGTTCTTAAGATACGCTGCCAAGTCTTTTCGACTTATATCACACCTCATTTGTAAGAAACCATAATTAGATAGGTAACGCTTGTGAATTAGTTGAGGCCTTCCAGAAACGAATGACACCTGAGATTCGTGCTTTCTAAGGGCTGTTCCCCTACTTTTATACAAGGCTCAGCTTTTAGCCAAGGATTCTTTTTTTTTGACAGCAACTAATGTTAAAGATTCCTGAGAACGGATCTATGCGTGTGCCAGGTTCGATGCCCGGCGGGGCTCCGCTCATGCCGCAGGAAGCGTTTTTATTGGAGGAGCTGCAGTGTAGAGTCCTGGATACTGCATTGCACTTCGACTTTACGCGTTCTGATCGGCTGCGGTTTGCCGCTCCGCGAATCATCTCGCTACGCCTTTTTTGCTCCGCGGTGTCTTTTGCCCTACCTTAGCGGAATCAGAACGAATATCGTGAAATGTGGGGGGGGGCACAAGTCCTTACATTATTTTCAGTGGCTTCTCTTTGTAACGCTCGTCAATCGGAGAGACAAAGAAACTGTTATCAAGATGTGTTTTTCGTGGCGTTAGAAATACTTACTAAGCCTGTCACCGATCTAACTTAGTTTTTAATGGAGGAATAATTGCAGCAAAGTTTAGATGCACGAGGTTTTTGATTATTTATTGAGAGTTTCTATTTTTTTTAATATTTATCGATCTATAATTTCTTGAAACTTGAAGTAAAGAAGTAAAAGTAAAAAAAAATAGCAAGAATTTCGTAAATAAAGAATAGTAATAAATCAAATGGTGATGCAATTTTCTTAAAATGTCGATTTTCGAAATCCTTGAAATTATTAGTTAAGGACCGATTATGTTGCTCAATACATGAAGAAAACGATCCAAAATTGAGATCAAGAACGTTTATATTCCGCTCGATATGGTACGCATTGTGGGGTTAATCTAGAAAATCACTAATAAAAGTAAAATACAAAATTTGTCGGAAATGAGAGGTGCGCCAACGTCAAACGTGTGTATCTGAGTAAACCGTGCAGATCCTTTAGCCGATGGACATTTTTTTTTCTTCATTTAATGCGGTTGCTGCTTACCGTGCAGGGAAGCAGCAACCGCACGGGAAATATTTCCAACTCTTTCGCGATTATTCACCGGCTGTTTTAGTTTGTATTTGTTTTTGCCATCGTGTCGTGGGCGAAAATAAAAGTGGTTTTGGCAAGGCGGTGAAGTGAATTTCTTTTCTCCAAGCGGAAGACTTGTCCTGCCACTTTCTAGCGACTAGAAAGCTGTCGAGAAATAAATTGATTTCGAGGTTTTGATTTAGGCTTACGGGATGTGCGTTATGACCTCTGCAAATGCTTTTTCAATACTAAGAGGATATAATGCGACGGCCTACCTTTCAGTGGAATATGAATGTAGTCAATTGACAAATGATCAGTCACTCATAAAGGTTTAATGTTACCTCTCCATGTCCCACCGTGGTTCAGCCTGCCATCAACTTTGCGACTTACATCCGCCAAGGTTAGGTTGCAATAAGAAAAGTAGGTTAGTAAAGTTTAGTGAAAATTTGTAAAAACAGCTAAGAAGTGCGACAGCCAAACTTGGCTTGTTAACCTTAACAGTTTTGCTGATAATCGTAACCGTTACACAGTACTGTTTACAGTAACGTTTTCTGGCAAATGTAACGTTTAAAAGCCGAGTTGGCTGTCCCTTTTTTTTCATTTACTAATTTTCAGTAAACTTTATTAACCTTGTTTTCTCAGTGTGAGTGCCCTGTGCCGCGCTGTGCTCAACTTGGCGACAGATTAATCTCGAGGTGGAAAGTCACAGAGCCGAGAAGCTGTGAATTTTCTTTAAGACGGCCGGTGAAAGGTGTATCTGGACCAGCTGCGTTTTATTGCGGATGGTTTAGCAAACAATCGGTCTGTGTAGTTGCCAACCCCAATCTAGGTTTGTAGAGCTCTCATAAAATTTTCATCGACGTGTCTTCAGGAAACTGACCGTGCGGTAGTTGATGGCACATCCTGTATAAGAGTATTCCAGTGCAGAAAGCTACCGCAGAAGAGGAGGCCCAAACATCAGTGAGAAGGACTGGATGCGAAATGTTTTTGCAAGAGTGTTGATAGCAATGAAATGCAGTATTTATTTTGCAAATAGCAAATTGAGGCGCATACAAATGATGTGGTTATCTTCCACAAACGATCAGCTTTTTACGCCTGGATTGCTTTTCTGTAAAGATGCACGTGGGTTTCGAATATTGACATGCAACAAAAATTAAAAAATAATAATTAAAAAATCCGCATCCTACTGTATTGACTTTGTGAGCATTGACAAAATAGAGCATTTTGCAAAACAGAAAAATCTCACTCGCAGAGGCACGCTTCAGTGGACAAAATCGCCATGTGTTAGTCGTCAGTTCAACTAACAAGGGTAGCACTACAACTGTCCGCCCTCCAATTTTCTTGAAACCATCAGGACTTGAAGATAGCGATATGGAAAGACCCAAAACTTGCTGCCGAAATTATTTTTTTATGTTAAAAATAGCGTCAAAAAATTGAAGGCCAAAAACTTTTTTGAGGTAGAACCAAAATAATACACAGTCCTTATGAAAAAGTGAAAAGTAAAATCTCTTTGGGGCGAAAATTTCAAGGATTTTGCGATATCTTTAACGCTTTTTGAGCTATGGCCATTACTGATTTTATTTTGTATTTGTAGATAGGGGTAATTTTTATGTAGTTTTTTTTTCCACACGGGTCTGAAAACGTATTCTCTGCATTGTTTCGGTGTTGCTAACGTATAGACACCAGAACGGTGCAGAGAATGCGTTTTCAAAGCCGTGTGGGAAAAAAATAACAAAAAAACATCTAAATTACCCCTATCTAATTACATGCAAAATAAAATCAGTAAAATGGCCATAGCTCAAAAACCGTTGAGGATATCGCAAAATCCTTGAAATTTTCGTGTCAAAGGGGACTTACTTTCCACTTTTTCATAAGGACTGCCTATTATTTTGGGTCTACCTCAAAAAGTTTTTTGCGTTCAATTTTGAACGGTATTTTTAACATAGTAAAAGCTAATTTTGGGAGCAAGTTGAGTGTTTAGGTATCTTTCCATCCGCTATCTTCAAGTTCTGAGTGTTTAAAGAAAATTGGGGGCGCACAGTTGTAGTACTCCCCTTGTAAGCGAGCTTTTCCTTAGTCTAACTTTAGATACATCCAACCTAACCTTGCCTGGCGTGACTTTAGGATACATAACGTATATTAACAAAATTTAACAACTTAAAACTTAAATTCTTAAAACCTGTCAGACTTAAAAGCAATAGTGGCTCGGGGAAAACGATCGGATAACTCGTGTTGCGAAATAAAATAGGCCTTAAGGTACCTGTGACCTTTGTTGGCCGTTTAACGCCCTCGTTGCGACCTTCGAAAAGTTATTTAATTCGCGTGGAGCTCCGTTTGTTCACGAGAAAGAAATGCGCGCGTTACTAAACCTCGCATCCTAAAGGGACTGTGACAAAACAGACACTCGCTGCAGATATATTTAATTAGGTAATATTTTTGAATCGAAAGTAAAAGCTTTCACCTTTGTTTTGATTGGCTAGACGAATGGCCGTGGCATCCGCGGGTGTGGTTTTCAACAGCCTGCGTTGCGTCGTGAACTTGCCATCATATGCGCGGGAAGGGCGAAGGACACCTCCGTGAAGTTTTCCGGCCCCACTCAAAATTTTACAAATCAGAAGACATGCATCGTTAGTTTAGCGTTAGTTTAGGTTAGTTTTGGCGAAAAAATCGTTAGTTTTGGAAAATTACCCC
>Ga0058701_10004243_pt1 | contig 11591 bp, 7 predicted proteins | sample AgamicOrMae_FD_97039 | JGI IMG/M metagenome (GOLD analysis project Ga0058701, IMG submission 97039) | Agave microbial communities from Guanajuato, Mexico - Or.Ma.e | ecosystem: Host-associated > Plants > Phyllosphere > Phylloplane/Leaf | place: Guanajuato, Mexico | collected 2012-06-04 | reverse complement strand
TATATTTAAACTTGGTATGCCGCAAGAGGCTTGCTTATGATATAGGTTGTGCTAGGTTGGATGCCTTTTGCCTCGTTCCGCTATCTCTCCGCTCGGCTTGACGACGGAGGGTAGCACCAAATTTAAACCAAAATGTTGGAAATGCTACCTTAAAAAATTACAGTGTGTGGGACCTCACTTGGACACGGCCGCTTCCGTGAGCGATTTGCATCTTTGAAGCAGCATTGTTCCCTGATTGGTTGACGAATCACGGCCTTCGTGATGTGGGAAGCGTAACGAGCAAGGGTGAGGCAATGCAATTTTCATACTCGTTTGCAAATCACTGAACGTTTTTTTTACAAGAATAACTTAAGTTAACCTAGCTCTTAAATAACTTAGCAATTGATGAAAAGCACCGTTAATTTGGTTTCACTCGACAAGCACATTATTTGTCGTTATTCAAAGATCTTAACCCCGAAACAAGGAAGAGTAATTTGTGAGACGCTGTTAAATTGAAGTCGCAAAGTTTTGAATGAGTCGATACGCGACCGTTACCCGCACAAAGGGAACAAAAATGATTGAGTAGCGTTATTATAAACAAATATAGAGAAAAAATGTCAGATTAGAAGTTATTAGGAAATTAGTACTTGAAATCGTACACCAAATTTTGTGGACAAAGTTGTTATTTTACGGCTAAGTTAATATGTTAAGCTGTTCTATCCTATTATTCTTTAAATAGATAACTGTTATCTATTCGTTAGCCTGGGCTAAGGTCGGGTTATGTGTGGAGGAGTTTAAGACCTAGATTTTTACGGAAACTTTGAATGAAATTGATATGGTATTTCGGGTTATTATGAGTAATAGGTCGAAATAATCGTCGAGAGGCCATCGAGGACGCAACTTATGGCTGCCAACCAAAGAGTACTTTATGAATTTTTCTCCTTAGGTTTTCACGCTCTGCCTTAATAATGCGTTATTCATACGCATTTAAATTGAAGGAATTTTTAATATTGGGTATTCATTTGTTTTTATGGATTGGACGAATTATTTATTTCTTTTGACGTATTCAGCATGTTGGCAAGACCTTGTTAGTTTTTGTATAAGGTCTTGAGAAAAAGGCCTCAGAGTGTGAGTGTATGGTAAAGGCTGTGAATTATGAAGAGAGGTACCGGTAATCATGTCCAGACGCGGCAAATTTCCCAGTTCGTTCCGATTTTATTTTCACTTTCTGCTTTCGAGAGCTTTCAAAAAATTTTGAAATTGTTCTACCTCATAATATTAACGTACTCAGCAACTTTCACGTTTGCATTACACGTAAATTCAAAATATACTTCCTTTGCGTTGGTTTTTACTATCCGGTAACGATAACGAGCATAGTGGAACTACCAGTTCCAGCTTTAGGAGGGAGCAAGCTCTGCTTTAGTTTTCCGTTGTTCCGCTTGCGGTTCGAACATCGTACGCCGTTCGGAGACCCTGAGTGTGCAGAATCCAATGAGCAAAAAATACAAACAATTCGTCTTGGTTCGAATCATCTTACCGATCCTGAAGAGCTCCGCAAATTTAGCCTTCCTTGCTCTACGTTTGCTTATCTCCACGCGATGCCTCCAGTTAACAATCGATCAAGTAAAAATGCACGCTTCGAAAATCGATTAAATGAACTTGTTAGTTTGAAAAAGCGATCAACTGCAATTCCTATACATTGCAGTTGATCGATTATTAAAACGTGCCCTTTCACTTGATCGGTTTTTGAAGCACACCCTTTCACTTGATCGTTTCTACTTTTGAGGGATCGCACGGCTCTTGATCAGTGACATTTCTGGGGACCATTTCAAGTGGTGCTTATTTGGAATTTTTCCGAAGTTTAAGTTAAATAATGCACACTTTTAGGTACCTAAGAATTTACCTTATGATATGTTTTTAGGTAACGATTATACTTACTCAAGTTTGTCGTTGGAAACGGTTTAAGCCGCTTTTCGCGAGTGCAATCACCTTCCTGCGCATCAGCCGAAGTAGATTTGAGAAAAACGCGCTCATTTCAAATTGGAAACAATATTTTAAGCGTGAAAAATATGTCTGTACTCCGTACCTACGAATTTGGGAGGTACGCCGCATATTGCACACGTACAACTTTTAAATTTTAAACCTTTTACGGAGGAAACTTGCCGCTGCTGAGGTAATTCGGAAATGTATCAATGAAGCACCTTTTCGGAAAGAGATGCCTTTATTCATTGTTTTGACAGAGGAAGTGGTCTTTATTAACTTGATGAGGATAATCTGTATCGAGCCGACGATTACCACTCGTTTTGTAGCTCTCGCCTCGCAGTTTTACTTTTGCCGTTTTCTTTTGTTTTTTTTTAGTTTATCTTACTTGCAGTTTTCCATTATTTTTAAATGTGACGTCTGAAATTTCAAATACCTAAAAACTTAACTTTTTGCAGATTAAGCATTCTTAAAAGGATAAATGGTCAAACGTGCTCCTTAAAAAAAATGTTATTATTATTATGAGGGACATGGTCGAAGACTTCGAATTACAGGTACTGGTAGTGTTTTTTATGATGGCGTTGGAGCAAGTAAATACTTGCAGAATGTTTGACATAAGCAAGAAAAAAAGTAGCATGAATGGCATGAGCATGTGAGGCGGGATGTATAAGAGGGGGATGTTTATGAGAATGCGCATTTTATTTATTTGTATCAGTACACATGAGGTTCCTTCTGTTGAATGATGTTGTTGAGAGAGGGCATTCCAGTTTGCTTCTCTTTCGTTTTTCTTGTGTATAAACGTGGTTATCCGATGTTTAACATTTTATGGAGGTAATCTAGTTTCGGGGTCAGAAGATCCCAAAGAAAAGTTAGGACTTTCATGAGCTTTTTTTTATCGAGTTTATACATAGATTAATTTATATGCGTGTGGACAATTTGTAAATTTTAAGCGTACCTGTTACGTAAGGTCATTGTCATTAGTTGACTAAATTATTATTTCCCTTTTTTGAATATTCATCTGTTCCTAGCATTTCCCAACTCTTTTTCGACCGTAGCACGTGTCAGCTTATGCCGTAGTTATATTTGTTTTTCGTTAAAATCTAACAATTTCGTCTTAATATTCGTTGCGTATCTGAAAGTTTGTAATGGTCTTCCTTAGCAAACAGTATTTAAGCGAACGCGCCGTCTCGTAATCCTGTGTCCAGTCAATTCTGCCAACCTCCTAGTCTAAGGTCATTTAAAGTGAAACATTTGTTTTTGCTTTGACAACAATACGGTATTTGACAACAATACAACAAAGTTCAACACGAACCACTTACCGTCCAGGCAACAATTTCACGTGTTAAAGGTACGGCATTTATTTCCTGACTTTTTCCTCTTTTGAGTTGGTCACACTGAATTACGCGTCGACATTCAACTTCCGGATTTTTCCTCTGCTTAACCGCCCTTCCTGCGTACTTAGTGCAGTCTAGCTAGGTATTCTTTTCAGCTCGTAGCCCTATCTGTGATTTCCGATTTTTGCATCTGTGATATTTATTGGCGTTCAGTAACTTCAGCGGTTTTTCTTTCGTAAGTATTTCTAGAGCCCGGAAGGACGGTATCTCGAATAGCGGACCGACGCCGCAAAACTCGGCGCGCACGTGTGTACGCCACACAAGATAACGTCTCGAGCATTGATTTATTTTACTAGCGCCATAGAGTAAGCCACGTACGGCACGAATTGCATTCTCTATGGAATTGCACACCGGGAATTATCTTAGGCAGTCTGAGGCGCAAAAGAGGAACGGAGTTCGTCAACCCCATCTAATATGCGGGAAAGAGAAACAAAATAATAACGAACGATCGCGCTCTTAGTGAGCCGAGAGCGTGGTTTAATTTCAACAAACTCATTAAAACTCATACGAAAAATCCATCCAGAAAATAGGAGCCGTCTTAAACTTTTCAGCGAACAATACCGCTTGCCAAAAATCTACTCCAAGGCAAGCTTAATTTGACCAATAATTATAAGCTTGCTTTAAGCTAACCTTCAGAGGTAAACCTGTTGAACTTTTGCATTTTATTTATTTTTATTTAACTTGTTTTGCCTCTGTAAGCTTCAATAAGCTAATTTTAAGCTCGGTTGAGTACGGTAGAAAGAATAAACTTGGTTTTTCGCTTAATGGGTCAAAATCTCTGCGAGAAATAACTTTAGACGTCAGTTTTCTGGAGAGTAAGCTGCTTTTTGATCATTGGCAATTTACTTTTCTTTAAAGTTCAGGCATAACTACTGTATTGCCGCATACTATTTTTTTTTTATTTTTTAAAAATATAGTTTGCGTATTGATGAAAGAATCCTAAATCTCGCCGTTGGTGGAATCGTGCTTATTCGTATCCGCGCCCTCCTCAACCCCGTCTCAAAGATTTAAAACATCCCGCCCCCTCAGCTGCGGGCGTGAGACGCCATACCGTCATGATTTCACTATGACTGGTTTTGTTTTTTCCGTCATCTGTTTTGTAGCTAGTTCTCTTGTATTCCTTGAGTAAAAGGTCTCATGCGGTAGCATTTGCAACTAAAAAAAAAAGTCGCAAGGCTTATTGCCGACCCCCCATCTAGATTTTTCACCATTCCTCGCATCATTCTTCTTCGATTAACGTTGTCATATGATTATGGATGATCCCTATATTTAAACCAAAACCATAGATAACACGAGTAACCAGATTTAAAATTGGTAATATGGCAGGTGACTTTGCTACTAGCAGTCCAAAAGGTATTGTCCGGTTCTGTTCGCGCTGGAGGGCTCCGCCTTATGGGGAAATACATTGGCCACCGCATTGTTGCACGACCAGAACTGGATAATATCGGTACCTTTTGGACTGATAGTACTTATAAAAATGGTCCGTTGACTTGTTCCGTACCGGTACTCCTATTTTTCGTTTTGTACCAGCAATAGAGAGCCTCACAGGGAGAGTGAAATCGACTGACACGTCATTCCGCATCCTACTAACGCGGGTGTGATGCATCCGAAAGCCCTTTAGGTAAATGAACCCATGGCCGCCATCTTGTGTCCACATAGTGGGTCTTTCTAACTCATGGGAATCCGTATTGCTGTCTCTCTCTCGGAGTCCGGGAAGGGACGCCATTGGTACCATTGGCGTATCTTTACCTAGAGGGCGTCGTATGTATCCCACGAATCAGCGCACGGCGCACACCGCGAGAATAATAAGTTGTAGCCTCTCCTTATGAGGCTCTCTAACCGGTACCGGTATTTTATATGTGCTTGAGGCCTGGATATACTATAGTATATCCAGGCCACTAATATGTTCGAGCTTGTCTCTAAGAATAAACCTTTAATGCCAAACGTTTGATTATGATTTCAGAGTTATGATTTTTAATTAAAAAGCCCTTTGTACTCGCAGTCTCAATTGATCGCTCCAATGTTTTGAAACCTCTGTAACTTTGAAACGGAGGTACACACGTCAGAAAAGCTCGGAATAAAATCGCTAGATCTTCAAGAGATCTTTCAAAGTGATTCTGATTGTTTTCTCGATTTTTTCCAGTTCTAAGTTTGAAAAAGTTGGAGCGCGCAATACTTTTGAGACTGCTAGTACTGTACATGCGATCGTATTGTCTTTCATAAGCGCGTGTGTAGTACGTCCTGCTTCCTTCCACAACTATTTTCTCGTGGATGTATGTAGCTGCGGAGATATGCCAGTGGCTTGTTGGTATTTTTGAAAAGATGAATTGATTTTTAGTGAGACGCGCCGAATTCTAAAACAAAAACCTGTATTACCAGTTTCGAGGAATCGATATGTACAGTGCAAGATAGACAAAAAGAAAAGACTTAACAATTATGTGTTCAAGTTATTATGTGTGTGTACATGAGAGTACTCTCATGGTGTGTATATGTGCACAAGTGCGCGAGCCTGAGGAAGGCGATATTGTGATATCAAGACAGAAAACACTGAGAAAAGGGACATTGTATATAGGTACCCTTTTGAATGCTATGCGTTTTCAAATGCTTTATCTATTCGAGCGAATGCGCTTACGTGAATTAAGGTTAGATAGAACTTCCATGAAAAATGTGTCGTCGTTTTTACTGATTAGTTTGAATTCGTACTTTAAGAGCACTTCCCAAGACACTTTTTGGACCACTGCAGTGTGCCTTTATTATGTAATGTTCAAGACCGGAAAAAGAATTTCCAGTCTCATTTCTTTTCTTCCTTTGACTAGGCACGCGTTTGCACGCTGTCTCTCACAATTGGGCTAGAATCGTCTCCATGTTGGGTATATGGCAAATAAAGTTCAAGGAAACAAAACAAAACGGTTAACATTTTGACTAGTGTCACTAATTTAACATAATTAGAAACTGTTACATTTGTATGATATTCATTGGCAGGGGAACGAAAAGTGAACGCATAACAGTCACCGCAGCGTAGGCGGAGCATGTTCAGCGAGATGCGAAAACGCGTGCTTGGTCTCGTCTCTGGCAAAATCACTTCAATGTTTAGGCCTTGCATTGTATGTTCTTTCTTCTGATTGCCATATCATATTTCTTTTCTTCAAATGAAGAGGGGACTGATCCCTTGTCTTCGTCTCGTTAGAGCAACCCGGTACTCCCAGTGTCATGTCAAATTATAACGAAATTTTACCCGTATTTTGATTGTAATTTAAAATAAATGTGGCTCTTTTGATCCGATACCATGTCTTTTTGGTGAGTCCTATGGTCATAAACCCCCGGAGACTGATCTAGATTTTTAGGGGGGGGGATCAAGAGTTTATGAATGATAGGCTCTCTGTCGCAGTCGCGTTTGAAGAGAAAAGGTAGGTCGTGGAGTACCGCGTCAACGTCAACTCTTGAGGCTGCGTTCGAAAACACCACTTGGAGGGTATTCTGTCTTTCTCTCTTATGAGAGCTCCATGTGTAAGACAGAGATGAAACATTTTCGGGTGCCGTTTTCGAACGCGTCCCAGGTGACGGCCAGCCGAATCCAGTGACAATGCGGCGCTAACGATCGTCTGTGCCTTCTATACTCGGATTTCGCTCGTAAACTATTGTAAGCATAATCGAAGCATTTATAACCTCGAATGCAATAGTCAAAAAGAAAATCTTGGCTGTATGTACCATATATACGTCTATTCCACACGTCAAAAGTCAACCACGTACCGGTGCGCCAGTGAGGTTAGGTTACCGTAGATTCAGCTACCGCATATGGCAAGTCGATCACTGTGCTTCACCTTGAAAGACGCATATGCGACAGGGTTGAGTTAAAACTGGTTTAATTACTAATTGTGTCAATACAGTAACGCTTCAAGAGGGCATATATTCCCTTAAAATGTGTGTTTTTTTGGACTACGTAATCAACAGGTATGCGCGTGGACAGATGCAGTTTGGCCTTCACCTTCAAAGAATTATTCCATGGTGAGTTCATTGCAATAGGGTTGTCCTTTCTTTATATATGGTACTTCGAAATAATCAATTGGAAAGACTAGCGGTGTCCGCCTGCTAGAAATTCCAAAGTATCCAACGGCCCCTGCGTAACTATAGATAGGCAACGTGAGTACTCACACGTTGTGTGTGTTGCCTATCCCACCTACCGGTACACCCTAGCGGCTCTCGCAAGAACACCTTTGTGGTAAATACGGGTCGTCTGGGCACAGTCCTTCTAGATTACTTTATTATCAGTCTTCTCCCGCGAACAGAATACAGAACTAGGCTTCCATATTTTTTGCCTATGATATTCGATTGGAATGGTGTGTGTTGTTCACACTCCAAAAAACTTGCAAGATACGTTCTCAAAGAGAAGTATAACGCTTCTTTGAACAGTATGCCATTCGGTACTTTAACGTAGCTGTTCCGATTAATCGCTTTCGAGTCTTAACGCTGAAAAGTTCTGTAGATACCACCCTCTGCGAAAAGGAAAATCTTGTCGGGAATCCGGACCATTGGCACAAATAAGCCTCTCCAGGGGTTCCAAAGGAAATACTCCGTAACTTCGACAATTTTAAAAACGAAAACTTTAATACTTATTAAAACGAAAGACAGAGATTACATCGTACAGCGCATTTAGGCAACTTGGTTTAACCAGTTTGTAAGTGGCTCGATTTGGCTCGACTGTGGCAGAGCAAATGTTTCCACAAAGTCGACGCGTTGAGGGCTGAGTTGAGCGAAGGTGAAATCACTATCAGGATGGCCTAGGAAGTAAGACTTTCCTTGCCTGGAGTCAGTGCTGTCAAGTTGTTTGTCTTTTGTCTGGCGGAGGAGATTCCTGAAAGTCACACATAATCCAACTTGCAATAATTAACTTAAATCTCTTCTGACTTATATATCACTTGTACTTACAGTTCTCTTTCCAGCTGACTCTGAATGACTGAGGCTGACTTGACAGTTGTATGATCTTGCTTGTTGCACACAATCAGTACTGCTGGCTTTATCTGACTGATTACACTGTCAGTCAAAATAATGTAAAGGTATCTATAAATGCAGAAGGAAAGAAAAAAAGATATAAATTCAGCAAAAATATGGCTGTTAGAGCAAATACACTTCAAAGGTAAAACTTACTCTGCAACATCACGAATGTCTTTCTGAAGAGTTGATGAATCCAACACAAACACAAGAGCTCTTGCAGAATTTTTGAACTGGTCCCAGAATTTTCCCCGGACTCTTTCTTGGCCTGGTATGTCTACCAGAGTTAGAGCACCCTTTAGGAACAAAATCAGACATTAGACTTAAAGAGGCAGATTACAGAATGACAATGAATAGAAGTAACTCACCTTGGGGGTATTGTAAAGACCAACATTTTCTTTCATAGACGTGTATGTTTGCACAAATTTACTATGCAAGACATAAGAGAATAAAAGGGTCTTTCCTGACTCACAAAGGCCAAGCAGTAGAACACTTCTCCTTGAGGTACGACGCTTAATTAACAGCCACACAACCGCTGAAAAAGAAAAAAAAAATCCCAGTGAATGGCTGTAAAAGTAAACCGATAGATGGAAGCTTTCCACAAGAAGTGTTGAGCATTTGTTTCACTATGTTCAAAAGTTCGACCTTCCTCAATAAAATAAATCTGAATCGGGAATCACCTGAACGCTATAAGGAGACACCATATGGATTAGGATATGCGAAGTGGACATTTAGAGTGGGCCGGGTGAAAGCTCATCACTAACGAACGAAGAAAGAATTTCTTCTCAAATTATCAAATTCCCAGATAAAAAAGTTGCTGTTTTTTTCTTTCACATAACTTTTAGCGTAAAGTTTTGAGCATAAAGCATGTTCTGGATGGACAGCAAAACAGCACATACCGTACAACAAAAATATTACGATAAGTCCAATGATTGTTCCAACGGCGAAAGGGTTTTCTAATACCAGCTGTAGATTTCCCTTGAAGGATGCCTTATTTGGGGGTTTAGCGTTAGGATCCATACTTCAATTTACAAATTTCCTACACAATATTGCACTTTTGAGGTTATCGGAAATCCAGGATCGAACGGGAAAGAAAACATAAACACACCGCCATCCCGAAAATACTTTGATTTTTTTTATAACCTGACCTGAAAGTTTACGATTCTTATTTTGGAAGGAAAATAGCAATGGACCTGTAATTACACGAGCCCGGATAAATAGAGCCAAATTAGATTTATTTTACAATTTTCTTGAATTCTTCGAGCTGACACGTCCGTGTTAAAGAGTTGCAAAACATGAGAGGCAGATGAGAGGTGCAGGCAGCCTTCTCTAGCGACTCATCCCGTTCAGGAAATATTCAGGGGGCTTAATTTAACGTGAACCATGGCGTCCCTAGCGACAGAGTACGTTCAAGATAGCGATGGTAAGCCATATATTATGAAAATCAATCGTTGTCTTTAATCCCGAGTTAATTAATAATATTCCGAAAGTGTTTCCTAAGACACAAATACTATTTTTCCCTCCGCTTCTTCGTTCATTTACTCAGTCACAACGTTACGCACCCCTTGTTTTCATTGCGTTTTTTAGCTCATTCTCTTTTAGTTTTGAGGTATGTCTCTTTTTAAATGAAGAATTTCCTCGTAGTTAACGTCGCAGCTGTTCATGAAGTGCAATGTTTTCGTTTTGTGCCTTAATTAGTGCCATTTAGACGGGAACTAACCTCTGAACCGGAGTTGATCAAACTTTGCTTGTGTTTGAAGGTTCACGGTTTATTCCTGCGAGCCAGCGGCCTGATGGGACGTGGCGGAAACCTCGCAAAGTTAAGGACGGGTATGTCCCTCAAGAAGAGGTACCTTTGTACGAAAGCAAGGGTAAATTATTTCAGATGAACCAGCCGCAGTATCCGCCAGGATTTTCTCCGGAGTTCATTGAGGCTCACAAGAAGAAAAAAGCTGCTAAAGAGGGAAAGGATCTTAACACCAGCACTTCCACTCCAGGAATAATTCCTCAGCCTCGCACAGATGGTATGCAGTATCGCTGTTAAAAAGTCCACATCCTTGTAATGTCCCGTTATCAGGTTTAAAGTTAACTCTTGTGGTAGACAGAGTACATTATTTAAGACCTTTAGCTGATTACTCTTTTGGACCTCAAGTTTTTTCTGCGCATTTCTTTGACAAAAGACTTATTTGCATTAGCGTGTATTTGTATGTGTTTTGTTCTGAATGCAAAATACTGCAAACTAAAATATCTAGGGGAAGCCACCTTATCACAGTTGTGAAATGTCTATGTGGCTAATCAAATTATTATACATCATCATTATTATTCTTTACCTTCTATTAGTAATTTTTACAATAATTGCCCTTTTTCTTTTTTTTCTTGTAATGTATTTATTTCCTCCCCTAACTTCATTGACTTTGTTGCCTTAAATTCCACAGTTTGACACAGTTTTTGAGAGTAAGGGATGTCTTCTCTTGTACCTTAAAGCTTAGGTGTTCAGTTTAACTTAGTGTCATCTTATTTTCATGCGGTTGAGATGACCAAACAAAGCATATGGCTACTTATTTGCTGCATTTATCTTCACTTGTTTTATGCACTTTTACTGACACATTAGAATATTCTTGCTTATGCTTTTATGAGTGTGCCATTTGTTTTAGGTGGCAAGAAAAAGAAGAAGAAGAAGGGTGGAAATCATGAAGATTTGAGTGAAGCAATGGCGAGGGCTTCCTTGTCGGAGGCTTTGCTTTCGACCAACTCCGGGGCGCTTGTGTCTCCGAGCGAGAACGACAACAACGAATGGAAAACCGCCACTTCCAAGGGAAAGAGCAGAAAGAATGTCCAGATCAACGAAGCTCCCGCGAAGCCTTCAAACCCTAAACAAACAAACAAAACCACCTCTGCCTCGCGGGCTGAGGCAAGCAAAGAGCCGTCCAAGAAAAACCAAGGTACAGTTTAACCCTACTTGCTTGTAAATTTGCTTTGGAAACATTCATAATTATTTTTAGGGGAAACAGGGATTCACACGTAATCTTACTATGAAAGTGGGAGGGATTCAATATATGAGGATGTTTTCTTTTTTACGGACAAAATTTAGTGTTTGTTTTTGTTATTTCTTAGCGAGGAGACTACAGCTAGCTAATAGTCTCTAGTCTTAACCATCGCTACATTGTTATTGGTGCTTTACCTTTGTTTAAGATGGTTCCAGTGTGGTAGGCTAAAATTAGATATAAACTCTAAATTTTTTTTTTTTTT
>Ga0058701_10004242_pt1 | contig 11592 bp, 6 predicted proteins | sample AgamicOrMae_FD_97039 | JGI IMG/M metagenome (GOLD analysis project Ga0058701, IMG submission 97039) | Agave microbial communities from Guanajuato, Mexico - Or.Ma.e | ecosystem: Host-associated > Plants > Phyllosphere > Phylloplane/Leaf | place: Guanajuato, Mexico | collected 2012-06-04 | reverse complement strand
TAGCGTTGCTACGTTACCAGTGATGGTGTCTAGACTCGGTTAGAGGTTCGTGGTTCAAATCCGCGATTCAATGCCGTGGGCAGCCTCGCAAAATCGCGGAGATTCTTGGAATCTGGCCGGATGGGTAACACCTCGCCAGCCACGGAGCCGCTGAGAAGATACTCTACCTGGCCTCAAATCTGACGAATTGCGCGTCAGGAGGCAGCCCCTCAAACACCCCATCCCGTAAGATCTGGGAAGTTAAGGGGGGGCTTAACCACGGGTAGTTTTATATTTGTATATTTTTTTCATGTTTTAAAGGGCAAATTTTTGAAACCAGGCCGGGTACGAGCTGGCGGGAATCCACTTTTGTCTGCCTCTGATCCGAACGCAACACGAATAGCCACTCTTTCACACTTCTCATCGCGTCGCTATTTGGCAACAAAGCCGGAGTAGATCTGTCTCTCTTCTCCTCTATCCTTCCTCCCCGTGTCGCTAAAAGTCGAGTCGAGTGCTACCCTGTCGAGGCAAGTCTCATTGAGAGAAAATTCATGAAGCATTGTTGTAAAGGTAGACGCATGGAGCGCATTTATTTGATAATGCTAGTCGTTAGAAATGCTTCAATTTAGCAACGTCCTTGGAAACATTATACCCGTTAATCATGCACATCTTGCGACAAAATTTAACGAAAAAAAATAAAGTCTCAAAGTTTACTCCACGTTTACAATAAAAACGCTATTTACGGCTCTTTTCTTTTTGTCGAAAACATATTTTGTGTCTTAAGCGTAAAAACTCGGGTTACAGCAAATACTTTCTGATAATTTTTCTGATGCATTAATGGAGGTTGTTTTTCTATGCTTTTTCTTAGTTAAGCCAGACACTCGTTAAAAATATGCCTTTTTGAAAAGTACTACGGGAGGCGAGTGGGAGGGGACTTCGCCGATACTCTCTGGGGGCGGGGGGTCAAAAAGTGGCCTAAAACCGAGTGCGTAGTATGTGCACGATTTCCATTCGGAAAACGGGTAATTACCGGGTAGCAAAGTTGACGATGATTTTCTGAGCTGTTAACCGGATTTGGTGAGGTAGTTCTGGATGTCCACTCAGGTAGTTGTACCAAGGAGCGACTTGGTCCCGCAGAATATAGCCTAAAATCTCTTGAAGACTCTCATCAATCAAACTTGAGCCAGTGAGGCGACGGTCCAGACGATACACCGGTGGCTCCTGTTCAAGAATTTTCACCACCTAAACAAACAAAAGCGCAAGTCGATATCATCTTGAGTACAACTCAAGGCCCTTGCTAACCACTCCCCTTATTTGTGACAACTAGTTTCTGAAGGTTTATAGTTCTTTCTTCAGTTCTATTGATTTGTTTTGTCTCCGCTGATTATGTCTTTTCTATCATGTTTCCTTGCCCCCACAACAAAGCATAATTTCCCTGCAGTGGAGATAACTGATTCCTCATCAAATACGAGACAACATGAATAGTTAGGACATGGGGATAACAACTACTTATGGGTACAAACCTTGTGTAGGCCTGCACCAGTGGTGTTGGTTGTAATTGCTGGACCTGTTTCTTCATAATATCTTTCCACAGCCAGATCATTACACCAATAAACATAAAGAATTCCCCTGAAATATAATAAATCATCAGAAAGGCAGTGTCATCTGCAAACACTATTTATAGTGGTTCTGTCATTATTGAACAAATAGAACGAAGAATGGGTTGATTTGTTACTTACCCCATAAAATAAATAGGACATAGGACTAAGATTGCAAGAGTTAAATACAGCCAACTCCCCAATGCATATAATACCACAGGGCTGACCAGCAGCACACCCCACAAAAGTACCAACATGTTCCTATAACAGATAAGCATTGAAGACTTCAGTGGTTAAAATTTACCCTAATGAAAGTCAAGGAAACAATGAAGGTCCTGCACTTGCATTAACACAGCAAACAAAGCCCCTGTGCGTTTCTAAGCCCATGAAGGTCTGATCAGAAGGTGAGACAGGAGCAAGGTGGACAGGAAATGTGAGGTTAGGCGACGGGCTGGCAATCAGGGAAGTGCAGTCAAGCTAAAAAAAAAATTAAAAAATGGCTGGGAATACGAAATGTTTCAGATGATTGATTCGAAAGAATTAAAGAAACCGTGAAACAGATAATATACAGCATAGGAACAGCAGCAAAGTGTCTATCACTTTTACCAACCGTTCTAGGATCAGATTGACTTTGTTTCATTAACTTCTTCATGACGATCAATTAAAAGAATTATGATGAAGCTTACCTGGTTGGGTTTATCAGCTTAATGGTTTGCTAAAGACGCAAAATAAGCTTTGTGGTCCGAAACGGTTGGAGCCGTGCAACTGCATAGTTATCGAGTTGACATAACGAACATACTTGTCCTTCTTGACGAGCTCACATTCGTCTTGAAAGGAAACAAACGAACCAATACCGGAAGCCTCGATTTCAATCATCAACTAAGAAAATCACGGTTTTTTAAGGTTAAGAATAAGAAAACAAATGTAATAGAATCAATCAGAAGCCTACAATGACAGGAGCAGGACAGAGGTGCGCTCCCGTCAAAAGGTTGCCGTGAAATGCGCACTTTCTCCTCTCGCCGCTAGATGTCACCACTTACCAAGAACCGCGCCTTTTCAAATTCCTCGGCTCTTCGATCAGGGCACGAAGAAATACCTAAGAAGGTATTTCTCCGTGATCAGAGGGGAACTTGTTTCGATCGGCAATCTGACATCAGTCCTTGTATTACTTAATTAATCAAGGAGCTCTACAGACCAGGCTGTAAGACTCCTTGACTTGATGAATTGATTTAAAGAGGTCCGGTCACGCCTGGTCCCGATGCACAGGACGGGTAAGAAATGTTGCTCTAATCCCCCACAAATCTTGTGTGTGCTACGAAAAGTCTACATTTTACTGTCGAGCATTTGGAATTTACGCTACGATGACGTCGAGCTAGAAGAACAGCTACAGAAACTACAAAAATGACAATTAGTTCCAATTTTCGATTAAAAACAAAGAAGAGTTTGAGCAACGGTTTCGTCGTAGTTTACTCGGTGACTTACACATTTTACGTAAAAACGAAGTTGTTTTTTCTCTTCATATAACATACATCTGGTTTATCGTAGCAAAAAAAGGACAAGTAAAAACAAACAAAAAACAAAAACAAAGGCCAACTGAAAAAAAACGGCCCGCATCAAAAATGATGGCCTCAATTTTCACCTCTTGATTCTAAGCAGTTTCGCCATACGGCCAGAAATTCAGACGTATTCCGCTTAAAATTTTCTGTGGTGACAGCCCCCCCCCCCCTTTTTTTAAATGGTTTTCCGACTTTGGTTAACTTCAAATTTGTTTAGTGAAATTTTCAGGACTACAAATTTTGACCCTCGCGAAAGAACTACCGGTACCGAAAGTTCCGATTTTTATTTTAAAGAATTCCAGTATTGAGCTTTACGGATGAAAGGAAAGATTTAACATTCCCAAGTCGATCAGCGAGTTTCGACCTGCGAATAAACTTACATCAATGTAAAGATCTTCTAATGACGAAACACCCCTGATAGGTCTCGCAACCCTTTAATTTCAGGGGGGGGCGCAAATGTGAGGCGCCGGGCACGCAGCGCCTCACCCGAGCCGCTTTTAAATCATATGTATCGTTTTTTTAATTGTTTGAAGAGGTTTGAGTATTTTTATTTTCAATTGTATGTAGCGGTATTTTGTACTTGTCTGTTTTCTTTGTCTGGTCAGGTTTTCCTTTGGGCTCAATAACAAATGTGTAAATTCTATAAATACGTTGATCTAAATTTTTGCGCATGATCATGCTTCCGGTATTCTTCTTTATTTTTAATGCAGTTTTTAACCCTGTCTTAATATCCTTCCTCGCCACGTGACTAAAACACCAACTACCGAGGCGAACCCAAATGTGTTTTAAAACAATCGCATCATGCCATCTAACCAAGTACCGCACACAAACGTAAGGTACGGCTACAGTATTGCAGTACGGACCGCACCGGGCTGCACCAAGCGGCTTGCGGGCGCTGAGTGCCCGGCGCGTCACTTTCAAAACACCCTTTTTTTGCCCAAAACTAGCAGTTTTCGAAAAATTATACCTAGGGGTCTTCCGTTTATCAAAAGATCTTAACATTGATGTAAGTTTTGGGTCGAAAGTCGCTGATAAACTTGGAAAGGTTTCCTTGTAAGCTTTAGAAATATCACGAAACTACTGAAGATAAATTTCCGACTTTTTATAATTAAATCGTAGATTTTGAGGTACAGCAATAGCTCAGATATTTTCTGCAGACAGATCATGCCAAGCTCTGTCAAGTAAAAAACTTTATATCCATCAAAATTTCTAATATTCCTTTTTCCATAATCTTGAGAAAAGCTATCTTCTTTCAGGCTGTACTTTTCAGGATGATAAGAAAACGAAAAGAAACGAGATTGATTCAATTTTTCATCTTTATTTTGATATCAGTTTACAGAGGACATACATGATTACGTAACAAAAGTTGTCATTCACGAATCCAATTATTCATGTTAAAAAGAATGGGGTCTCCTCAAACAGAGGACTCTACGGCAAAGTCATCACATCAAAACCACTTGAGATCAGAACGTCTAACTGGTTTACCTATCTTACCAGGAAAAAAAAGAAAAACAATGCAGACAGGACGTGAATACAAGCACTCGCTTGTCCGTTGTAAAAACCAAGACATGAGTATTTCATTGATGCTACCGAGCTTTCACGTTCTACTAAATACGACCGCTCTTAGATCAGAATTCTTCGACACTGAGATAATCATCTCCAAAACAGATTCGGAAGTCAAATTAATTAGTCCATGCACAAATGATTCATCGACGCAGGTACTGTGCATGCGCAAACAACATTTTAAAAAAATATGGCAAAATACACTGAGAGGTTACTTAACAGGAGCACTAGCGTATTTCCATCTTTCGGAAAACGAAATAATGCGAATTACCGGTACGAAGCAAATGGGATTCAGGAAAGAGAAAAAGACGGTAACTTGCTGTTCAACTTTATGACAAAGAAATTTCCTGCATGGCACAGAACGCTTAATCAACGTTGAGACCTGAAGAAAATCGAAAGTATTTTTGTTTTTGTTAAAGCTGAACTCAACATCTCCGCTATTACTCACTGGACCAACATCATTACAATACAAATTATGCAACCTTTGAAAGCAGACTTTTTTAGAACAGCAAGTGTCAGCAATACCTATTATTTCAATTGATAGACTTGTCACTCGTAAAAGCTGAAACGTCAAATTTTTGTGTACCGCCGAGGTTCCACATTTTAACAATGATATCTTTTGTTTAGGTTACCGAAGGATTTTAACTTGGAACTTTGCGTGTAACTCATCGAATGACCTAGCGCCCCAAGTTTTACAACGAAATTGATGAAATAAAAAAAAATTATGGATCCATGCAATTTTTTAATGCGTTTTACAAAAAGGAAGGACGAAATTGCGTCCGCACGGCTTGGTAACACATTTGAATTTAACGTAAGCAATGATGCAGAAAATGCGTGACGAAACAGCTGATATGCGCACTAAAGGCTATTTCGCATTCCGATTTTTTGCACCGTGTATGCGTAACTCCAGTTGATACGTGCTAAACCGTTACCACGAACAATGAACCTTAAAGAGACATCACCGTACTTCCAGCAAGCGTTAATCACAATTGTCTTTGAAACACGATTATGAGAAGCGAACAGATAACTGCACATAGTTGTTCAAATTTGTTTGAAGTAGTTTCCAACGAAACATTAATACAACCCTTTGGACGACATTATGCTGGAAAAATAACTGCAGTCAGAATGCATCTCAATATGAGTATAGCTTAGACAAAATATAGCACAAATGTACCGCAAGCAGTTTTGCCAACAAAACTCGAGGTCAGAAAGGGACGAATTTCCGGGTATGTTTCAAAATTCATATCCTGCGACTTATCAATCACTTTAGGCACCTTTTATTCGAGTACAAGGCCAACACTTTGGCTTTCTCCCCGAAAAGTTTACCGGACGATCATACTTGTGAGAAATGAAACCTTTGAATGAAATAAGAAGAAAACTTTTCAAGTGGTAGGAAAAACTGCTAGCGAACGTCATTTATCAGCAGTGAAATTTTCTCACCCATGAGTTTTGATATAGTTAAGTTGGCAAGGCTGCTCAGATCCATTTGTGAGGGAACAAGAATAGACTGTGACCCTCTAAGAGACATCCTGTATTTTTTACTTAGCACATTACAATGTGGAATAAGACTTTTCTCAGAGACTAAATACGGACCACAGCCTATCATAAAATCTAATAACACACTAATCACATCTTCTGATTATACGGAAATTCTTCACCGACAGTGTTGAAGTTACACCTAATGTGAGCAATGTCGTACCTTGACAGTAACCTGCGTAAAAAAAATCGTGGCAACCGTCAGAATTGGCAGCTGTGTTCCCCAAAAACTCACACAAAGAGCAAAACCGTCCGGCGCTATATTGCTATCGCTCTTGATGGTCACAACATTTAAAACAATATACACGATTTTCTCTTACACAAAATTAGACGTTTTTTTCACGTTGTATAGTGCAAGATTCGTTTCACAGTTTTTTTCTGATTTTCGGGGGAGAAAAATAGCTTTATTTACCCTTTACCCTTTAAGAACACCCGTGCTTTGCCTTGGGTAGCACGACAAAACCAAAACGATTACGTGGAATATATCTACCGGTGGCATGTTTTGGAGGAGGCACGAAATACCGCAGAGCTGCCCAATCTAAAACTTTTAGAGCCTTCAGAGGTGTAAAGACTTTCCAATTTCGAAGCTTTAAACCTTCAGAGAGCTTTAAGCATCAAAGCTTTAAACAAAAAGACGTCTCCATTCCGTTTTACACAGTCCAAAGTCATTTGCTCATCACGTAGCTCAAGTTAACCAACCTCTACAACATCCTAAACCTGCAAAAATGGCATACTTTTAATTACTGTACTCTGCAGTGAATACATGAGAGTGAGCACGATGTATAGCAGCTTTACTGAGTCTCTTCAAACAGATGTTAAAAACTGGTTGCTACTGTAGACTAACTCAAGCCAGGATATTTTAGAGGTAGGTGAACTTGAGGTCGCTTAAATAAGCAGGAAGATTAGCAAAGGCAGGTTGAACTCTCGTGAAAAAAGAACGTATACTGAAGAATTATCATGGAAGTCTAATTGTTGTCTAAGACAGGTTTAAAGCTTTTGAGCTCTAAAGTTGTGGGCCGCTAAAACAGTATCTCGAGCTGTCGACCACATACACTCAAGTCACAGACAGACATACAAATATTTATCACTTATTTCAATAGACATTGCCTTTCATATTCAACAGACTTCAGACAAAAAAGCTTATTTCTTTTATTTGTACTTTTTAAGCTAACGATAACATTTGGTCGGTTGAATCTTCAGAAAATATCTCTTCGTAGAGCAGTGCCTTATAAATTACTGTGATAAGACCAAAAACAACAAGGACAGCACTATACGATCCGATCCAAAAATTGGATTTAACCTTGGAAGCCAAGATTAAAAAATCCGTGTCAAAACTTGTGACTTAAAACCAGCTAATGCACAGGAAAAAGCTAGACAAAGACGCTAAAATAAATTAATTAAAAGGGGCATTAATTGATGAAAGGCGTTTTTTAGTCAGCGACATTACTCTGACGACAGTTCATACAGACACTCTAAATAAAATAGACGATTTCCACTTCCGTTGATCGACACACAATTTAGGCTCACAACGAAAGATCAACGTGACGCAACGCAACAGACAATACAATTATCACAAAAGATGAAAACTTAAGCGCGACCACCATCAAGTTACAAATCGTAACCGACGACAAACGAACAGGAATCCGATCCCACTCAGCAGCACAATCGAATCGGTAGTATAGTAAGTGGGGAGGGGACAAGCGTGGGCTGGGCACAGCAATGCCCATCACATAACCGTCACAGTCCAAATATACAAAAATACCTTTTACTACCAATGTATACCAATATATTTAGTCCTCTTTCGTCAATGTTTCGAGACCCACCGATAATCTTTCCTTAATCATTAATCAAATTTAAGTCTCGCAATGAAAAAATTCAGTCAATCTTTAACCGCGATTCCGAGAGTTTGATTCACCTCCAGAACAACTTTACGAGCCGAGACACTCGTGTCAAATTTGGTTACGATATTAAGAGTGCAAAATTAGATAATTTTACTTCATTTTCACAATTGTATACCGGTACATTTTCGTATCAAGTAACTTACGCAAGAATAATTATTTTTAGTTAAGAGGTTTTTTTTAAAAAAAGGAATTTTAAAAACGACGATAAATGTGGAATGGAAAACACACCGATAAACAAACGAAACGCTGAGTCATACACAAAAAAGGGGGGGGAAGATGGGAAAAAGCAACTCACGGCAACTACCGCTCGTTGTCTCGAAAAAGTTAGTTTCGACACCGCTACTAGCACCAGAAAAATCGGAATTTTCGAAAATCCGTACTGATTAAGTAATATGCCAAAATTGGAAACCACAAAGGCGTCGCAGGCGAAACGAAATTTAAACCAATGAATGATGCCAGTGACAGATTAGGCGATAAATTTTAAATAAATCAAGAAAAATGAAGACAGGGTAAAGATTCGCCGTAGAGGGCTGAGCCCTACAAGGGCACAAAGAAATCATAGCTTGGAGAAACACAAGTCTGGAACTCATACTAGAATCCGGGAAAATTTTCCTCCGTTGGTTTCAAAAGACTGAAGGAGAACGCTATTAGAATAAAACCGAAGTCCCATAAAGAAACTGAAGGGAAAAAAGTGGTGGGGAATCTGACAGATTTAGTTAGTGCATCTGTTTAGAATTGAGAGATGAAAGTAAAGGTCTAGCGGTGCTCATACGAGAAAAAACCCACAAATAATTAAAATATTTTTTGGCATTTTCTACCGGTTTTTGGTTTGCCAGTCCGAATACTTCACACAGGCTGCTCACTATGTCAAAGGCTTTTAATTTGACAACGATGAAAAGAATATCTAAAAGACTACGCGGGTTTAATCCTACCAAAAAAAAAATTAACTGTGACGCGAAATGTTCGATTTCAAGCTAAGATTTTCTTCTTCTTCTTCGTTTTAGAGGATATCATAAAACTCTATAGATCAAAAGGAAACTGTTTGAAAATCAAGAATACACTAAAAAAAGGGGCGCTCTTAAATGTAATTAAAATTTACAGTCAATTAGAAAAGTGCTAACGTGAGCGCGAAAATTTCGAAAACGGTCCAAGCAGCCTGGGAAGAATTCAAAAACAATGCAACCACGAGCCGACTTTGAGTACGGTGTCTTCGGCATGTGTTTCTCTTGATATCCCAACGCAAACACGTTAAAAACAAAACTCGACTCGATAAAAGATAATGTACACAACACATACTCTGGGCTACCCAATAAAACTCTCCGAACACTACTCAGACAACCTATACAGATAGGGCAAAATAGATCTTAAGAAAGTAACTTTCATGTTAGGAGCGGTCAGCGAAGCCTCAAGCTTAAGACACATCCGGAGACCCTCAAGCGGGGTCGAGTACATTACACAATGTACTGAACAATCGCCATCTTGAAGGCCAGAAATGATTTCGCAGTCCTAAAGCTGAGGTTTCACTGCCTAAGAATGTCTTTCACTGGAATACAGGGATACCTTGACCGCACCGCCTAAATAAATAAAGGTAAGTTCATTAAATGAGGGCGGGATAACAGTCGCCTCCTACCCCAGTTATGTCCGCTTCATTTATGTGGCTAGTTCCTAGGAAAGGCGATTCGATCGCCACGAGCCGTAATACTGAATCAGTACAGTCTATACTGTGATGAAACATGCTTAAAACTTAAAGTTAACATTTCGACATAACAGCTACAGTCTGTCCTAACAAACGGTCACCAATTCAGTCCACTCTGTGGCGTAAACGATTAAGTATGCGTACTTTATGCAATTTTTTCCTTTTACGCTCCGCGATGCACGTTGTTCCAAAAGAAGCAATCACTCAAAATTTCAGCGATTCCCAACAGAAGGTTAATAATGTTCCAGGAGCTAAACTTATTAGCCTTGCTCGAATGAGGGTAACTATAAAGCTTTGAGACAAAGTTTCTCCAATCTAGCGACACTACGTTCTGTGTCTTCTAAGATGGATATAGCTTCAATCACGAACGAAAAGACACAAAAACTTTAGACGAAGAGATTTCAGTAGCGATTCTACAAGATTCTTGAGATGTCAGTATATTGATATTCAGTCGGCAGTTTATCAGGTTTCTATCGTAATGGTATATTAGAGGGGACGATTTAACGTTCCAGAAGTCTGCCTAAATTTTGAGCGATTGACAAGTTTTGGAGAAATAGATATGAATCCAAGTAAAACCGAGTATAAAGTACAGACAAAGAGAGAGAATAACTAAAAAGGAGATTGTATTAAAATCGGGCTTGTTCTAGAAACAAGGCAGGGAGACAACGTGATAGTTTGATGTCACGCAGACTAGAGCATCGTGAGCTGTTCGTTGGCGGGAAAGCCAGTCGAAGTCGCTGGCTTCGGCTGGCTTCGGCTGGTTTCGCCTCGCTTCGCCTCGGTGGTCCGGCTTGGCCGTCTTCATTTAGGACTGGCGCGGCGCAAGGCGTGGACTGTGCTACCGCCGTGGAATCAGTCCATTCGAGTTCACAACAGTTGGTAACATCTCCAGTTCTACCAACAGCGGAAAGTGATCTGCCCAACATTAAGAAAAATAAAATTAAAAGGCGATCACACAAATGGGTCAGCAACAACGCAACTTACACCTAAAATTGCCCTTTTAACCGATTAAACCCTTAAATTTCATCTTTGAAAAATATCTTGCGGCATGAAGTTTTGAAAAAAAAAATAACTTTGAATCAATTCATGCTCTGGGTTGAAGCCAGAACTAAATTTTTGTTGATATTTGACTTTTGCAGGAAAAAAAGACCCTGTTGCTAGAAGGCCCTTTTCCAGGACGCGATGATTCGGATTAAAATGACGAGGAAAGTTTGAACTAACAAGGGTCAACTGTTTGAATTTATTTAATAACATTTCTGACTTTAAATTTACGCCATTGAAAGACGACTCACAATCAATCATACAACAATAACTGACCTGAGCTTTTCTTTGCTGTGTTAAAAATAAGGTTTAACGTTCAAAATTAAATTTAATTAATTACTACATAAAAATAAAATAACTGCTACTCTCACATAGTCTCCTTGCTTTGTTACCCACATCAGTTTTTTTCACTTCAGGCAGCAAGTCCATCTCAGGTACAAGATGCCCTTCAGGGAGTAAAAAACACTTTCTCCAATACTGGAGACGGCATTTCTTCATGTGTTCTAAAAAGATGTATAAACCACATGCAAACAATAACCGTTTACTCAGCTTGTTAAAAGTTCATTCGAACACAGTTGTGTTAGTTTCCATTGTTACACCGATTTTTAAGGATGATGATCCTGAACTGATGACTAAGTATAGACCTATCACACAGTCCTCTCCAATGTTATAAGCAATAAGATTAGTTAGAGATCAGCTAATTCCCCATATTGATCAAATTG
>Ga0058701_10004241_pt1 | contig 11592 bp, 6 predicted proteins | sample AgamicOrMae_FD_97039 | JGI IMG/M metagenome (GOLD analysis project Ga0058701, IMG submission 97039) | Agave microbial communities from Guanajuato, Mexico - Or.Ma.e | ecosystem: Host-associated > Plants > Phyllosphere > Phylloplane/Leaf | place: Guanajuato, Mexico | collected 2012-06-04 | reverse complement strand
TCACTGAATGCATTCTGGAATGCATTTTTTAATATATTCAAAAATATATTACGGGAATACATTTAAATAATATATTCAATGATATATTTTATGTTACGTGGGCTAAGCGAGGCAAAAGAGACTTTCACTAATATTGGTAAACGGCAAGGGGCTTGGTTATGATAGATTAAGTTAGGTTAGATGCCTCTTGCCTCGCTCCGCTTGATTTGACGAGGGAGGGTTGAACCAAAAGGTTAAAATTGATACCTTAAAAAATAGTGCACACAGTAAAAAAAATTATTCGTCCAACAAACTTAAAAGTACTAAAAACATATTTTAAAAAAATTCAAAGAATATGAAAAATGAACCAACACAAAAAAAATGCAGCTCATACTTTTTTTTCTTTATGGTTTTGCATTGCCCCGCAAGGCCAAAGAACAGGAAACACTCTTGGTTATAAAGATTTTTTTTCTTCGCCTCTCAAACCCCACCTAGTTCAGCCATTAATTACATTCTGAGGTCACAGTGTGAATTCGCATAAGTTAAGTTAATCTCAGAGCCTTACGCCTTAATCTGCTATTACTAGGCATAAAAGTGCCTTGTGCTTCGCTGCGCTATTGGTTTGAGGTGTCATCGAGCCTATGCGGTTTGCCTCTCGGAAGTGGCATCGGGCATGGCGAACACCAAGGCTAACCTACGTTAAGAAAGGTTAACTTGTGCGTCGCATCATAACATTTCCGTTCGACTTGGCAACGATAAATGGAACACAAGCGTAGGCGAATTATTATTCTTTTCAAATTTACAGTGCATTCGTGAAGGCGACGCCCCATAGAGCACGTGTTTCAAATTAGTACATGACGTTGAGAGAGTCTCTTTCGCGTCGTATACTAGGTCTAAGAAGAATAGCAAAACGTGGTGTGACGTGGCAACGCTAACATTGTTAATTGTAACGACGCCCGCGAAGCTCCTTCTTCTTTCTTCATAAATATGTTAGGGTACGCACAACACATCCTCTGCAGAAAATGATTTTTCATGCCGTGCCCTTGTCACTAGTTTCTTCTTCAATTTCATAGGCGAGCTTCCAACCAAATTAAAACTCTCTTCTTCTTCTTGTGAAGGAGGTTCTCGGTTACTTAATGTTTGCTGACGATGGTTTTCGACCTTCTGAAAAGATCTCGGAATTCCTGGGGTTTTGAAGTGATTCTTGTGTTTCCTTGTGTTTTACCCTGGTCCGACCTTGTGTTACATCATTGGGTTGAAGATGTACGTACAATCGCGTAGATATAATCCTACGTTCGGATAGGAGTCTTGTAGCGTTCCGCTACCGCCCTAGTCGACTGTTTAGAGGTCTGAGGCCAGCTACTATTCATCCAGGAACTAATAGGCATCCTCCTTGGAGATGATCAGTTTATTGGACACTTCACGGTTCTCTCATCTTCCGCAACGGGGCGGGCGAATTAGCGACCCGCGACTATTCGCCCGCTTACGAAGAGAAAATGTCTGTGCCGCACGCAATAATTAAACCTTCAAACACTCGATTCGAAGCGTCACATGCTAACGCCAGAGCAATGGCATAGCAGCAGGAGATCCAGAAAAGGGAATATGGTTTGCACGGACTAAATTTAGCACGCATTCCCCTGATGGGCGAATGGCCACATCCAACTTTGAAATATAGAACGAACAGGCAAAACGATCTGTCTATGACGTAATTGTCCAACCCGAGTCTCTTGCTTGGTGCGGTTCGGTGGAAACGTTAAGGTGTTCGTGGAACTCCTCGCAATTAGCTCAAGCATTCCTCTAATTGTTTGCCACTGGAGTGATCGCTGTTGTCATTCATGTCGTATTCAACGGATCTACTTGTATCTGGAAGTTCCGGTCTGACTTTCAGTGTCAACAGTGCAATCTGTTTGGGTGTGCCGGGTGGGTGTTCCGAGACGGGCTGAATTGAAGGTAACTTCATTTCCCTGCGCTTTATTGTGAGAACGTTGCTCTGAATGGAAATGACCGATGTTGGTGGCCTTGACAGCTAAAGTGTTTCCTCATTACATTTCCTCTGTGCTGGAACACTTTCCAAACTCTTTTCACGTCGTCAATTAAAGCGATTATCACCGGCGACTGTGCGTTGCGTACTCGTTACATCCTCATCCATAATTCACGAGCACTCTATGAGTGTTTGCGATTCTCCTTACAATATTAAGAGCCTTGATTTCTACCTCTCACAGTCAGTACGTGTTGAAAAAAAAAGAAGTCTGTGGAAGTCTTGTTTGTCACCTGACCTTGCCCTAATCAGCCCAGGCGTCCAGAGTGAAAGTTTTCATAACCTTTGACTTCCCAATTTTTACAATCTGTAATTACAGAACTCCTAAAAGTAAGTACTGAAGCATTTCGTGCCAATAGACCGGTGTTCTTAGAACTATGCAAATATTCATTGGATGATAAAAAGTCTGCGTATTTTTTATATAGGCCTACATATTTCTAAAACAATCTTCTCAACTTTCCCAATATTGAGAATCTATTCCCTTCTGAAATCTGTTTGAAAAAAGGAGAAAAAAGTTTGATTTTTCCTCATGTATTTCCCGACTAATTTGGACGTTTTTCTTTTCATGTATAATTTTTCGAGAGCATCATTAAGGCAAAACGGAATCAATAAACGTTCATTCTGTTTTCTTGAACACTAAAATTTCAGGAATTAATGAAGGAGAATGCATTTCACGAGATGATACCCAGATTTTGAGTTCTACGCTTTCCTAAAAGTCAATTTTCACTGAAGAATAATTTTAACTCTGAGAGCAGCTTTTATAAGCAAACATTTGAGGAAGAACTTTGCTCTGGCAGACGCATTGTGATTGCACACCACGCAACTGTAGGGTGAGGATAGAATCCCACAGGCGCTTTCGTCTTACGTGACCAGCACCATACGCGCACATAAGTCCGCTACCTACTGATACAACATAGCACTCGTCCAGAGAAAAATAATTTTTGCCGACAAGTAGAATACGAATCTCTGTTAGCATGACTACTCTCGTGGAAACTCGAGGTCTTGCCACAACTGCTAATGGCTCCCACATCCGGAAAACTTTACCACAACCATATCCCGCGGTGAAGTATTCTTGACATTGTAGCGACCTGAACATCTGTCCAGAATGAGGCTTTTCTTGCTAATTCAAGGTAGACGAAAATAAGAGGTAAAAGGCTCTCTGAAAGTTATGCATAAATAAATACATCTTGTCCTTCTTACGTCGACCAACCGAATAAAATGCATTAAAACAAGGGTACTAATGGTTTACTGTAACCTATGGAAAAAAAAACTTATAACAAGTACCACGAGAACAAACTGCTGATCTCAAAATAAGAATTATATTCTGAATCTTTTACGAGTTTCGATTCAAAAGTTATCTCCACCAGCCATATAAGCAGTCCTATATTGAAAACCACGCTTGGTCTGTCCACCTGATCTCAGCAGATTCTATTTAAAATATATTTTGATCAAGGTATGAGTTCAAATTCGCATCTATACCTCGTGTGTTCCAAACAGTTTCAACCTCTAGTTTTAGGGTTCATCGACATTAAAATGTCTAGGTTACGTCCAACTTAGTAAGGTTGAATCACAGTGCCTCCCCTCAACTGTCAACTTATGCAATTAACAAAGTCAGAGATGTCAGACGTGAGAGCAATCGTTAGGTTAGGCAAATACAATTCAGCGTCTTGTGTCTAACTCCACTTGGCTTGGCGACGAAAAATTGAGCATGAAGTATAGCGCAACTCCTAAATGTACAGGGTGGGGTTTGGGAGACGAATTACCTCCACAGTAGATCCGTTTTGACGAATAGATTCTGCTGATAGTTCGGACAAGGCGGTGATAACAAAGGGGGCAGGTGGGTTTTAGAAATAGATTCCCGCGGGCCAAGCTGGCCCTGAGGTGGTTTCATGACCGCGGCTGGAGCCGAGCCCCCAGCCGCACTAGGCCCTCGGCCAGGGTGGACCCTTGGCCAGGCAGGGTCTACACTCAGTTACACCGACAGTAAAAATCGGCGTCCCCCTTCAAACACACGTGTGAACGAAGATGAGTGAATGTAGAGGTGTCATTCTGCTTTCTGTGCATATGCAACCCCCACCCAAAAACAGCGTCTTGTGTTTGTTGTATATGGCGGAAGAAGCCACGGTACACACTATGTTTTAAAAATGATTTTTTCCACCACTGTGTTCTATAAGGGTCAAAGATTGTATTATATCATGAGAATTTACGACATCCATATGCAGAGATTTTGTAAGCGTAAGTACCTTTCGCCGTAATCTGGAGATCCCACGCGGCCGCTTTGTATTCGGCGGCAGAATCTGAAGCATTAGGTAAGGTGCTCATGAGGTTAGTTAACTTATATGAAGTTTGATAAATTGCCTTGAGCCTCACCCCGCTGAGTCATCTCGAACGTGGATGGCGACCTTAACTGAAGGCCATACCGCCCACATTTGATTATTTTGAGATAGACTTACGTCTTGAAGTGTTTTGTTCTTCGCCACCAAGCTGCATGGAACGACTGTGGAAGTCATAAAGAACTCAATATGTCACCAAGTTTAATGCCAATCCTCAGCGGCAGTAATATGCCACCGTGAGATGCAAGCGGCATCGGACGCGGCAGAGGAGTGAGGCAAAAACTGCTCCCGAGGGAGTCAGGCCCATTTGACTAAACCGAACCAAGGTTGGCGTAACTCCACTTGGTGGTATGAATAAAATCACTTGTTAAGTAAAGGGAGGGCAATAACGGACAGGCCAAGACAGAAAAACATAAAGAAAAACTTCCTCCTCCATTGGAAGACTATCCAGCCATTAAAACCAAGATTATTTAGGTGATATCAATAATAAATACTTCAAAAAACTAAAAAAAATGGCGTAGAATTCCAGCTCCTGAAATGAATGTTAAGATATTCTTTAGTAGGCGCGGAATATGGAAGCATTAGCGACAAATAAAAAAATGTCATCTCATCAGATTCCGATGCTCGGATACTGTCAAAGAAACACATTAGTTATCCTTGCACCAGATTCTTCGCCTTGGGCCAAAGTAGTTTCATGACTGGAATAAATGAGTTCCTGAGTTTAGGCTTACTGACGACGATCAAGTGTTGCGGGCGGTTCTCATTCAGGCAATGACTAAATTCCTTGCACCGCTCATAGTCTTCTCCGCCATCGTGGGGCGACCCTTTCCACCTCTCCGTCACTCCACTGCTCCATGTCCGCCACTGAGGATCTCAGATTCATTAGGATCGCGTGCCAGCATGTCCATGTCCCGTAAAATGGGATTCGATTCAAGACAGCAAGGCAGTTGTCATTCTAAGTTGCACGCCAACGGCGATCGACCTTGTTCATGTCCACACAAATTTGGCGATTGCTCTGAAAGTTGGAACTGTGGTTTAAGGAATGCGTCCACGTTTCTTGTCAGAGGCCTACTTTAATTCATAAATTACCAGTCCTGGCGTTAATGAAAGAACCTCCGTACTTTTCAACGATAAAACCCAGAGATGAGAACTTCAGTACCTGTTCACTGGAAATTTTATGAACGAATTTTCTACCCGTTGTGTTTCACCTTTCGTCACAATGCTCAAGAGAAAGAGACATGCGGGAGTTTGTAGGGTTCGTTGATAGAACACTGCCATATCGGTGAATGATCTTGGAAAAGCTCTTTTTTTTTCCTGAGATGATGCCATTCTTCTTGATGCTTTATCCCCCACATCAGATTGTCCAATTTGAGGCGAGCCTCGACTTTCGGACCTTGGGCACGTTTTACAATTTGTAAGTTTTTTGGCGAATTCTCGTGATTGATCGAACTAGTGACAGCCTAGGGTGTCGCTTGAGTCGCAGACATTTGCAGTGTCTTGTTTCAAAACATGTAGTGTCGACCTCAAATGGAGTTTTAGCGGCTTGGATGTATCGTGCCCCCTTCGACACAGCGCTTCACGTCGCATCGCTCACGGCAAAGCTCTAAGTCCGCCGACGTGAGTGAAATTTGTTTTACTCTTATCAACCCACCTTGTTTCTGCCCTGAGGTCTTTTGCGACACAAAGTTGTCGAGTCTCTTACGTGAATGGGGAACACAGACAAACCTGGGCCAAAATTACCGTAATATCTTTTGCTACAAGTTCGAAACAAAGCCAAGAGTCACTCTTAGAAGTTCTTCACTGTAAAAGTACTCAATTCGATGTTAGCTCTCTTATATGTTTCTTGCTGAAAAGCCGAGAGGAGTGACATTAGAGCGAGACATAAGGCATGAAACCTAACGTATCTAACCTATCTCAAGATTCATCAAAGTCTTGATGCCGTTTAAACCACTGTGGCAGTGAGTGCCACTAATAAGTAGTAGTAGACTTGTTAGCGTCAGGCGAACAGTTCAGTTGCGAAGCAAAGCACAAGCCGTATACCACATTAAACCTACGCTAATTTGAGCAATGTTAAAACGGCCTTTGCGGTTTGATTGAGTAGTCAATCTTCATAATTTAACAAAAGATTAAAATACGCTGGAATATACAAGATTGAAAACTCCATCATAAAAAATTTACGGTGCGGAAACTGGCAATCAATAGAGTTAACGGTTTCTTTTGTATATGACAACAGAGCAGGAGGGAAAGAAAATCCCATTAAAATTTGATAAATAGATGCAAGTCGAATTTCGCAGGCCTGTGTCTTTGCTTCGTTGAGGTGATATTTTTGGCACTCCCCATTCGGTCATCGCTCCTCTGCGATCGAGACAGGGATAAACGCCAAGGACCGGGATGAAAATAGCTTGGAAGAGATATATGGGTAAACGCGTTGTTGTTTTTTCAGGAAATTGGGTCCTAATCGCGTTGGACCGACGATGCCACTCAAGGAAGCCTGTCTCCCAAGATACATGCGATGATCATAACACACTTTTCCTCATGTCATCTCCAACTTAATTTAACAAGCAACTTTCCCCTCGCGGTTAATTAAAAAGCTTAAGATATACAAAAAAAAAGATTGAAGGTCAACAACTCTGGTGATCAACGCTCGTCTTTCAAGATTAACCCAGAAAAGCCCAAAGCATTTGGGGTAAGCTTAAGACAAATTCGTAGGATTTTTTTCTATCAAAGTAGGCAATTACAAGCTTTTGAAAATGCCTAAAATTTAGGCATTTTCGGTTCGCTGACAAAATGTGTGTGCGGCCCGCGACCACGTTGTCGAGGGCAAAAGTGGCCCGCGGTAGGGAAGAAGTTGGACAACACTGGCCTAAATTATTAAATTCTAGCTTTCCAGAGGGTTAATATTTTTTTAATTTAGACAATACTGAACTAAAAATTATCCCCTACATTAAGTTTTCCTGTTCCGGAACGGCATCGCTGGGCGGTAGTGGGTTAACGTCAGTTTTACATGTCGGAGGATAGCTGCTGCCACTTAGAAATAAGCGGCATCAGGCTTCATGTCCGTACGGCTGAATTGATTCAGACAAGTTTGGTTTCGATTGAGTGAATTTTGCATCGGTCCAATTGGCTTCGAGACAAAATATGACAATGCAACCTCTGAAATTGGCAATGTTCCTTTATGTATATCAACTCATCAAACAACCAAATAGCTTCAGTTCTTCAGCCGGCTTTCAACATGGAAATTTGCACTTTCTCCTCTGGTAACTAGATTTCTAGTTCCTTTTTATCTCTTTTTTTTCATGGCCCTGTTAAGAAGTTCTTCGATTCCTAAATTGGCAACTTTGGGAATAAAAAAGAGAGAACGGCGAAGCACTGAAGCTTTGAAGCGGGCAGATGCTTCAGGAGGTCTTTCCATTTCTGTCCTCATTACATGGGAAAACAGCCCTTGTGTGACGCTGCCAATCTCATGAACTGTTTTCTACCAGCCTTACGTCGACCTACCCCTCTTTTTCTGTTATGAGAACGAAGGCGTGCTGGGACACAGCCCAACCATTCATTAACTCTGCAACTTGTTTCCTACGAAAACGAAAGGAAAATTTCTCCATCACTTTTCGCTCCGTTTATCGTTTTATATTTTCTTCAGGCTTTTTTTTAAATTTATGAGAACATTCCTATAAAAAAAAAATATTTAAAAAAACTGGAAATATTTATTTGAAGCGATAGAACTTTTATGAGACTCGCTTCCCTGGAGGATGGTGGTTTGAATGTTCAACATACAAGACCGGATTTAATCAGCGACCGCAGACGCCCTGGCACAAACTAAATTTTACCACAAAATTTAAACATTCCGTCACTACATTCATCTTCGCCTGTGATCACGGTATGAATTTAAGACCAGATGAATAATGAGCCATTTTGAAAATCTGTGATTACCACATTTTAATTGTTCGCCATCATATTTTTACGTCCTGTTCCTCCCCTCCTATCCCTGGTGGTGGTGGGAATAGGCTCGTAGAAACTGGCGCGGATTTTACAAAAATATGATACCGAATAATACAAATATGCGAATCGAAACCCTCTCACATACAAAAGTTTAAGTCTACAACGTACTACACCGTATATAATTTATTGATGATTACAAACGGCCCTTTATTGGAGAGTTTAAGGAAGTTCCCATACGAGGTGGTGGAGGTGTTTTTTTTTAAGGAAATCATTGAAAATAATTATGATACTTTGAGTGACATCAGAAATGGTCTTATTGCAATGCTATTCCCGAATCATGGGGAAATAACGCCTAAGATTGATAATTGTAACTTGTCTTTTACGAGGTTCTCGCTGTTTCTATTATTTTGGGGTCTGAGGACAGATAAAACACACGAAATCTTATTAGGACGGTGACACAAACTTCTCTTTGCCTCAAAAGAAAAGTTTGTGTTTATGCCGAAAACAACTCGATCAATCTGAGCTTCAATCATTACAAAATAACAAGAAACAAACTTTTCTCTCTTTTATCACGTTTTCATAAACGCAACGTCAAATATAGCATTGATCCAAGATTTCGCCAGTTCAACCACCCCGATTACCGCATTACACCTGAGTTATAACCGCTCTTATGATTTAAGTACCCTCATCGATACCTTATCCCCATGCCGGAGCTACCTCAATAAAAGACTTCTATGGGCACACATTTTTCTACAGGTTAAGCCACAGGATAGGAAAATTGTTACATTTCTTCTTATGGGTCAGAAACGGTTGTTTCCCAATTGGTCAAAAGGGCTTCATTAAAAACCCAAATGGAGCCTTTTTTCATAAATATGGGTTCATATATCTCTCTCTGGATATTCTTTTTTTAATTAAAAATTACGTGAAGTAGTGATTGTGCTGTTGCAACTAGACTCTTTGAACCTCCGACAGTCAAAAAGAATTTTGAAAAACCTGCTCTACGCGTGCGTCAAACAAATGAGCTACTTTAAAAACTGTCTGCAAAGATGAGAGGGATCGTATGTGAAAAGGCAAAATTTCATGTGTCAAAGACGGCTTGGGAAAGGTCTCCACAATAGGCTCTCTCATGTAGAGTAAACACGGACTATTGCGTAAGTCGTAGCTGGCAACTAAAGGAGAAAAGATAGAAAAACTTTTGCTTTGCACAAAGACCTAATTAGGAGGCATGGCATTGTGCGCGGCATTTGTCACCGCCTGCACTCTAATGTGAAACTGCACTTGAATTAGGGCGTTGTTTTGAAGTAAAAATTGTTATTCACTGCTTGGCTTGACCCTTTTCCTGGTAATCATGAGCGGCATATCTTTGCCGACACCGCCATTAATATCAACCATTAGAGTAGGTTGTACATAGTTCTTTATTATATGAAATAAAGACAACTGTCACTCAAGCGCAATAAAAGCGACTCATAGTCACCAGGTTCGGTGCATTCCTCATAGAAGAAAAGAAAATCTACAAAACCAACTTTAAAGGGAATATTGTCAAAAATCACTGTCATGAAATTCCTTAAAAAAGGTTTTATTTAATAAAACTTCGTGGAGTGAGTGTTGTACACTCAATGTAGGAATCCCCCTTGACGTTAAAATTGCACCTTAAATGTTCTAAAACCTCCAACAACAATAATTAACAGTTAGTTTAGTTCAATATGGCTGGATTCGGTCGCATAGAAGTTCGAGTCGAATGAAGGATCTTACCGTCGTGAAAATTACTGAACACTCGCACATCTGTTCCCAAGAGATTTTCCAGCGTTCGCATCTTTGGCAGACTCTTTTTAAAGGAAGTTTATGGTAAAAATTTTGAGCCGTAGGTATTGCACAACAATTACAGTGTGCACCTGGACAGCAAGTATACCGCTGAGATACATGGTGAAGAATTAATTGAAAAGCCCCGAGATGCAGCATCACATCTGCTTCTGTTTGTCCTCGTTTAATTTCTCTGTGGGCTCAGGGGTATTTGTGATCTGGGGGGTGAGAGTGACAATTTTGTTACGGTGATTGCTTGACCCAAGACCCAAAACAAACGAGCTGTTTTATTTATTGTCGTCCACAACAGAGATTTGATGAATTTGAAATTAATTAACCATGCCTCATGTTTGCGTCTATTGGTTTCTGTACCTTCCGTATAAGGTGAATCTCACTCCATAACGTCCTTTACAGTCATCCTCACCCTGAACGTCTATTTGACAAGGAACTAATCAGACCATTATAATTAATGGTTACATTTTTTTTTTGCGTGGCTCCTGGCACCCTTTACGAGTTCTTATGAAAAATAAGCGAACTTTCCCTCTAGTGAGCCTTCGACCAGCAGACAGATACGACCAAAATACTTTGTATGTTTGGAGGACAGACGTGAGATAAAAGCTAGTTAAGAGCTCCTTTTGCCTAATGAACATATGCTTCTCCGACATCTTTGTTTGCCCTGAGATGACACCTTGATCTCACCAACTTAGCTTATCGTCGCAACTTGCTTATGGGCATGAGATCTTGCGACTCGCAAGATCTCATGCCCATAACTTTGCTGCAGAGTGCTTCTAAAATTATACTGTATTAAGATTAAAAAAAAGGTGATCAGGGGGTGCAGCAAGTCACTCAATAAAAACATGCAATTGTCTTCCGTTAATATTCACAATGTCGGGAACATTATATCAGTATAGGACTCACGAGGTAAAACTGCAAAACCTAAAACTTGGGAGTGTATATAGTAAATGAGGTAGATTCCTTGAAGCACAGTTTTTATTCCTATGATTAACGAGACCCTGGCGGGCGTTTATTCCTTTTCCTTTCTCCCGCAGCCAAGTTAAGTGTCATTTTAGCAGCCATGCAAGGCTTCAAGGTTGGCTTAAACAAGACAAGAATTTTAATCATAGTTTCTTCTTTTTCCGTGACAAAAGCATTCCGTTATTTTCTCCGAGCAATTCGCGTCATGACAGCACTGGGCAGGCAGTGGAATGTCCAAAAAATGTTTATCTTTTCCTCCAGCAAAGTCTCTTTTCAGTTTTCTGTGAACCCTACTCAACTAATTTGCTTAGGGTTTCTTCTTCTCATTCAGTCTCTCATTACTTATACTTTAGGTCACGTCTTGACTTAAACAATGTTTTGTTGCGTCCTCGAAAGATTCACTTGAGGTTCAACAAGAGCTCCCGATGCAATTGATCGTCCCTAAATAGATGTACACCATGATACTATACAGTACCGGTCAAAAGTATGGACTCACTTTTTTTCGTTTTTTCAAACTGCTGTAGAAAT
>Ga0058701_10004240_pt1 | contig 11594 bp, 4 predicted proteins | sample AgamicOrMae_FD_97039 | JGI IMG/M metagenome (GOLD analysis project Ga0058701, IMG submission 97039) | Agave microbial communities from Guanajuato, Mexico - Or.Ma.e | ecosystem: Host-associated > Plants > Phyllosphere > Phylloplane/Leaf | place: Guanajuato, Mexico | collected 2012-06-04 | reverse complement strand
TGGGGGAAACCCTTAGCCGAAATATCTTCGCAGCGCATACTAATACGAACGTTGAAATGCCGATGGTTGTTCATGCTGCCTTTTCAATGCTTTGATAGATTCAGTGACACAAAACCTGTTTTATAACGCTAAATTTATTTACCCCGTTTTCCCGTACCGTACTGCTAAATTACTATGCATACTACATGTTACTATTAGGTAATACAGCACCTGTTTGATTTCATTTAATTGACGTTTATTTTATGTACTTGTTTGCATGGTTCTTTAACATAAACACATTTATACAAAATTGTGTTTTTCTTATTGCTCCTGTGAATTTAATTTTATCACCTTTAAGTCAAGTACCTACAGTTACACGTTTTCGTATTCGTAAAAGCTTAAAAACGCCTTGCTAATAGCTTTGGTTCATTCTGGGGAAAAATAGAGTTTGACCCTTATCTACCGTGTATAATGCGCACTCGTGTATAATGCGCACCCGGTTTTTTGGGTCTCAAAAAAGTGAAAAAAAGTGCGCATTACACACGGTACGATACGGTAAAACTAGATGAGTCTACTTGTTTTGCCAGTTCGTGTCTGCTCAGCATACCTATTTAAAACTAACAAATTTTGGTCGATAACAAAGTGAACTAGGTGTTTTCATCTCCTCAAAGACTTTTTTAAAGGTTCATATCGTATGTCCCCGCTTGTCTTTTGTCTAATGTTTGAAGAGTTGTAAAATAAGTTTTGTGCGGAGTAAAAACGAGGGGTCTGATAATAGGATTTTCTTGACTTTAATCCCTCTTGAGAGGGTTTGACCCGAAGACGAACGAAGTACGTCAGTAAGACCTCTAACGAAAAATAACGTACTGGTTGATTGTATCAGCCGGAAATAAAGCATGCACTCAAGGGCAATTTTCCTCATTACCAGTAAGTGTTGCACTATTCTCCGCGTAGTGATCATAGTCCGTAAAGATCGCCCTCAACAGGCTGCTTAATTAAAACGCAGGAAATAGAACCGAACGCGGCACGGATATGTGCAGAAGGTAAAGTACACACTTAAGGGAAAAAATTCCCTCGTGTTTCCCCGGTTGTCAAAAGCGAAATAACTTGCGAAGTCGTTATGGCGTAAGGGGTCCGCCCTCTGACACCACAGCTTACAACGCATGGAATTCTGTTTGTTTTTTCCGCAAGATCGATTTCGGCGTTTTGTGGCTTACTCTTCAAATGTTTACCAAAACGTTTTATTAGCCTCCTAACCATCGGAGGAATGAATGCTCAGCCCTCCGTAAATGAAAAGAGATCGACTGGGTTCATTTAGGTCAAACACTTGACAAACTTTTAAAAAGTAATAAACCCATCTCTTTTTTTCTTTCTTTTTCGTTCTCAACCGTAAAATAGCAAGTCCATCGTTGCAGATTAGGCCAGAGGCGGACTTGGGGCACCGTTCGGGAAATGATTTAGAAGGGCCCGAAATCCACGCTAAGGACCCACCAAAATAACCCTGGTTTACGCGCTGAAACCGTCCTTGGAGTGGATAGGAGAGTGTATCGGAAAAAATTAAAGGTTCTTCTCCCAACCTTAGTGCGGAAAATTTGCGTAAGGTGTCAGACGTCACTCATGAATTTTCTCCCCCAAAAATATTTTTTTCGAGTTATGTAACAGCACAAATTCTTGGACTTGGTGGGATCGACAAATTTAACACTAAATATTTGGGCGGTGCTGGAAATTCGTGCTGTTGTGGGCGGTACTGGCGTCATGGGAGTTAGTAATTAGCCTAATGTATCTGAGATAATCGATAATACATTCTCATTTTCGTTATCCAGAAGGTCATTTAGATTTCGATATTGAATCTAGATCGCGCAACGCTGATGACAGCGGCGTGTAGCGGCGCTTTCGGAAATTTCTTGCGGATACTCCCGCCTAAGGTACCACCGTGCTTCTGCCTAGTCACGAGTCGGATAGGCTAGCCCGCAACATTGCCATGTACAGTATAGCGATTCCAGGCAGTACTTTTTGCATAGTTTCGACGCGAGCACGAGCAGTTCACGTGGTTGAGTGGTTAACGTACTAGCCTCCGAACCTAAGAGTCGTGGGTTCGATTCCCGCTTCGGCTACATTTTTTCCTCGACTCTTAGCAGAGACCTCGTCAGTGAAGTATGCCTCCGAACACCGCAGACGAACGTCTTCTCGGTGGCCGAGTGGTTAGCGTTGCTACGTTGCCAGTGATGGTGTCGAGACTCGGTTGGGGTTCGCGGTTCAAATCCGTTCCGCGATTTAATGCCGCGGGCAGCCTCATAAAACCCGTGAGGGATCCTTGGAATCTGGCCGGATGGGTAACACCTCGCCAGCCACGGAGCCGCTGAGGAGACCTACCCAGCCTCACTCCGACGAACTACGCGTCGGGAGGCAGCGCCTGGAAACACCCCATCCCGTTCGATCTGGGAAGTTAAGCAGGGCTTGGTAGCGTGTGAGTAGTATCACATGCGAACTATGGGTAGTCACCATTTTTTTGCTATTTTCTTTTCGAATTCACTGCCGCTGTTGTAAATTGGGAGAAAGCGATAAGGCCACGGAGCTGCTGAGAAGATACTCCACCTGGCCTCAAATCTGACGAATTGCGCGTCAGGAGGTAGCCCTTCAAACTCCCCATCTTAATCTCCCTTCATCTCCCTTAAGATCTGGGAAGTTAAGGGGGGGGGGGGCTTAATCACGGGTAGTTTTTTTGTATTTTTTGTTCATTTTTCGAGTTAAATAATGCTGTTGTAGATAGCAAAGGAAGCAAGACCACTGTTAATTGTTTTTTCTAAGTCACATTTAGGATGGGGTGACGCCTCAATCCAGAAAAGATGTGCCAGAGTTATTGAAACAAGTAGTGAACGCGCGACAAGATCGATTCAGTAAAGCAACGGCCTGGTCGACGCTAAATACCATCGAGTCAAGTTCATTTGCCATAGGGGCGGGTGGGTGGAAGAATTAGATGTTGTGTGTTCCGCCCACCTGGCAGGGTGGGTGTGAGCAGCCTGACATTTCAGCCATCTCCTTGAGGTAGACTCGGGTGAAGTGAAAACAAAAGTGAAAGTCTTAACTTCAAATAAGCAGTGAGTCTAATAAAATGTGAGTAAAATTATGTAGGTTCATAAAAATGAGACCAAATCGCTGTAAATAATAGTTTTTGGCATTTTAAGGCATTTTGTTAGCGCGATAATTTACAGGCTGCTCGCCGCGTGTCATTCAAAGACAAACACGTCATCAGGTTTCAAAAGTTACAGAAAACAATTTCGACGTGGAGATACAATGCGGTGAAACACGGTCAAAGCTCTCAGAATAACCTATGAAGCAATGCGTGTTGCCTAACCAATGCATCAAACCCTTCAAGGTTGATGCGGAACCCCAGGACATCACCAAAAAAATCTGAAAAAACACTCATGAGTGATCTCTTCCGCCTTACGCAACTTTGTCGCACTAAGGCATCTGGGGAGAAATTTTTTAATTTTTTTCGATCCATCCTAGTGGAGGAATGCGTGGACATAAATGGCTTTAAAAACTTGTCTTTTTGCCCCTGTCTCCCTAAGGGAGCTCTTTCACGACCCCTTAAGGCTCGCTGGGGGCCTCCAGAGGTCCTTAGGGGAGGGACCCTTTGCTGAAACCCCTACTACCATTACTGGCCAGTCCGCCCCTGGATTAGGTTTGAGTGTAGGTTATGATAGGGTATTAAGGGTTAGTTTTAGTTTGATTCCGATAGACCAGGCCGCTTAAGGTAAGACCACGCTTTTCGAGATTTGGCATGGTAAGGTGTGATTAAGAAAGGTATAATCAGCCAAGGTGAGGTTAGGCTAGGCGAGTTCAGGCAAGATGAGCCTTATGGAACAATGAAAAAGTTTCGGAAATCTCTGGCTCGTTTTTGTACTTGCTACGTATCGCTGTAAGTACTTTTCGAATAGATCCCAACACCCAGTTTAAAATCCGGAAGATTCCCGCGAAGTTCGTCATTTTCTTATTTAATTTTCCTTTCATTTTTCATAATTTCATGTTCTTTATATTTTCATAATTTCAATTTTCTTTTTCTTTTCATAATTTCAATTTTCTTATTTAATGATTTGTCTCGATTCTTCGAAATTTTTCCTCTATTAGTGACGGGGAAAATATCAAATAAATTATAAATAAAATTATTAGTCGATCCCAGACTTTTTGTGACGTGATTATACCGAAGATTTTTCTTGGTGATTCGCACTGGGCAGAACGCAATTTAAGGTTGTTTTGCTTTTGTGTGTCGTCGGCAGGACGTTATCGATGCCAAATTGGACCGGCGACGGAAGAACGTTTATGGACCGCCCCCTAATAAGCACCAATTATTTTTCATCGACGATTTCAACATGCCAGCAGTGGAGGTCTACGGAGCGCAGCCGCCTATTGAACTTATTCGACAGTGGCTTGATTTCGGAGGTTAGTTATCATTAGAATTAACTCATTTTCGATTTTGGCAACTTTTGTAGTAAATCCATTATCGATTCTCATTCGTCATTTTTTTCTGTCTTCATTATATGCGCAAATTTTCGCTTTTCTTTAACCGATTTGTGCCTAGAGGAAGTTTGAAAAAAATAATTTAAGGAAATAAAACGTTTTGGGTCAAAATTTTGCAAAATGGTGTTTTTGAAATGATCAAATTTTTTATTTAGGCAAATTTCGAGTTACCTTTTTACGTAAAATGAGTAATTTTTGGGAGAATTTTGCATAAAGGTTGATATTTTTGATGGGTCGATAACAGCCCAAGGGGCAAAAATCGGTTAATGTACAGAGGTTTTCATTTTATACGTTTGATGAAGAAAACATTTGGTTTCTTTATTCGAGAGAAAAATACTTATCTCACACGTTGCTAAACAAGCGCCTTTCAGCGAGTCATATTTCGAACCATTGGCATGGCATAATAACCATCTCGCTGAGTAGCGTGGGTTTTTAGATCCTGAACAATGGGATGGTGGTCCTTTTGTTCGTTATCCTCAATTGTAATTGGCGATCATGAATTGCTAATTTATGATTTCTTTGGATCGCAGTATTCAATTACAATCAAGCTTTTGCAAGAACATCGAACGGTATAAGTCGAATCGGTGATCCGTGTAAGACCGGATTGTGCGACTGTCTTCAAAAGTGAGGGGCCAAATGCTTGTGCGATTTTCTTTTCTGATTTCACTGCGCCATCAGCTAAATTTCATCCAGACCTGTCGAAACGATTGGCGGATATGGCCCAACAGCTTGCTACGTGACCGAGCCCACGGCGATCCTAAGAATCCTCTCCGGCCCCCTCGATCCCCCGCTAACGCCGAAATATCCCTTTCTCTAACCCCCCTGTCAGCACATTTTCCCCCACTAGCCTGGCGACGCTAGCCTACGTAGCTATTTCCTTCTCCTCTGGCCAGCGTTTCCCCTCCCCACCAGCACCAAAGCCTCCTTTTCTCCTTCCCCGCTTGTTACAACTCATTTTCCCGCGTTTACCATAATGTCTTACATGAGATAATAGCAAATTGCTTTATGGATGTTCGATCGCTTTAACCATGACCGGTTTCAGTCGTTAAAACTCGAAAAACTTAAAGCTGACATGGTCCTGAACGGTTCGCTAAAATTGTGAACCCAGTTACCGGTGTGATTTTTTTTTTAATTTCTAGGAGCTAAATTTTACACGGTCTAATATGGACGCCAACCTAAAAAATAGCGTTTTGTGGAAAAAGTAGCCGAGAAGCTGCTGTGAAAAAACATTCTATGGTGTTGAATAAGTTAAAATTAGCACGCGAAGCCAAAAAAAATACATTCCTCGTCAATTATTTTACAGAAATATTGCACAAAAACCTCCAAAACCATTGCGTTTTGGCGCGAAAATGAGTCAGATCAGCGACTCTTGCATCTGTATAAAATTGAAAGAATCTTCACTTTCGGTCGGACTTGAATAGGGACGATTTATTTACGCAAAGGGAATGACTTTGATTGTTTATTGAAACTTCCCTCGTTGATTTTAAAGTATTAACTGAACTTTGTCTAGTCTGAAGCGATCAAACATCTTTATAAGTGTGCCTCCGTGTGTATGTACGTGTTATGTTGCTATGCTCTCTAAGGCACTCACTTTTCCCGCTACACCTCTGCTAGTCACACTAAGATACCAACCGTCGCAAATCTTATGCCGAGCCTCGAGGGCGCGCTTGTGAGGTGTAGACGATCACATTCCGAATTCCGAGGACACTGCCCTTTTGAAATATGAACGCTCGAAACGGGAGGAGGAGGTCAAGGGACGTGGCCAGCACTCTCATAAATGAGATTTTGGTGTTACTGATTCGTCAGGTTGGTACGACCGCAAAAGCGTCGGCGAATTCCGGAGCATCGTGGACGTGAATCTGGTAGTGGCTATGGGCCCCCCCGGCGGAGGCCGCAACCCCGTCACGCAGAGATGTATGCGCCATTTCCATTACATCGCCTTTCCGCAGCTTGGCCACGAATCACAAGTGAGTTTAAATCCTAAACAGCAATTCACAAGGCTATTTTTATTGCACAAACACTTTCTTTTGTTGGCCGTCTTTCGCCGTCTGTTTTCGTGCCGTAAAAGCATACTTCATCAACCTGGTTCCTGTTGGAATCGTGAGCGCGCGCTATACTATTTTCGATACATTTTTGGTGGCTCCAACAAGCCCGCGCCCTTGTTAGATTTCAATCAAAGTCACAAGTGTAATTTTTCCCCTTTTTGCGATTGCAGACGCCATGAACAGCTCTTTTGTCATTAATTTTGAAACCTATGAAGTATTTAACTTGATGTCCAGTGTACTGCCTTCAGGAGGAAAAGCGGCATATTATAAACAGTATAGCAGTAACATTTTTAATGTAACCTGAATTTATTTTTAGAAATTACCGCTGGCGATGGCAAGGTGATAAGGAGAAAGGAGGTAAAATCTTGCTGTCGCCATGCGCTAATTTCTAAAAATAAATTCAGGTTTCATTAAAAATGTTACTGCTATACGGTACCATTGTATTTTTTATTGTTTCTTGATTGGTCTTTATTAATAGGAAGTGAGCGTTAATGAAAGCGACGTGATATCATCAGGTTATTTTCTCGGAAAAATGACGTATAACGGTTACAAAAGTGTTTACATCGGTGATGTTTTTCTCGTTGGATGTATTTTCAAGGAAAAAAATTGTCTTATGAGTATTGTATTCATCTGACCAGTGTGATCAGATTCTGCGAATTAGAAAATGTTTAACCACGATTTTGCCAAGAACCATTAGAGTTACCCCTTATCATGTGTAAGTTATGAATTGCCTCTCAAGCTGAACAACAAGAAAATATTATTAGCGTAAGCATTATCGTAAGTTTGGTTGCCATAGCCAAATCTATTGGTATCCTTGCGCTCCATGTCACGACCTAGTGTTAATCGCTACCTTATTCCCCGATTTACAGAACGTCATATTTGGCACGATCACCAACTCCTGGCTCTCGAGAACGCAGTCTTTAAGAAACTTCACCGATGTTGTGGTTCAAGTCACTGTCAAAGTTTATGACACCATCCTGAAGGAACTCCTGCCAACTCCCGCTAAAACGCACTACACTTTTAATCTCAGAGACCTGAGCAAAATTTTCCAAGGAATGCTCATGTTCAACCCCGCAAGCCTGAGCGTACGTACTTCCTATTTAATATCAAAATGCGCCGCATTAGCACCGTAAGGACAAAAAGAAAGCAAAAAGGAAAACGAACAAGGAGCATGTAAATGATCACCTCCGTTCCCCACCCTATTAACCCTTTCCTCTCCTTACCCCCTCGCCATATCACCTTGGCTTGTCGAGTGGGTGGGGATTATTTCTACAGAGAGAAGATAAGCTGTAGTAATCCTTGGTTGCTGCACTCTTCTTTTCTATCCTTTTCTCTTGGACATAGTGAAGATTCGCTCGTGAGTGCCAAATGAATAATTGTATTCGCGTGTGTTACCCAACAGGATTTTTTACTTTTACCTCTCTGCGGGATCAAATCCGTTTAATTCGAGATAAAAGCCCAAGGAAAAGCAGCAGACATATGTGGGAACCAGACTGGAGGTTTAGCCGCTGTAATCGTGCTGTGCAATCTGAGCTTGACTAGAGTAGCTCGCGAGTAAGGCTAATGTGAACCTCCATCTTTGTGCCCTCTAGCTTCGCTAATGCTCTCGACTGTCACTCTGACTAATACCGTTTACCTCTCGGCGGCAGTTACTGCCGCAGTATGCGGTATTAGGCATGTTTACACGTGGCAGCGTTGCCAGATTTCGCGACTTTGCTGAATTTAAACGCGGTTAAATTCTTAACCAGGATAGATAACCGATTAATTAACCCTACCATTGGACTGTTCAGCTCGAGAGCGATCCAAAACATACCCGACACGCTAGATTATCTTTAGCGGTTCTCGAGTTAACCGAGGTTAAAATTTTACAAAATCGCGAAATCTAGTAACACCGACACGTGGCGAGGCTTAGTTAGGTTAGGTTTGGTGCCGCGCTCCGCTTTGCCACGAGAGGTAGATTAGACGTAGAAAGAGCAGCTTTATTGGCATTGGGTTCGGGTGCTTTCTGCGCTGTACTGTAACGTTTCCGTAGTTATTTTGGTATATTGATAATATCATGTGGATTTGACTTTCTGAACGAATCGTGTGATTATTACGAGGCTATTAAACGATAAGTTTATCAATCGCGCTCGTGCACGCCTCATTTCTTGGAACCATCCGCTTGTTATTCTGAGCGGATTTAATCAGGGTCTGATTCAGCCGCTTTCATCACCACGTGTTTAAATAAGCGGAAAAGTAAGCATTCTTGTGCCTTACACGTTTAAACGGCTCTTTCAAGCGGTCTGAATATGAATCCCCTCACATTATCATATCGAAAAGTATCCTGCAAACTTCTTTTTGAAAAAGTGGCCTCTGTCAGATTTTACCAGGAAAAAAATCATGTGATGCTCACTTCAAGAAATGCTGTAACTTTTGCCAATGGCCTCAAAATGAATTCATGATTAGTTAGAGAGGTACGACGTGTTGTTTATATATTTCGCGAAAATAGCGCCAACTAGAAGGGCCTGCTGCTGTGAAAATGTGCCACTCCACAAGAGACTCTTGCCTACGTTAGCTATTTCGCTCCATATTTCGTTTTAATCCCCGTTTTAAATCAGTTTCGTATGTGTATTTAACACGAGAATGTATTATTAGTAACACTAGTTAAAAGATAGTGTTATTGCTCTACAAGTTATTATTTTTTTCTTGCAGTCATTTGAAGATCTTGCTCGGTTATGGTACCATGAAAATTGCCGCGTCTACCAAGATCGACTGGTTAATGACCGAGACCGGAACTGGTTCGATGAGCTACTTCGACAAACTATCGAGAGCGGCTTCAAAATCTCGTCTGCCGACACCCTCCAAGACCGTCCCCTTTTCTACGGCGACTTTTTGTCTGGAGAAGGAGAAAAAGAATACGTTCTCATTAGTGATTACCCCAAAGTAAGTTTAATCAAATGTCAATTTTATAGTTGAGATCGTAAGTGTGCGCATTCGAATCTACTGACTTTTATCTTTTCGAAATTCGTGTTGGTAATACTGATGCGTGAAAGTACAGAGATCTTCGCGCTCGGTCAGGTCAGTTCAATGATATTGTCAACATAAATTTCTCGAGACAAAAAGTTCCAAGATGTGAATGCAAGGAGGGGAGTTTCGGGACACCGACGTCCATCAACGAATCTCGTCGACGAAGAAGTGATGTCGCTGGGAAGCACTAATTTTTCTCTACCGAGGGCCCAGTTCGGAACCGCTGACTTTCGGTGAAAAACACGCCATTACTAAGGCTGATCTAAAGAAGTTCTGTATAGTTATGATCTTGTAGAGTCCTTGACTTTACTGGTAGTTGTGAATCAGGCGTGGGTCGCCTACACACGCCTTTTGGAAACCTTTATCGATTCTGAAGCGTATTTTCGTTGCGGTCATGTTCGTTCTCAATGAGACCTGTAGATGGATTACCTTTGCTATAATCCCCAGACCTGCTGTCTCAGCTATCTGTCACTTTCAAGGGAAGCAAATACGCTGTTTAATAGGACTAAATTGGGAAACTTCCCGTAGGAGAGATTAGAGAACCATTCATCTAATAGGATTAGCTTCTTTGAATTTTTTCTTTTCGATTTCCTGTGTTATCTCTACTTGAAGAATTCTTATAGATCACTTGCCCTACAAAAGTACCGGGATCAAATAATTTAGGAAAAACCCATATGGATATCCATTGATCTGTGACCGGCAGTGTGCCAACTTCCATCCGAGAATTACAGGATATCCATATTGACTTTCTTTGATACTACGGATGTCAGTTTCCAATTATTTGTGTTTCCAAGATACTCATATGGATAGCTATGATATCAACGTGAATGTCCCTAATGTCTGCTGAGGAATCCGCGGTATCGATTCTCGAACAAGGGACACGAGTAACGGTCGCACAGATTATTTCTCAGTCGTACTTAAAATTTTGGGTGTTCGTTTGAGCAAGTTCAGAAAGTCAGAGCGGAAGCCTGGGAGGGACTCTTTTACTCCTTAATTAATTTGCATATCTATTATTTTAGCTTAATTTAGGGTAAAGTTGAGCTTCTGTTCGATGGTCGCGCGATTTCCTTTAAAATGACGTCACGGATCTGTTTCCTCGAATCATTGAGAATTCCAGGGATCCGCCACAAGATCTGCGGGTGGACTTTCGCGTGTTCTATAAGTTTCCGCGGAACAGGGGCCAGTCTCAGGGTGGTCGATGCGGGATTTCTCCAGCTACGTCGTAGAGATGGAAGCTTTTTGTACCTAGTCATAGATGTTGTCCTTCCTTTTAGCTTTAATTCTAATAAACAAAGTGGATTGGCGAAATATTCCACCCCCTGTATCACTACAACCCGCAGTGAGAACTGTGACAAAACCACAACTTGAAAGAGCCGTCTCACTTATCAAAGAAATGCTTAATTTGGTAGCCCCGTATGTGTTTTGTGTGAAAACTTGAAAGGGGCTTAACTAGTATTTCGGCCAGTTTGAGAGGGCCACATTAATATCTATAAAAACCAAAGTTATTGGCAACCTCTATCGCTTGATATGAATAGATCCCTCACTAGAACTTCCCAAATTATTAGCCGCAAACTTTTTTCATCCTGATACAAAACCATGGTCAGTGGTGAATAACAGTTCATGAGAAGTGGGACTTGTCTTTCAATCTCAACGGTATCGTATTTCTTTCATCAATCTGCGTTTTAACTAAGCCTCAAACCATAAAAATAAGTTGATATTTTGCGTGACAGTGTGGCTGCAGAGTAACCCAATTTTTCTCTGATCTTTCAGTTGAAGAGGGCTGTGGAAGATTTCCTTGAAGAGTATAATTCTCAGAGTACGTCTCCCATGAAATTAGTTCTCTTTGAAGACGCAGTGCAACATGTCTGCCGTATTGCGCGGATTGTTCGCCAGCCTCAAGGGAATGCACTTCTGCTTGGCATGGGAGGATCAGGTAAAACTCATACAGTAACCGGATTGACTACAGCGAAGCCTAGATTATAGACTTGGAGATAGGGAACTAGTGGCGCGAAAGTGGGCCGCAAGGATCTGGAAACTTGGTGT
>Ga0058701_10004239_pt1 | contig 11595 bp, 1 predicted proteins | sample AgamicOrMae_FD_97039 | JGI IMG/M metagenome (GOLD analysis project Ga0058701, IMG submission 97039) | Agave microbial communities from Guanajuato, Mexico - Or.Ma.e | ecosystem: Host-associated > Plants > Phyllosphere > Phylloplane/Leaf | place: Guanajuato, Mexico | collected 2012-06-04 | reverse complement strand
GACAAAATACAAGGCCCTCTGACATCTGTTTGGAATGGTTGTGCATAAACACTCTTAACAGATCAAATAAAATACTCTGTTAACTCCTTAGTAGGTCTGTTAGGGCTTCGCGTAAACATAGTGTATCATTGATTGCATCGCACCTCCATTGTTCTCCTTTTCGTCACTAAACCAAGCAAAGCGAGGCACCTAACTTAACCTAACCCTTTGTTGTAAAGCACGCTGCTGCTACTTCTTGACCGGCTGTCTAGAGAGCCTCATACGGAGAGGCCACCTGTATTCCCGCGCTGTGCGCTGATTCGTGGGATACACGAAACCAGCCACGCTGATTGGTGGGATGCAAGGGTGACATGGTAGTTGACGCATCTCCTCTTACGTTAGAGGATCTCTGCGACTGCCCCATGCCGCCGCGAAGAAAGCGGCAATGCTACATTCACTTAAGGGATCGTCGTTGCGTCGTTGAGTCAATGGCGGGAGACACGGCATGTTGAATGATATCCCTTCGCCTGTGAATCGTCGTGGCCATGACATTGAATCCAACATGCCATGTCTTCCGCCAACGACTCAACGACGCAACGACCGACGATCCCTTAAGTGAATGTTGCACAAGTATTTCGACGAAAGTACCACAAGTTAGGTTAGGTGCTATGTCGATCTCGCTCTGCTCGGCTAGGAGGCGACAGGCGCAACCACGAGGAAAATAAAAACTTTAACATTTAAGTTGTAGGCTGCATTCTCCAGGGGTTGCACCGGTATTGGGGCGCGCTCGTAAAATAGGTCGCTTTGTGCGCTTGTAAACAATGATGCTCTAAACAGTCCGAATTCCTCCGACCGCAAAAATGCTTCGGGCTCAAAGACGACGGATTTTCCGAAATTTTTAAATTGATGACACGCACATTTGGCGCGTGACCTAAAAAAACTTCGTTTTTAAAGTAATTAACTCCACGTCTCGGATTTTTTACTCTATGCAGTACCTCGAGCGAAATCCGCATAACTATGGCTTCTGACAAGTAAGCACTTGACTTAATTACATTGCGATATGACACTTGAAAGTATGTCAAACACACACAGCTAAAAATTCTCTCTGAAGGTCGCAAATGTTCGGGAACAGAATTTCACCGCGTTTTCCAGGGATTTCCAGGAAGATACCAAGACACAGAGTAAAAACGAAATAAGTCTTTTAGGGAGTTCTCACCATTTTGGGTGCGAAACTAAAACGGGGTTAGAACGTATTTTGATTAATTTCAAAGATAGACCTATGTTCAGCCTTTATTTTTGAAAACGTCTCGGCGAGAGCTTTCCATTGATGTGGCTGAACAGAGGTCTATTTGAGATATTACCAAAATACGTACTATACCCAAATTGTATTTTCACATCCAAAACAGGTAAGAAATCCCAAAAACAGGTGTTTCGTTTTTTTTCGTGCAGCGATTGACCACATTTTGTCGTCCTTCAATATCAGAATAACGCCATATTCACTTCTCTGTTGTTATAAGGATAATCTGTGAGAAGAATGTGAACTTCAAGATGAAAAATTGACAAGGCTATGTCAATGGTTTTGGTCTACCCTGTTAATATGTCAGGTTGCATTTTCATCCACCTTTGTTACACATTCTCCCGCCAAAAACCGTGAAGATCAAAGAGCGAGCACAGGGGATCTTAACCTAGCTTAAGTTCACGTATCGCCACCAAGTCTCATCATACCAGTAAGGCTAAAGCGTGATGTTCCTCACATATCGGCGGAAGTAAATGGCGCCGAGAAACGGGAGCAGTCTAGGCCAAGGTTAGGTTAACCTTGGTTAGGTTACGAGCCATGTGCCTCGCTTCATTGTAGCTCGGCTGGACCACGAAAGGTGGAACACAAGAGGTGGGAAACCCAGCCAGTTAAATTTACAGGATTAGTGAATTAAGGTCGTAGACTCGCGACCGACCAGATCCGCGGGACGGGTGAAAAGAAATTGCTTCAAAATCCCTCAAATTTCTTGTGGGTGTTACGAAGGGTCTATGTTATCATTGTAAGCCTTTCAAATTCATCCTGTGTTGCTTGAGGACGAGTTCACGATCTCCAAAAACACGCATAACACAAATTTTGCGAAAATATGGCTAGAACAAGTTTTTAAAGTCGTTATTTGATCGGTGACATCCACATTGCATTTTTTTCTATTAGTTTTCCTCCTTGAAAAGTGCTAGAGTTTTGTTTTGAAAAAAAAAATTCCAATCAAACATAGCGTATAAACCTAAAAAGGCGCATTAACCTCATATGAACAATGTATAATTCAATCCTGTTTATTTCAAACCGAGTTTGGTGACAGTGGGTTTTCTTGTAAGAAATGGATTTGGCGTGTCCTATAGAGTACGCCACAGAAATTTGAAGCGGTTCTGATCACTCGACCAAGGTTGAGTCGACTACCTAAAGGGCATGAAGATGTGACTTCCATTTTCAGCTCATGTTTTGTCTTGGTTTTCATTGGGTCGATAGCGTTAGGCAAAAGTAGGTTAATGAGATTTTAGGTTTCCCTGCGACCCACCCCGTCTTTAACTCAGTTTCCGCAGGCTCTCGACTGACGTGTCATATCACCCTCAGCTGGTTTCCCCTCCAGAATGACTTAATTCAGGAGGGATTCCGTTTCAAATACACACCGGAAATGATAAATATAATTGAAAGGAAGGGTTTAGTACGTCCGGTTTTCCAATTTCTGTCGTCAAGCCCAACGGACTGAGAGCGAGGTAAGGCGTAGGCCTATCCCAAGGAGAACACCCAACGTCACGATGACGTCATTGTGACTTCGTCAAAATGACGTCATCTTGACGAAGTCACAATGACGTCATCGTGACTTTGGGTGTTCTCCTTGGGATTGCACGTAATCTAACTTAACGACGGTTAACCTATAACCTATCGGTTGCCAAATCTGACGTAGCTTCTCTGCGGCATTTTCTGCCAGCAAGGACGTAAGCGGCATTAGGCTTGGCAAAAGCCTAACGAAACGAAGCAAAAGCCTAGTCACTTAATTTTACTTATAGGTGACGTCACCTATGCGGTTGTATGTCAATCCCCATAATGAAAAATCCAACCACGGTAGAACGCAAGACGAAAAAACACCAGTCAAATTTAGAGTGCCCGTAAGCGAGATCGTCAGTATCTTAGCTCGTTGAGCCATTCGAATATCTTCCTCTCCTCCTTTTTTTTATCTCCCTTTTTCGCAACTTCCCTCTTTATTACTCCCGTCCTTAAGGGAGGAAAGAAAACAGACCTTGGCCCTCTTTTATTTCCAAGCAAGCTGCACAGTCACGTTTTCGCCTGCAAAACAAGACATTTATATTGTTTGAAAAGCTTTTAAGATGTTTATCAATATCTTCGTAGTCCAACAGAGCCTGAATAACTTGCTTTACAGGTGGTGTAGCGTACTCCTACCATTGCAACCTCAATTTCACTGAAAAATCCACGGTCGAGATTAAAAGTCCGTTCCCCTGCGAATGACCTGCGTTTCAAAAGGGACTATTGATCCCGGCTGTAGGCACACATTGTCTCCCTTGCGTTGGGTTTTCTGAAAAGGGGCCAGTCCTGAAGAAAGACAGCTGCCGAAGCTATTCAGTAATAAATACACTTTGCAGTTTCATGTATTTTTAATTATAATTTACTGTGGACGGAAGAACAAATTCAAAATCTTCAAAAAGATTCTTCATCCTAAACCTAATTTAAAAGTAAAATAAATAATAAATAAAATTTAAAATAAAAAAATCTTTGAAATGCGAAAAAAAACAACATTTAAGTGCGGAAACATGCTGGTCCTTCCATTAGTGAAAATTAGTCAAGAAAATTAGTCATTAAATGATCGCTAACACACATGCTTATTCGCCAACATTTTGAACGGCTAGATGACAAATCAGGGTGTTCTCGGGGCGTCCAGCGTCCAGTCGATTCCCTTAACCAAATTCCCCGATTTTCCCTGATTATTTAGGTCTGATTTTCATTTTTTTTTGCAGTTTCAAAAAGAAAATCATAATCGGAGCTAAAAAACAACGCACCTGACAATATTTTTACATGTACAGCTCTGCTGTTACATTGAGTTACATCCACGGACAAGTCATCTTTCCTTTCTTAGGGCTAAATCTCGATTTTATACATAAAGAAATACCGGTGCTACAAAACTCTGAGATAAAAATATTTTTTAACCTCCGAGACTGAGCCATGTGAGCGACGCTTACATGCTAACTGGAATGGTACCGGTACCTTTAGAAGTGTTTACTCGGTTGCCTAGCTAGTGCTACCCTCCACTGCCCTTCACATACACTTAATACTGCATGGAGTAATATTGAGCAGTAACGACCTATCACAAGTCATGTCGGGTAGGAATTCAGATAGAAATACTAATTTGCATCTTGATTATTCGTATTCAACAAATCATGGTGTATAAAAGCGGCTCTAAACGACGCAATGAAAATTACACAACTGACTACCTGTTGGCATAAAGACTGCAGCATATAGTGCGTTTATAAAAACAAGGATACAGGATTATTTTTATCCAAAAATAAAAATAACTCACTAGTCAAAGTAAAATAACTCGACAAGTTACCATAGGTTACCTGTTCTATATGCGTATGCGTATGTATGTATCCATCATGTGTGTATGTATGAAAAAAATATATATGTTGAGGCAGATTACTTCTTTTGTTATACTTGTACTGTGTTTCATGTTATTTTTGATGTTCTATCTGGCTTAATCTTACCATACAGATCGTGTGATTAAAGTAGTAAGTAGTAGGAGCGACCTTTTAGTCAAGTGATTAGAATCACTTAAAATTTCAGTGGGATGCTCTTTAGGACAAGCCGAATCCATTTCTTACAAGAAAACCCAATGTCGCCGAAATCAATCGTGAAACAAACAGGGTTGAATTATCCATTGTCCTTAAGGGAAACGTATATTTGGTTTTGTTTATGTGATTTTTTTTAAGTTTACGCTATGTTTGAGTGATAAGGATTGTCTCCATAACAAAATATAAGCTTTTTTCAAAGAGAAAACTTAATAGAAAAAAAGGTGACACCATCCAAATAACAATAATTAGCGTTGAAAAGCTTGTTTTAGCCATATTTTCTTAAAATTTGCATTATACGTGTTTTTCGAGCTCCTCAACTCGTCCGCAAGCCACACAGGGTGGATTTTAAGACCTTAAATGAAAATTTAGACACTTCGTAACACCCACAAGAAATTAGAGGGGTTTTGAAGCAATTTTTTTTTACCCGTCCCGCGGATCGGGCCGGTCGTGGGTCTTCTGCCTTAAGCATTAACTTGATAAAAAAAAAAGAAAAAGAAAAAAAGAGGTAAATAGTTTGCCGTGCATTTTATATTGGTAGACTCTCCTCTGCATCCATTTTCAGAAGTCGTTTCAAGTTGTGAAAAGAATCCGCTAGCCCAACCTCAATAGAACTCACTCATCGTGCCTTCCAATGCAGAGCCCTCGTAGTAGCAGGCCTCAGGACCCGAATCAAAAAGGAATCGAGGCAAGTACCTACCTTTTATATCGGTCATTTGTGTGACGAGGACAAAAGAGACGTCCTCTCCTAACTGTAAGCGCGCTCTAGTGGTGGTATTCGAAAACAAAATATACGAGCACTCCATGAGTGATACTGCCAATGTTTGTCTTCGATTTGAATACTCTCTGCCCGGAAAAACACAGCTCGCTTTTCAGTTAACAAGTGCGTTTTTTTATAGCCTTCTCGCGTAATGCCGAGTTATTATGCTATCAACAACAAGATCCGTTCCGAGCTTCTTCGTGAGAAAAAAAGAGTACACAACTGCACCTCTTTAGTACCTCGATTGATGAAACATGTATAGGTTCAAGTTCCCTGACAACAAAGTAATAACAATTGACCGAAATTTAACCTCGCGCGACTTACTCTAGATCGACCCAATTTATAGTTAGTCAAACCAAAGCTTATCTTACCTAAACAGTTAACTGAGCATGAGCTCGTTTACACACAAACATTGTCAGAGTGAACAAAGTAACCAAGAGTGAATATCAATTCTGAGCGGCAATTTACTCTTTGCAGACTGAATGTCACTTCGCTGATTTAGAGTTAAGAATTTTCCATCTCACTAGCTTTGTTCGGTCTACACTCCATCGTGAGTGGATTTTACTCCTCAAAGACTAGAATAATTGCACTCTCGCGGTTTTTGCGGGCATCCTAGCTAAACCTAACTTACAAGTGGAGTACCCTAACTTTCCGCCTCCGATAAACTTTCGGGACTTTAGGATAGTTAGCTGTATGGAAAGATACCCAAGCCGAAAACTTGCAGCGGGAAAGCATTTTCCTTACGTTAAAAACATTGTTAAAAATTGAACAAAGATAAAACACGAAAAATTGCCAATACCTCGGAAACGGCTGGAAATATTGCAGAATCCTCAAAATTTCTGTTTAAGGCGCTACTTTTAAATGTTACAAGGAATGATTATTGGTTTTAAGTTAAATCGAAAAGATATTTTTGTTCCAAATTGGACGCTATTTTTAAGGAAGTAAAAATGAATATCGGCAGCAAGTTTGGGACTTGGGTATCTTTCCATACCGCTATCTTGCAGTCTTGAAAATTTCAAAAAAATCTGGAGCTGACAGTTACTCCCTTTGTTAGCCCACCCTAACCATGCGTCTTAACTTGCCAGGTCAATACTAACCTTACCTAACTTAAGTAAGTCGAACCCGGACTAGCCTGAGCCTATCCTAACCTTGCTTAACTTGACTGATAATCCTAGCTTATCCTTATTTACGGTACCACCTTACTGAACCTAGCCTAACCCTTAAGTCGAAAAAGGACCCCGAGTCTGCTGCCGTAATGTACTTACTACTTAGTGTCGGGAAACATCTAGTGGAATAAGGGCCTGGGATTACCGAATGATCATGCCACTATCACTTCGATAATCTGCCCTGCTTAAACTACTCCCACGGTCAGGCAGTTTCCGTTACGATCTCCATTTTCCAAGGTCGCTGAGTTTCCACCGCCATTAACTTTTAATCGCAGATGTATGAATGGATATTTACTATGCGTTCACTACTAACTTGTCAATAACGATGTTTACAGCATTCTATAATTGGCCTACTGTACGTAAAACAAGAGCGTCGAGCGCTAGAGGCGATTTGATATCAACGTTCGCTGGAGGGCGTTATGGAGTCCCCCCGCTGTGGGTCACCGGAATACCTTTGCCATGACTGAGTCACGGCAAGGGCCGAGTGGCTGGGTCCATAGTTGCTACGCAGGGCGTAAATAGAAGAGAGAAGAGCAGCTAGGTTCAAAAGCAAGCGAGTGTTCTTCCCGCTCATGTCTCCCGCCCGCCGCGCCGTACCGAACCCGGCCCGCGTCTGTCCTCCCCTCTCCCTCCTCCTTCGCGGCGCTCCGCTCCCCTCTCTCTGTCCCACCAAAGACATACCTATCCATCACACCTTTTCTACCACCTGTACCCATACTAGCGCGTCCCCTTCAGTCTGCGTGTCTGGCTGGTCCGTGCCGTTCGGACAAACTGGCTCGCCGGTGTTGCTAGCCGTCAAGCTTCAACTCGCGGCTAATACAACACTTCGTTTTGTTGTAAGTATTTACCTAATTTTTTTTTCGAGATTTATGGTGAAATTTCGAGTTTCAAACTAAAATCACAGGACGGAATGCGTTTTAATTATGGTTGAAAATTGAAGATACGAGTGTTACGAGTTCAAGTATTGGTACTTCTTTATATGATTTTAAATTCGTCGAGTTTTGCCTCTTATGAATCGGCGTCGAGCATTGGAGGAGACGAAATGAGTAATTATGAGCGTATTATTTCGGTCAACTGGTTTTGTTGATACAAGTTTTCGTCGTGTGCTTGATTCTAGTATATTTTACGTGCCACGGAGAGATGCTTGGGTTTTACGATACGGCTAAAGTGGCGAGATAGGGAAGGTCAATGAAAGGCCGGGTTGATAGCTTCAGTAACTCCTCGGTTCGAAAATTTGGTTCATTGAACGCGGATACGTGGTTGTTGACGGAAGAGGGTGGCCGGACCGGAGTTCGGCAGTGTTCGCCTCCGCCCAGTAGCTGCGAGTGTTTTCTTGGGTGTGCGAAAACAAAGGTGGTCGTGATCTGAGTTTGCCCCTAGGGGACTGCTAGTCTGGCGACAGAGCGGAAGTTAATAACATGCCTGTGGCAGGTCTGCGGGAGTCAAGATCAAGGGCCATGACTGACGACAGCGCCCTGGAAGATTTCTACCGCGGCCAGCATGTGCTGCTCACCGGGGCCACGGGCTTTATGGGCAAGGTGATCATGGAGAAGCTCCTGCGCTCCTGCGACCTGGACACCCTGTACATCCTGATCCGGCCCAAGAAGGGCGTCTCCCCGACGGAGCGCTTCGGCCAGCTGTTCGGCGACCCCCTGTTCGGGCGGCTGCGCGCCGAGCGGCCGGACTTTCTGGCGCGCGTGCGGGCCGTGGCCGGGGACATCGCGCAGCCCCAGCTGGGCATCAGCCCCGACGACTGGGCCGAGCTCACCGACAAGCTGACGCTCGTGATCCACGGGGCGGCCACGGTGCGCTTCGACGAGAAGCTCCACGTGGCCAAGGCCATCAATGTGACCGGCACGGAGAGCGTGGTGGAGCTCGTCCGGGCCTGCCGCCGCATCCGGGTCCTGGTGCACGTGTCCACGGCGTACGCGCACTGCTACCTCACCCACGTCGAGGAGCGCTTGTACGACACGAGTGAGGCGTACGAGAACCTGAAGAAGGTGCCCAAGGACGAGCTCGCCAAGGAGTCGGATCGGCTCGTCAGCGAGCGCAGCTGGCCCAACACGTACGCCTACACCAAGGCCCTCGGCGAGGAGGTGATCCGGCAGGCGGTGCAGGAGGGTCTGGGGAACGGCGTGGCGACGGTGGTGTTCCGGCCGGCGATCGTGGTGTCCACGGCCTACGAGCCCCTGCCGGGCTGGATCGACAACGTGTACGGGCCAACGGGGGCGGTCGTCGGCGCCGGGGTGGGGCTCATCCGGACCTTGCAGGTGGACTCGACAGGGTGTGCGAACATCGTCCCGGTGGACATGGCGTGCAACGCGCTGCTGGCGTCCGCGCGCGAGGCGGCCCTGCACCCGGGGCCGGGCGGGGTCCGCGTTTACAATTACGTGTCGTCCAAGGAAAAGCCCATCACGTGGGGCGAGTTCATGGCCAACAGCGCACGAAACGGCGTCGCCATGCCCCCAACCAAGTCCATGTGGGTGTACTCCCTGACTCTCCACAAAAGCCGCTCCATGTATCTCTTGTACGTCCTGTTCCTGCACTTCCTCCCCGCTCTCGTCGCCGACACAATTTGCATCATAACCAAAAGACGAACCAGGTGAGCTTACTGCAACTGACACTCATTATTACGGATTATTTATCCACGATTTTTTTTTCACCCCGGGCAAATCTCTCTTCGACGGCCAACTCGTTTGTAGGCAACAAAATTCATAGCGGCTACTGCGTTTGGTGCGAGAGAGAGAGACGATTTCCATCTCTGTCGCTCCGACAACAAATGTAGATTACTTTGCCTGAAACCGAGTTGACTTACAAAGAGAAATCACCCAGTCGGTGAAAAAATAAAATTTGAAAAAATAAAAATTAACGGGATCAGCGTCATAGCCTGCATTGCCAATGGGCAATGGCAAGTGACTACAAAGGAAAAACTTTTAGTTGATGCCCGCATTTCCTAATTTGAAAAATGAAAATTGAACGGGCCGGACTGCCGGCATCAAACAAAAAATCTCCTGCATTGGCCATCCCTTCGGCCTTAATTATAGAATTTTAGCAGTAATTATAGCTATTTCGACTTGTAAAATATCTGATTTTCTCATCGTCAGTCCGGCAATGTATCTGTTGCCCTACCGGCAGAGGGTCCAGTGGTCATAGAAGCGAGGGAATTGGATTATCTAGCATGAAATATGTGGCGCTAGAGAAAGATATTAAACAGATGTCGTCAGTCCCTAACCAGCTGACGTTAAGAGTCTGTGCATTGTCAGCAGTGCTGACTAATCAGTTTAGCTGGGAGGCTTTTAAACCCGCTTTCTCGCTTCAAATACTCGCCTTCGTATTTCCGGAGTCGAAGACCGCACGACTTATCTAATTCGATACAGCTCCAAAAAATAAAAGACACACATAATATTTTTGGGGAGAGCTTCTCGACATAACTAATAACATAAATTACTGCCGATTTTTTTAGAATCTTGTCTAATGATTTTTCGACGCAAAAAAGTCTCTCCTTTAAGATATCCTCCTGTGTCTATTTTAATAGGTTCCTTCCTTGTATACAAAAATTTGTGATTGTAATATATTTGTTTATTTTCTGGGCAGATTAACAGCCATTTATAAGAAAATATTTAAGTTCTCCAATGTGATATCGTACTTCAGTCTCGGAAGATGGGAATTCCCCAACGATAACGTCCAGAGTCTATGGCGTCGACTGGATGCGGCCGATAAGAAGAAATTCCGATTCAGTATATCGGAGTTGGACTGGGAATCCTACTTCTACGACTACATCTGCGGATGTCGGTACTACCTCATCAAGGAAGACCCCAAAACCATTCCAGAGGGGCGAAGGTGGTGGGGCAAGTAAGTGTCACGGATGGGGAGTATGAGAAATTTTATGGTCGCCGTTCATCGACGGCAATGAACTCGAAACATGTTAGTTGAGATGTTGCGAGTGGCTTCGGGGTTCTCTTTGATATTTAGGTTCTCTCCCTCATTATTTCCCTCGCTCGTTGAGCATAAAAAGCCCCTCATATCTTGCCCTCGGTGCACTTCCGCCAGCATTCACACCTGAAGTTCCTGCGCGGATGTGCGGTATTTCGAAAGCGAGTCATCGGCAATTTTCTTAAACTGCACCCTCAGTTTTAGAGGTAGCTTCTTCGAACTTTCGTGTTTTACGTATCGCCGCAGAGCCTGCGGTATCCAATTTGATGGCAAGAAGGCTGAGCGAGGCACAGGGCACCTAAAATACGCGGTAGTACGTTGTTAATTAACGTGACGGCATTAAGGTTGAACTAGGCTAGAACCCCGGATCGAACGGTCCGTGATTCGTCCGTACGGATATACGCAGGGATATCCGTGTAGCCATTGATATACTTGTCAAATTATCCGTTGCCATCACGGATATCCGTGCTCACTTATGGATATCCGTGATAACATGGATATCCTTGTCGAGTTATCCATGTTAGCATGGATATCCATGGAAAAGCACGGATATCCACACAACCACGGGAGCACGGACCGTTCGACCTGGGACACTAGCCTTATGGGCAAACTTCATGCAATCATTTTCATGATTTGGACGTTAAGTTTTACTTTTATCGAATCAAGTTTTGTACCATCCAGACGAAGTTTGACCTATGGAAGTTTTTGATGGACATACTTGAGACGGATTTAGACGCACTCGGAAAAAGCTTGCGTCAATTTCCGTCAATTTTGCGTCAACTAAGCAACAATTTTCTGTCAAATTTATTGGGTCAATTTCCCTTCCATTGAGCGAGAGTCAAAGTTCACATCGTTTAGACATTACCCACATAGCAAATAGACGTCGATTAGACGTCTATTAGACGTCTACAGCGTAGACGGATT
>Ga0058701_10004238_pt1 | contig 11597 bp, 8 predicted proteins | sample AgamicOrMae_FD_97039 | JGI IMG/M metagenome (GOLD analysis project Ga0058701, IMG submission 97039) | Agave microbial communities from Guanajuato, Mexico - Or.Ma.e | ecosystem: Host-associated > Plants > Phyllosphere > Phylloplane/Leaf | place: Guanajuato, Mexico | collected 2012-06-04 | reverse complement strand
CTACTATGTTGCAATAATATTACCAACATTATTCGGAAGTGGTACCCATTAAATTACTGCACTGAAACTTTATCAAAGCTGTGACTGAAGCCAGTTAGTCAATCAACAAAGAAGTTACAGAAAATTACAAAGTTCTCAAACACGCAACTCCAACCACTGTCAAAAATTGGTCACTGTTAAGTAAGAGGATTTGTAACCTAAGACTAAATACATTTCAGTCCTATGAGTTTTGTTCTAGCAAATACAAATAAATGACTTCAGACAGGAAATACTGGAGCAGAAATAAGATAGAATTGCCTTGAGAGCCTGAGGTATTAAATCAAATATTTCCTCTCTAAATATTTTCAAAGAAACAGTGCAGAGTTTGGCCCCAAGAAGAGGTTTAGCTAGATAAAACTGAATTTGATTCCATGACAAGATCACACCAAAATTGTACAAAATCATATTTTTGGCAATTTGCATTTACTTATCATGCTTGAATGTCAAGAAAGGGATACTGTAATATTCCTTTAGAATTAAGTCTTCAGAAAACAGAGCTTGGCTTGAAAGGCAAGTGATGACAGGAAGAGAGTATGTCAGGTAATACTTACGTCTTGAGAGCCTCCTCGAGTCCCTTACAACTCTGAACAGACGAATGCCATTCGCGCCTGACATTTTGCAACTCATTTTCAGCTTTTTGAAGCTGTAAACAGATATCTGTAACAATGAGAAAGCACCAGTCAACAGGTGCTCTTTCTGGGATTATCATTATGCGTCAGATACCAACCTTTGATGTGGAAAATTGTAGTCTGGAAGAGTAATGAGATACCTTGGAGTTTCAGGTCCTGCTCGCAGCTCCCAAACAGGGAATCCAATGGAATATTGGGAATGAAGAGAGCCTTCCATAAGTCTTCCACACAGCCAATAGATTCACTTGGGAAACCTACTGGTCTTGAGTAGGAGGTGGAGGGCTGATCAATATCCATAACTGAAGTAAAGAACAGCTGGATATAAATGTCTAGCACTCAAGATTCAAGATGTGACAGGTTGAAACATGATTGACAGTTCCAAACTTAACCTTTCCAAGGACTTTTAATACTCCTTAAAATACTTCACAAAACTGGAGAAAGAAAATTGGAGGTTGAAGAGTCGAAAGACAAGTTCAAAGGTTTTGACTAACGAATAATCCGTTGTGATATGTTCGGTCTATCAATCGTAAGGTGACTGTCAAAACTAGAGAGACTAGTCTCTCTAGTCAAAACGTGCGACTATGACGTCCGGAACAACCTCTTATTTTATTCTTACCTAAATATTAAGGTTACTACTATCCACTGTAGTTAACTGTAAACACTTCAAATCAGCCAAAATGTACTTGTCAATGGACGAAAAATCCACAAAATACGTATCACATTGCATTTGTTACCTTCGACTTCGCGGCCTTTTTTGTACGCTTGTTATTGTTGTTTGCTGAGACTTTGTAAACATGAGAACCGTCAAATACATACGGAAATATCAGGGAAATATCTTTCTGATCAAGAAAATATTTCCTAGATTATAACCATTAAAATATTAACTAACATAATTGATCTAAAATAACTAATAATAAAAAAAACGTTAAAAACACAGTTTAAAATCTGGTTCCTACCAGGTTCCTACATTTAAGGCTTTAAATTTCGGCTGCTACTACCGTGGTTCCTACGTTAGCCGCTAGATGTCCGACATGGTCCGTTTGAAGCAGGTTTGAAGCTGATTTGTGGACCACGCTCCCTCCATCGTGTTTGAACGCTCTCGCCACATGGGAATATTTAAGGTTAAATAGAAAAGCAGGAATATTCATCACTAGGCTTTATTCCTGATTCGGGAAGGTTCAAAAGTTGATAAGAATTTTTCAGACCCCTTAAAAAAATTTCTATATAGTCTGTATTTCGATAAAACCACCACCAAGACAGAACAGAATGCGGAATGTTATCACGATACGGTACCGGAAGTCCAACAATAAGGGTATATATCTTTGAGGTTTTAATCAACTCTCTTAGTCTTTCAGAAATATCCTTAACATTCGATAGACATCTATTTTTATGTTTCTTGGAGTCGAGTGCGTATTAAATTGTTATTCGGTACAGTAAGTTTACACCAGATGTCCGCGGGCGTCGTCTGCTACCGGCACTTCAATCGTCTCGCTGTTACCTTCTGAACATCAAAATCTTAAAAGCGATTATATTCTCTTCAACAAACATTGCCAAATTTTTCAGACGTTTGTAAATCATAATATCTGCCCATGGCGAACCGCATTGGCTAACTTCAAGAACAATGAGAAAACGCCAACAGGGAGGAGGAAAGAGGGACGCAGGATTACCAACAACGGATATTCGTTGAAGCTTGACACAATGAGTCTTTATTATTAGTTAGCACTACCTTTTTCTCAAATTTTACCTCTACACCTGAATTTCAAACTCTGTGGGATTCGCAGAAGCGAGGAAAAAGCAACCTCTCGCCAGAATCCCCGCGCTTTTCCGCAAGGGGGTGCGGGGGCTGACGGACGGATTGAGGGAACAGTCATCGTCACTGCGAGCAACTGCGAAAATATTCGTTGGTGTGTCGGAAGCCTGCGCGGTTACAGTGCATCGTATGTCCGCTGAATAATGTTTTACTTGTGGAGTGAGTGGTGTTGTGATCAGTGAAATATATCGTGTGGACTTCAGTGAAGTGTTGCTTAGACATTTATGGAGAAGCTGTGTCGAATGCAGGGACCATTGTATCAACGGATCTCCAGGTAACCTGTAAGTAGGCTAACCAGTCGTCTCACTTTTACAGACTAATATGTTAATATAGGCGTACTATCTATTTCTAGATCTTTAAGATATCCTGATTACGACTTGGCGGATGTTTATTAGCAGGGCCTCCATTTATGTTTTTCTTTAACGTGTTAGTTTGGATGTAACGCATTTGTGGCGGATCACACGAAGTCAATCGGCCTGATTTAAACGTGTTACAACCCTATCACAAACAATTACGAGGCGATGAGTTTGTGCATATCTGCTGGGTCCATGTAGTAGTAGTTGTACTAGTACAGTACGTCATCTTGGTAAATTAAAATCGAACGTTTTGAACGGGGTATCCGAATGGTTGGTCATGAATATTTGATTCCGCGATTTCCGACTGGAAAATGTTTCTTTTCGAGGCAAATCTCATAGGGGTAGAATATTCTCTTCGACATATCTAGGTGTTAGATTTGTGGTAACTTGTGGAGCGAAGTGTACCTTCGGACTGGGGTCCGTGATGTACCGTACAGTAGTTAAAATATTTGGTCTTCGTTCAGGTGGGCTCCACTAGAAGCCTGTCGGCCAGTATGAAACATCTCGGCGTGCATTTTTCCCCTGGCAAGTGACTGACTAGGGTCAGCTTATTGCGTACGGGGAAAACTGTATCTTGTTGGAATTTATGGAATATTTTGATTATGATGGAGTATCGTGAAGCATCTGGAACTTGGGGAATGGGCGATTCTGGGCTACTGGCGGAGTCGACATGGCCAGGCTTTACTCACTATTTCTAATTTGATCTTTACATTGAAAACGGAACGGTATATTTTGGTAAACGAATTGTCAAAATGATCGTTTATTCTGGAGGCGCTGACGTGGCCGTTTTGCAAACCGCTAATATCTTAAAAATCAAATTTCTGTTCTAGTGGTGTACCGTCATTGCCATCGACTCCGCCTGTAGCCTGGAATAGTCTATTTTAAAATATCTAAGAATACTTTGCCCTTGGAACAATTTGGATCACTTTGGAATATCGCTGCCGAAAAACCTTGGAATTTCTTAAAACGTTTGAGGAACTGTACCTTGGGAATAGCCTATCTATTGGGGTAGGTCGAAAAAGGACTTTTTTTGAAATTGCCGGCCCGATGCGGAAAATGTTCCATTTCAAGATACAAACAACTGTGTAAATTTTCATTTCGATCAAAAAATTTCTTTAGGGTGCAAAACGGCCTAAAACTTTAGATAAAGAGTTTAAAAAAATAGGCAACCCGCCATGCTCACACCACCTTAAAAAAAAGTTTACAAGCCGATTTAAGTCATATATGATGAAATAGGGCACTAGGTACCTGCCTCTCGCTGGCTGGCTGGCCGGCTGGCGTTTGGCTGGCTGGCTGGCAAGCCGGCCTGCCTTTGACTGGCTGGCCGGCCGGCCTTTGGCTGGCTGGCTAGATGGCTTGCTGGCCAGCTGGCCTGCCTTTGGGTGGCTGGCTAGCTAGCTGGCCTGCCTTTGGCGTGCTGGCTGGACGGCCTGCCCTTGGCTGGCTGGCCGGACGGCCTTTTGCTGGCTGACTGGCTAGCCAGCCTGCCTTTGACTGGCTAGCTGCCTGGACGGCCTACCTTTAGCTTGCTCGCTGGCCAGCCGGCCTGCCTTCGGCTTGCTTGCTGGCTAGCCGGCCTGCGTTTGGCTAGCTGGTTTGCTGGCTGGCCGGCCAGTTAGAGGCCGGCCGGCCAGCCAACCAGCCAGATGCAGGCACCTAGTGCCTTATTTCATCATGTATGACCTAAATCGGCTTGTAAACGTTAAGAAAACGAGCTGGAATGAGCATGGCGGGTTGCCTATTTTTTGACCATTTTACCCATTTTATCGAAGGTTTGAGGCCGCGTTGGACTCTAAAGAAATTATCTGATCGAAGTGAAAATATTTACACAGATGATTGTATCTAGAAAAGGAACATATTTCGTGTAGGGTTCGATATCAATTTCAAGAAAAGTCCTTTTCCGACGTACCGCACTATGGCAATACACAGGGATAATTTTGGAATATCAGGTCTAATGAGCAGTAGACTACCGTACGTACCACCCACACCTTCCGCCTTGCCACCTTCACAATTCGCATGGTAGGAAAAAAGAAATAGGAAAAAAATAAAACTACAAGATTTAAAACTTTATATTGATATTTTTTGTATTTGTCACTGGAAGACAAAGTATGCATACAAAATATCATATCACTTCTTCGGTGCTCCAATAACCAATTTTCAATGTAAAACTTGAGTTCTTTGAACTCTCTTTCTATCAAAAATAATTATACTCTTAACATGTAAGTGGAGCACCGGAAACATGATACGTGTTGCATATAATAGATATTTATTATCTACGTAAAAGTCAACAATAAATTAAAACAGACACAAAGTCATCTGTGGTAACTAATGCACGTGGAATTCCCAGACGGGTGAAGAACCATAAATATAAGTTACCCTTATCGGTGGGAAAACATCTTTGTTTCAAGCCCTACGTATTTTTCGTTCGTAAGTTAACAAGTAGGGACCCGCTAACCCAATTTAAGTGAAAAAAAATGCCAACTTGCGTTTTTTTTTTGCCCTTGAGGGACATAAATGCATGTACCAAACAAAAAAATGTTTACTCTTTTGGAATCGATTGATGAAGCGATAAGTTAAACAAGATGAAATTGCTTTTGATTTCATTTCGATGAAAAAAGCTCTCTTTTAAACCAAACCTAGTAAGGGAATCATTTGCGGTGTCTTTACGGATATAATACCCATATCGACGTGTGAAATTTCTATGGATTTTTATGTCGTGTCATTCTTGAAAGAACGAATATCCTTGTTCGTGCTCTTATGGATGTGTACGAATCACCGATCGTTTTATGGATATCAGTAAAAAAATAAGTGGGTATTACGGATCCTTCTTGTTGCGCTACCTCCTTTTTAGTCGGCTTTTAACTTGAGTAGACCATCATAGTTCTCAAACACCGTTGGGAGGGAGCTCGGCGCTTGCGCTCGCGAAACAAAAGCGTAATGTTTCCTCGAATTGCGTTTACTCTAAAACCGATTTCTTTGAAAACACCGTCCGAGATTATCAGATTAACCATAATCCCCGTCTTAATGCCACTTTCCTTTTCTTCAGTTCGATAAAAGTGACAGTGAGCAAAGTTACAACATGTGAGTATAGCGTGAGTACAGTATTTACGCTATACTCACATGGTTACGACCAGTCTATATTAGTATCTCTCCGCAATGCTAACCAGCTGCAAGATGACCACACGACAAAAACGTGTTTTGAGTTTTTAGCATCAGCCGGTTGGTTTTGATTCTTCATCTTGGAACGGATTGTGGCTCACTGATTAAGTCGGACGGCGACAACCTGATTAAAGTATCGGTACCATTGAGATTGTTCGACTTGAGACCTAGTTCAGCGTTGTTGTTGTTGATGGCGAATATCGGCGGAGTATCGGGCTCTACGATGGTGCTCTCGTCGCTCTTGTGGTCCCACGGCTGGTGGACGCCCGACGCGAAGATGAGGTAGAACAGTGCGCAGGACAAGTACACCCCTGCGCTCACGAAGAACACTTCTCGCCATGCCGCTTGCGTGGGCTGGAAACAAACATGTCCTTTAAGGATCCGAAGGACTGTGCTTTTTTGAATGCTCTTGCTATTCCTCCTCTGACGCAAATCCAATTACGGGAATTTTTTCGTTTCGAAGTGACTATTCACACGCTGACCCATTTAAAATGCATTAGGTTGGTTTCTGTGTGTTCAGGTCTCCCTTGTTTTAACATAGGCGTGCAAATAGAACTGATCTTTTCTTTTCCTTTTTAAAACTTAAGGAATGTCTTCGATGATCAAAATTGGCCGAACCTAGTCCCATTTTGCTAACCCCGGCTATCCTGACGACAATCGTCAAACTGTCCAGAGTGTTAACACTAAACAACATACTGGATTAACGTGCTGTACGCAGCTTACTGAAAGAGTGTTGAACCGGAACATTTTTGGAGTATATTGTGCGTATTTTCCACTTTTTTCCATTAAAAAATGAAAAAAAAAACATTGTCAGGAGTGGGATTTGAACCCACGCCCTCAGACGAGGACCAGAACACTCAGCTAATAGTTCGTATGTTAGAATGGGTACTCTTGAGTCTGGCGCCTTAGACCGCTCGGCCATCCTGACGTCAGTGTCGTTGCCGTAAATCGGCTGGTTTTATTTAATCATGTCTTGATTTATTAGAGATACTTTTGTGAGTGTAGCTATGTCTACAACCTTAGAAAAGCATACTCTGGCGCGAGTCAATCCAGTCCAACCTAATACAACTTAAAATCAGCCCACTGTAACTCAACTCATTGTCAGCCTAAGCTACCCTAAATCAACCTCACCTAACGCAACCAACCTAACTCAACTTACAGTTAGTCTCATCTAAGATAACTGTCTTACCCAATCTGTCATTTATAACATAACAACTAATAACCTAAAAATCATATTACCCATAAACTCGCATAATCTTACGCAATTAAGATATTCACTCGCGCAACCTGTCGCAACACATTCCTCGCAACACCACATACCAAGTCCAGTATACTTACTCTTTCGTAGGTGATTTGACCGGCTATGATTGGCGCCAAAAGAGCAAAAATGTTTGCCACGCAGTTGGTCATGGACATGAGAATGCCGGCGTACGTGGGCGAAATGTCGAGATGGTTGATTCGGTAGCCGCTCATCGTGCCACCCATGAGGCCAACTCCTATAGACAGTAGAGCCACTGTCCAACTTTCGGAACATCCCGTATAAGAGACGATAATCATGCTGATTCCCGGGCCGAACATCCCTGTAAGTCGGCATTGTACTTTAATCGAACTGTTCTGATCTATAGCTCGTTAAGTTCAGGGCTCCGTACGTACCGATACTGTTAAGTAGCTTTCGAGCGAAAGTGATTGTGAATCCTTGTTGCCAAATAAGCCAGTCGGCAACGAAACTGGCGAATATTGAGAATAGCCACATGCACAGGTAGGGCAACGCTGAGAAATATCCGTTCTAAGAAAGAAAATAATGTATCAGCTGAAGTCGTGATTCACTTTACTCGGTTTGTGGACCTTTAATGAGCTTGTTGACTTACCTGCTTGATGTCGAAATGAAGGATTTGTTTCATGAATGTGGGCAACTGTGTTAGAAGTGTTTCGTAGCCGTAATTTTGGCCCATGTGTGCGATTAGAATTGCCCAGAAGGGAAGTGAAGTCATGACGGAACACCATGGGATGGGAGGAGTCTGAAATATTATCATGCCGTTGATGAGTGGCAAGTTTCATCGACAATAATTCCTCTGAATTCAAGAAAACTGAACGTGTTGCTCAAAACTTCATTATTCATGAGAACAAAAACGTTCCCCTGACGCTAGGTTGTCTGAGTTTGCTGATCAGCTACTGATCAGGTCTGTTCACTGATCGGATTCGGTAACCGCACAGTTACGATGTGATCGAATCTCGTATGCTGATGAGGTACCGGTATTTTACTCCAAATAGGCGCTTAACACGTTCGAAAATGATTGGTATCGTTTTAAAAACTAGTATCTATTGTCGATACTTGAATCCGTGCCTTATCACAGACCTTGCCGCAAGACATTGCAAGACACCTTCCGTACTTGACAGCTTAAGAGCTGCAATTGAAATACGTCTTGAAAATCAAAATCTTTCTTACTGTTAAAATATGTCTTTTTTTTCTTCCTTTGAAATGGCTTGACCATACGTGGTAGTCTGAATCAAGCCTGAACCCGACACTATTGGTCACATTCGATGTCTCAGATAAAATGTTCATTGGGAAAAAAGAGAGAGAGAGAGAGAGAGAGAGAGAGAGAGAAGACAAGAAAAGGAAAACATGTCAGAAGTGGGATTCGAACCCACGCCCTCAGACGAGGACCAGAACGCTCAGCTCACATGAATGTAAGCAAGGACTTCCCTTAAGTCTGGCGCCTTAGACCGCTCGGCCATCCTGACACTTATATGTACACTGAACAACCGCGCAATGGGATCTTCTGGAGAAATCCCGAGGAGCAAAGCGTGTTTTCCCGTCAGAATTTTCACTCACCTTTTCAGCTGAGTTCACTGAAGAAGAGCCAATGATGAATTTTCGTTCCGTCTCTTCTATCCGGGGATGGCTGCGAGGGTCTTCGTAGACCATGAGTAGGAAAGCGATAGACCAGACAGTGCCCACCGCACCAAACACGTAGAAAATAGATGGCCATCCGCCGGCGAATCCGTACCTTGAGAGAAGGCCACTCAACGGCAGAGATATTACTGTTCCGAACTGCGCTCCTGTGGGCAAAACATTATGTTACCTTACACAGCTCAAAATACACACAAATTAATAATCTACTAGGTCATCACAATGTTCAGAAACCGTGTCTTTTATGGCTATCCGCAACTTGAAAGTGTCCATGATGTTATTTCAAAAGGGTTTTTGAATGTTGCGTTGCAAAGCTTACCGGCATACACGAAGGCACCAAGTCTGCTTCTTTCTGAGGGTGGAATCCACTTTGAAAGCATGGCGTGAGTGCAAGGTACGATAGGGCCCTGAACAGAGATGAAAAAGATTACGTTATATGCAGTGGCACTTGAAAATGCTAAGCCTTATTGTGTTTTATCCTCGGCTCGTGTTGATTTATTATGACCTAACGACTCTTATCGAATCAGAAGGAGGTTCTCCCTGGAAGGAGAATAGCCGTGCGTGAATAGTTTTGGAGACTAATTACCTCTCCAAGGCCCTGTACGAAGCGCACGGCTATTAAAGCCCAGAAGTCAATTTTTGCTGACACTGGTACAAGAAGTCCGAAGACGGAGTTGATCAGCATGCCGACGCCTAAGAAATATTTGGCGCCGTATCTAGAAAAGGGATCGTCATATGTAAGTACAAGGTAAGTTACTCTATCAGAATTCGGGGTTGGATTTACCACCTTCGTGTTCCACCCCAGATCAATTCAAAGTTTCATTGACCCACATGTAGCTTAGGTTAACTTAGGTTAGATTTTGTAAGTGCCCTGCTGTGCCTCTCTTCATTCATCTTGGCGACGAAATATCGAACACCAAAGTTGAGCAGTTACCCCCTGATGAATATATAATAAAACTTACTTTTTTGCCATTATACCGAAAGGTATTTGGGTTACGACGTATCCGTAGAAAAATGCGGAAAGCACTAAAGCCTGCTCTCGAGAGTCCCATAAAAATTCCCCGTCCTCGCTCTAAGTAGAACGAAAGAAATATTAGTCAAGTCAACAGGATTAATGTTTGAATGTAATGATCGGCAGGTGTCAATTACCCCTTGAGTAGGCGGAGCCATAGTTGTAGTCGCGTTTCCAGCCTGTTCTCTGTTAGAAGGGCACTCGTCGATACCATGAAGTTCTTCTCCAGTTCCAATGATCGCTGTTTGATTGACCATGGCAACGATAGCGACCGACATGTTTGTCCGCATGACGTACGCGTTCGCCATTCCTAGGAAGAGCATCAGCGTTGTGAAGTACCTCGCGCTGGTCCATCCTGAAAAAGAAGAATAAGAAAAAACCTCAGTATTATGTATTGATAAGCAAAAAGTATTCGAGCTTAGATTTAGAACCGGCATCTACAAGGAGAAGAAGAATCGCCGTTTTCGAACACTTCAACAGCCTGAAGTTACTCCACTTGTGGAAACTGCCAGCAAACATTTTTTGCGCTGACTGTAAGTTTCCAAGAACTGCGGATAATCCTATCATCCGCAGCCTAAAAATCTCCATTGCTGGGGAATATCGAATGCTGTTATTGAAGACGTTTAAGACATTATTTTTGTCCGTACGTTTTGAGCGGAGAAAGGACTGTCGGCTGAAGTGCATTATGGATAAGTCAACGGCCGCTCAATGTGACATGGAAAATTTCCGAAGAGGCTCATTAAGTCGTTCGACATATCATATCCCAGACAAGGAGACCCACACCCACACGCGGCAATCTCAGCTTTTAAAAACGTAAGCTGACATTAACATACATTGTAGTGTCACATCACTTCCGTGTTTGAGCAAAATAAGAGTAAAAACTGAGTCGACAAGAAGCTTGTGGATTAAGGTGCCTCCCTGGTGTCATCAGCTATATCCTCGATTTTCCCGTCGAGGCTATGCTTAGGATCACCCATCGCTCTACTCCATATTTCTGTGATTCTCCCTGTAGTATCAGTCTGCCCTAGAAAACAGCATCTATCTCGTATCTCCTGGAAATACGAGAGGCTGTACCAAGGGTCATCCTCTACGCCATGTCCAATTTACTTGTTCGAAGGATTGCCTCCTAACAAACATGAGGCCCACCCAGAGGGAGACTGGCGGAAAGTAGTTTTACCGTCGGTTTTGTGTGTTTATCAACCTTCTTTTTCTTTGCAACTTTACGACACAATATTTACAACAAAATATTTACTACTTTCCAGATTGACAAAAATCACTGATGTGTTGGGAAACAACTTACTCCAGCGACATCGTAGAAACATCGCATGTCTTCCGACCGTTTAACATGAATTCTAACAACATTCCAAGGGGGAAAAAAAGATGTTTTGGTGTGTTTTAGAAAAACGTGTTGCGAAAAATTGTCGTTTGAAATATCTTTTAGCTCGATGCGACGAATCACTACGAACTTGATAGGTTGATTTGTTCACCCTGTTTCATCTTTGGTCCCCAAGACTAGCACATTTGCGGAGCGAGCCCCGGGGCACAATCAGATTGAGCTAATTTACCGAGGGGCGAATCACTCAGGTAGTACGGTGTACAAATGAGGAGGTAGTACCTGGTAGTACTGTGGTAGTACATGGTAGTACCAGGTAGTACATGGTAGTAACAGGTAGTACATGGT
>Ga0058701_10004237_pt1 | contig 11602 bp, 2 predicted proteins | sample AgamicOrMae_FD_97039 | JGI IMG/M metagenome (GOLD analysis project Ga0058701, IMG submission 97039) | Agave microbial communities from Guanajuato, Mexico - Or.Ma.e | ecosystem: Host-associated > Plants > Phyllosphere > Phylloplane/Leaf | place: Guanajuato, Mexico | collected 2012-06-04 | reverse complement strand
GAGGGTCAAAATGACGATTCAACCACAAAATTATAATTTTAAAGGAATGCAAAAAAGCATCTCCTACTTGTTTTACAACCAATATCATTTACTTTCCTAGGCAGAGCCAAATAATAAGAGGTAGTTTTTAAGGCTTTTAACTCCTACATGTGGCCTTAATTTATCGTGAAACATTATACGAGTTTCCGCTAATTGGCAATGGCCTTACATAGTACCAAAGCAAGGAGATGAACTTTCTAATTGGTTTTCCGGAACCAATGAGAACAAATGTCTTTCGATTCGACTGCGCACTTATTTACTATCAGTAACGACTAAGATAAGCTGCACCTTTCTCGCTTTCTTCTCTTAATGTTCCTCGTAACCCACTCTCTCTAATAGTCCTTCTAAAGGGCTAGTATCTTTCAGCCATTAATACAAAGGAATTCTAAAATTTCTCGCAGTCAGATAAATTACTACAAGGAGCTTAAATTTTTGATGTGGCGTGAGCCTTCTGGCAAACTTCCCCTTGTGTTTTACTCACCCCAACCCTCTCGTAATTTGATTTTTGCTTGAGTCATAGATTATGATGACACGCAATTTAGCGTACGTTATATTTTAAAAACTGGGTTTTTCGTTGTTTGATAATAGTTTTATTCAAAGAGAACCTTTTACTTCGACATATGAGAAATGAAATGCTGACGTTCTACATTCTCTGAGTTTTATCCGACTGAAGATATGAGACAAAAATGCTGACAACGATACTAGGAGAGACGGTGGTTTATAGTTCTCCCATCCTAAGGTTGTACCTGGTGGCAAACTTTATCTCCTGACATTATTGTAAGCCCTGGCAGGTAGTTCAAATACCTACAGGTAATATGATAGGTGCAAAATATTAAGGCGTGTGCCGGCACTGTTTTCTTTTTTAATTTCTTTTTTAAATTGTTTAGGACATCCTTAGGGCTTCTGAAAAGATATGGCTACTACGCAATTTTCTGCGGCCACGAGAAAGTTAGCAACAGCTTTTACGATAGTTGATACCTGCTACGTTGAAAAAAAAAATAGCTACCCTTGGCTAAGGTTTTTTTTCACCTGTGTTCATCGTTTTGAATTTTGACTTGAGCAACGTCACTTTCAGTAGAATGTCGGGAGCAGGAATGGGTTCAAACGCCTACATAAAGTTAATCCAAATTCTAATATTTTAAAAGCCTCTTGGAAAGTAGCAATTTTTCACGTGATTCATGTCCCGGCCTTTCAGAAACAAAGCCCCCTTGTTATTCTCATGGTGTTTACTTCACAGAGCATACAGAAGCGACCTGGTCTCGTAAGCTGTACGCAAAATCCATTTTTGTCACAAAGACTTGACTTGCCGACTTGTACACTAAACAAAATGTTAAAACACTGGCGTTCCGTAGAGAGCAAGGCGTCACATGAAGCTTTTGTGAGCGGTAACTTTATTGGCGTTAACAGCTACACCAGTGAGTGTCCTCAAATCGTCGTAAACCGTTGCGCTGTGATATGAACAAATATCCCTGTGATCGCAATTCGCTACGTTATTCGTACCCTGTGTTTTTATACGCAAGATATTTTAGCTGCTAGCTACGTTCAGTCTTAAATGTATAACATTTTGTGTGACATATAAAATGAAACTTATAAAGAGTTATAAAAAATACTTACTATATATATAAAATAGAATAGTTAACAGTTTGGATCACGTTAGGTTACGTAGGCAGGGCCTAAAAATTTTGTGTAGTTTTATGAGTATAATATGCGACGCAAAACAACGTATCTATTGCATCTGATGCAAACCTAATTTACAACCTGGTATGATGCTTAAACAGGAGTGTATTCAGTGTTTGTCTAAATCATCTGTTTGTAACATGTTCCGTGAAGAAGCGATAACCAAGTTTTAACTAGTTTTAAAACTTTATATTAACCGGTGTTGTTTCTTTTTGTTTCAGGTAAATGAAATCATTGCTAGATTGGGCTTTTAAGGTACGTGGCGCCATCTTCCAATCGGATAAAAAATGACCGGTGAAAATTGAGTGTTTTGCATAAGTTTGAAACCTTCTTTGAAGTTACGAAGTCGAAGAACCGATAAGCGATATTTTGATTAGTTCTGGAGGGTAACCCATTGTTTGCCGTATCACATGTAAGCTCTTGTACTGAGTCTTTTGGTTTGATGTGACTATTCATAGGTCTTTCAAAAACTAATTAAAAGACGTCTTTGATTCATTCTTTATTCGTTTGAAAGTTAATTCCTCGGGTAGTTAAAACAATTCTTGTTCTGACAGAAATATTTCTTGTTAGAACAGGGAGAACTTTTGAATCATACACTTTCAGGTCCGCAGATGGTAGTTACACGGTAATTCCGTATTTCTGAAGGAGTTAAGTAACGTTATTATTTTAGGGTGCAGTAAACAAAACTGTCACTAACGCCATGTACTAAAAATAAGTCGAAATTAATGTGGCATTTAAAAATACTGTAGTTACTTACCATGCAAAATGCGGTATGTATGTTAATCTAGTCAGTGCAAAAAAAATTTAAACTTACCGCAGACTTAATCATTTCGTGCCACAAAAGAGGAAAAAATACACTTAAGAGCTCGTTTATCTAGACCTGCCTGCTAGGCGGAGTTTACATGCATTATTCTTAATGACCAAACGTATTATTGCGGTCTCGTATCAAGATCGGAAGTTCCGTTTTATCTTTCGCAAATAACTCAAACACCCTCGCCTCACATAAACGGTTTAAACACACAGTGAAGTCTGTTTCCACTTATCCTGGCCCAAGAGTTCGTAAAAAGCTGTAATTTAAAAAATGTGCGTTTCTTTTTTCTTTGAGCTTATTGAGGTGGCATTTAATTTTGTTAAACAAAGAGTTTTTAAATGATTTACAGAAGACTTTTAATATAGAGTATTTATTAAATTTTATATGTAGAGTAGAGAGCAGCCCATTGAATTGTTTCGGAGAAAATTACTATTTATTCTCACAAAATTGTACCTTTATCTATATTTATCACTGATACTTGTTCGACCAAAATTATAAAGGAAGATGATGTACCAGATTTATAATGGATGAGAATCATTATAAACGTGATGCATCAGCTTACATCGGAGATTTAGGAGGCCCGAGGAAAACATCACGTGGACTTTAGTTAGGTTGAGGGACTTGTGCCTCGCTCTGCTATTGGTTCCACTCAGATTTGTGACAAAATGTGCAGCTCACCTGGAAAATCAGCCCTTTAAAATTTATAGTGTACCCCTTGAAAGCCCGTCCAATAGCAGCGGAGCCTTTCAGGCGAAGTGTAGTTGAAATGAGTAATGGGGCATTGCATGCTTTTGTGAAGCGAACTAGCCTTTGATACCTATTTGCTTGGTTCCCTTGGGGAGGCATAAGACCTGGGCTCCCATGTGATTCGGTTGAAGCTGCTCTCTCTGCTCCTACATTCACGGTTAATTAAGACATATTGTAGCATGTTTGTACATCGCCTCAGGCGAAGCGATCCGATGCAAGCGCCGATACGGACGAGCTGCGAAGATTCCGTACGAAACCCCTAATTAAAAAGATAAACTCAAAATAATTAACACTTCTTTATCAGATAGAATATTATACCCATTTTATAAAGTACAAAAAAACAAAACAAAAAAAAAGATTAATCTTCTTAATGCGCCTTCGAAAATTCCAAAAAATGGCGAAGAGTTTAAGGCGGAATATCAATAAACTCTGTCGAGCTTAATTAATTTTAATATTCAACATCTCCTAGGTATATTTCAAAACAGCATTTTAGTGGTGTTTTTTCCCCAATGTTTGTGCTGCCATTTGACAGGAAATACATATTTAATATGTCTCACCTACGTGTTGGATGGAACAGCTTTTATGCCATAAAAAATTTAATCTTTCCAAAAATTTCGCTTAATTTACCGCAAGAAAGAAACAATACCTTCTATTATATTTAATATTTTGTGAAGAACTCTGCATATAGCATTCATAGCAAAATTTTCAAAACCTTTAAATTCTTATTTTATATTAAATTCCACAAGAAATGAGCCCACAGTTTCTAAATTTGATTTTAAAAATGCACACTCCTATGCAGCAGCGGTTGACTATAACCAAACTATTACTCAAGGTATCAGTGTTATGTTTTTGACACATGTTAAGAGTTTTGTTGTACGTGGGATGAACCGACCCTGTAGTGGCCAACAAAACCAGCAAGAAAGTTTTGAACGTGAAAAAAGATATTGTGTAGGAGGCCTTATACGCGGCAAGTTTCTCGTGTAGCTACAAAAACATCATCTCTTTGCAGAGCCCTAGACTTGAAAATGAAAGTTTAAGCCCATCATGCGAGCAACTGAAGCGCTAAACAGTTTTCTTAAGTATCTCATAAGAAGTCACCCAAAGTGGAGCGCGTTTCCAACGTTTACCAATTCCCAGCCCAAAAGTGCACCGCACAAAAAGCTTTTTGTTGTACGGTCGCCATTTTGCCCTTGCAGGAGGTTTGACGCAAGCTGGGGGTCATGGGACGCTATAGGGCTTCACATCATAAAAAAATCGTCATATTTAGGAGGCTTTTTCATCTAAGCACCCTGTTATCTTTTTTTTTTAATAATTGGGTTTGACCAATTTCAATGGGCTCGCCCTGACACAAACCCAAGAATTGAGGATCTTTTATCCTTAGTTTAGCCAGTAGTTGACAATTTTGAAAAGTGTATTTAAACGTAATCTTTCATAGCATTTTTTTTGGAAAACTAACGACATCAATTTAAGACGAGAACTTTTTGATAATACGCTGCAAGTCTTAAACGTTACATTTTTATCTTAGGTCGTGGCTATTCGCCCGTCAGCGAAAATACATGGAGACTTGAACGCACGTAATGCATTTTGAATGGGAGGTGACTTAAACGCACGGAACCCAACCTAATACATTTTATATTGGGTTGGTGGGCGAATAGCCACCTCCTTTACCTTATTTATATTACTGCAGTTGACTGTTTTATTGAATTGTGAAGGTCAGTGACATTCAGCCACTTTTATAGGGTTAGCCAAGGGCAGGCTAGATTAACTCAGGTTACATCAGATATGGCTTATAGTTCGCTTAGATGTGCCGTTTCAAATGGTTGAAATATCATGGGAAAAGGTATTCGGCTTCCAGAGAGGCTGTTAAGAAATGTTGATTTCTTCAGGAGATTTACAGGATGGTCTTAGAGTGCATTATAGTCTTTGGAAATGCTTAAAAACTACTTTACTCGGGCCTACCTTGATCTCACCTCTTTATGAAGTTCCAGAATCAAGAAAGAGCTCCGGTACTACCACCAAGTACAAGTTCTATATTCAGGGCTTCTTCCATAATAGAGGAATGTTCAGACTGAACATTTCAAAGCATTGCCTTACCTCTGCTGTTACAACTTTCGCCGCCGAGTAGAGTAGAGTAAGACGCAATTCACTTACCTCAAACTTATCTAAGCCAGTGAGTCGAGTCTGAGGCCACTTGCGTCGCAGTATGAGTCTGTTGAGAAGAAAGAGGCATTAAGCTTAGAAGTAGCCAAATGGAGTGGTAGCGAGGCAAGGTACAAGTCGCATAACCTGACCAAAAGTAACCTGTACTATGTTGTTTGTTGTTGATCATTCTAATGTTACGGAGAATTCAGCTCTGTCCTGGATCATTTACAGGGTTGGAATGAACGCAAAACACAAAACTTACACGGTAGAACAGGGAGCAAATGATCGGAAGATAGGTGATCATAGGAAACGTTGAGGCTGACAGTGAGAAATACGGGCTCGTCGGCTACCTGTGCTGCATAAACGAGCCGGTCTTTACTCACTACATCGCCCGTTAATGGAAACAAAATGCGCGCGGTTCCCTCGAAACACCCGGAGGAAATACATAGCGTGGAGCCCCTGACGGAAGACGCACAGGCAATACGCAGTGCACTTGTGTGTTGCGGTTGCCTATCGCACGGTTTGGTTGCGGAGCCCGCGTCGCCGCAAATCCGCACGCTTTCTTTTATTTTTTAAAAATTTCTTTTGTAGTGACGTTTTACTTTGTAATGAAGGAATATGCGAAGAAACTTTATGCTAACCTTTCAATGAGACAGGCTTTACCAGACATACCTCGGAAAAAATAATAAAAAATGGCGCGACATTGTGTAGGGTTTAACCCTCTACCGCCCAGCGATGCCGTTCGGGAACAGAAAAAAATATTTTAGAGGATCTTTCCAGTTCAGTATTGTCACAATTTAAAAAATATCACCCCTCTGGAAAGATGAAATTTATAAATTTAGGCTGTTTTTAAAGCTTAAAATTTATTATTTTATTGTAAAAAATTCTTCCTATTCCTCTTAAGTTAAATTTCACTCCAAATACTTTGGGTTGTTGTGGGTTAAGGTGATTGACGATATATTACCAGGTGATTGCTTAAGAAGTGACTAAGGGATATCTCACCAAACCAACTCGAACTGGTTTCTATAATTCTTTGTAATACAACGTCCTCTTCTCTCTACTTAAAGTGAAACACCAGCGTGTTCTCAGGGGCGATATACATAATGGTGTTGATCCCCTGGTTTTGTGGCAGTGTCCAGGTAAAAGATACGCTGGCAACGTGGCATGTTGCTTTCTGCCTCGTTAAAATTTTCCATTGTGGTCTACGGGGCTGCACCTCACCCAATTACAGGGTAAAGGCTGGCCGACTCTGAATAGGTATATCATAATCTTTTGAAGAGAAACGACCGATGCAAAGGCACGTTTCGTCAGCGGGAACAGAAGTCACTCCTCCGATCATGCACTGCCTCTGCTTCCTCCTCTGCCGCTGTCACCGTCACCTCGCATTTTTTGCCTCACTGATCCTCAATACAAAGTCTGAAATTACTGCGGCCAACAAAACGGCGTTTAGCTACTTCTAGAGCTTTTCAGGTGAAAATCATCACAAAAAGTCTATACCTTACAATATGGGCCATTTTCTCACAGACTCTCCTCATCCTGGGGAAAGTTCCTCTTAGGGTGGATCAATACTCAGTTTTACATTAGAATTAATTCCTGAATATCAGTCACTTTTTTAAACGGGTTACAGTGGTTAACGAAACGAAGTGGCCGTTTTCCGTTTTTTTTTCTCGCATGTGGGTAAGTTGCGTACGTTTGGACTCACCCAAAGTTGGCCAATACCTCGAATGTGGGGACTCAAGTTGTATGGAAGTCATGTGCAGTTTGGGAGTGGATGACTCATCTACGTTGTGCGTTTTAAAGTAGCTTGAAAATAAAAGTATGCATATCCTTGTCATGAAATAGTGTCTGTTTTTAGCTTTGAAAATAGTAAACGATTAATAACTCACAATCCCATGTAGGTACGGCGTGTTATGTAAATAAAAACAAGATTTCAACTTCACTTAATGCTGCGATGCTTGCAATTCTAAACCTTTTTGTTTAGCCCTCAAGTCTACGTAATTCGTGTTTCCTAACTAAAAACTTGATCGTCAACTTGAACTGAAATAAGTGTATACAGTACCAAAATACCATGTAACACGCTGCTTCGATCCCTATTGATTTCACACAGTTTTAGACTAGAAAAAAAGAAAGAGAAAAAGTTTTATATTAGAGAGGAAAAGACTGATTGAGGTCAAGTTCAGAGGTCACCTCCAATTGTAATTATTTTGGTTAAATTGACCTTTACCATTAATTAATATCAGTCCGATTCGCGCTTTGAGTCGCTTAACTACAGTAGCAGATCATTTATAGACTGCTTTGACAAAGGATGTTTTGACACTCTACGTGAAGAAATCAAAGTGCGTCGTGATAAAGTAGGTTCCATTTCGCAGCCTTGTGGCTCGGCGTGACTCGAAAATGGATATTGATGGAGCCCAAATAACAGCGATGTATCATTGGAGCCGCTCAGACAACTAACTCAAGTGCTGCGAAGCTAATTACAATGATCCCTCATGTGTTTTAATCAAACGTCAGCGGGTCGATAACACGTCTTCTGGGGCGCTGCGATATCGGTACTTTAATGACGAGACCGTTTTACTTATCTTAGGATAAGCAGTTGCGTAACAGCGGGAGGAATACTGAAAAAGTAGGGAAGCTTTTCACACCCTCTTTCAGCTAATGCAAAAAGTGCTCCCTCCCCAAACCTGACCTAAGTTAACCTAGTTTCATTTATTCGTCTCTAAATTAACCTAACGTAGACCTTCAATGCTTTTACTCAAAAGGGCGAAGGAGCCAAGTCAAGAAATATAAGAAGAATGCGTCCTTTTAAGATGAATGGTTTTTTTCCAAACAAACTCACGTACTTCCTGACTGAACAATGTATTGGACTAAAACAACGTTGAAATTTCTCTTGCATCAAAGCTTGATTGTTTTACTTCAGTTTTCTGCGTCCATGTAATACAAAAATGGGAAATATTGGATATGATACATGTAAAAGATGGGAATCCGAGTTTTGTGTTAGTGCAAGCTCGGGAAGATTTAATATGAGGGATTGATTATCTTGAAGCTTAGTTTGATCTAGTTTTGACGATGGAAAAGGAACGGAGCAGTAGGTTGGAGAAGTTTACAAAACTTTGATACATCTGACTTCGATCGCGGCAAAAGTAAGGAATATACTTCGGTGAGATCAGGTACCAGGAATTAAAGAAACTTTGTGCTCAGAGTTCAATATACAGATGTTTACATAGGGGAAAATCGTTGGGAATACACCCGTATCAGAAGATATGAAATATTTTTTTAAATTTAATTTTAAGATTTCTTGTATATATCCTACGATTCGTCGGCATTTTGGATAACCTTTCCAAAAGCTCTTTCAATAACTGGACGAACATCGTACATTAACATAAGTACCCTGATTCAAACACAAGTATTTTTCACGAATTGCTGTGATGTAGTTTTTGAAGTTGCTAAACAGCATTCGAAAGCCTGATCAGTACCTTACCATTCCCTCAATCACCTCATCAGCACCTTACTAGAATCTGATTATTATCTGATCAATAACTGATAAGACCAGATCAGTGTTTTCAGTGTGATTGTGCAAGGATCGGTGCTCGGAGCCACTTTACATGCAAGGGAAAAGTCTGTGAGATAAGTGATCTTTTATGATATTAATCTTTATGTTCCGATTTGATATTAATCTTTATAGCGGCGTCTTCTCGACTTTCACAAATAACCATCAAGTTCAAAAGGCATGACCTTGTTGCTCATAGTACAGCCTGTGTAAAGAAGGCATTCATTTGAGGTATGATGTCCCAAGTCCCTTTGGAATCATAGAGTGAATCCCTTTGGAATCGCCTGTGAATCTCTTAAGTGGGTGACCTACTTTATTTTTCCAGCTTCTTTTTCATCATCGGCTCTGATCTTAGAAGAACATATCATTTTTATAAAAGCTGATGTGTGATGATGTAGCAGATTACGCTGCTGGTCGGAGTTCATGATGACATGTGATAACTGAACGATGTAAATATTAAAAACCGCCATTTATTGCAAAGTTTTGACACCCCATGTTTAATATTTGATGAACCAATATTTGTCCGCAGCTCCTATTTTTGAATTACCAGAGATCCCGATTGTTTGATGAACCAGCTAATGTCCATCGTCATGGCATGGAAGCAGTGTAGGTCCATGCGATTTTACGAGGCCCACGTAGGTCCATGTATTCCACTGTCCGTGACGCGTAAGTCCACTGGCCTACGTTTCTTTGTATATTCAACATAGGTTGTACAAAACAGCGTAGTTTTGTGTAATTGTTCAAAGGCACGTATGTTTATGAACCTACGTTTCTTTGAAGACACAGAAGTACCTCTGTTGTAATATATTATGGACTTTGAGTCAACGCACAAACGTGGACCATGTTTCAATCGTTATTGTTGACCTTTGGAAGGCCCAAAAAAAGCACATTAGTAAAATAGGAATGTTGGTGGAAAAAATTACATTTATGGAGGTACACTTCTCGCAAGACTTCTTTGTTGTATGCGAAACAATGAAAATTGTAATTGCAATACAAGAGAAAAAATTAATGACCGCTTTCCAAGTATTGAAAAGTACGCATTTTAGAGATAATTAAACCCTCACTACTACAACACTCTTTTCTGTGTTTAATTTTTACCGCTTTGGTCTGCCAACTGTACGGTACTACTATAAGAAAGGCTCGGTGAACGTTGAAAAAGATTATTGTAAATGAGCGAGCAGCGCCATAATAACTGGGCTGCTCATTTCCTATAGTCTTGTTAAAAAAAATGTTTTTATACTGAATCTAAGAACATCAAAAATAGCCTCTATCCATCAAAAAACAAAACAAAAAAACACAAACAAATAAACAAACTTTTAAAAAATGTTATGTGCTTTTGCCTCTTTTTTTTTCAGCAAAAGCAAACGTTTAACCTTGAAAGTCGGCACAGCCGTATCTTTTTTTCTCCCCAACAATTATTTTTCACGCCCTTATCTGTCAATATATCCTCGGCCTTGGGGAACATAAAAATATCAAGTTCAGCCCCTGATTCCAAGTCGAAGCGAAGTATTGATGTCTCACAGCATTGTGACAAGTTTAGCGATCTATCACCGACCTTCTAATGATTTCCACATTAAAACTAATCATTTAGTGCACATTGGAACATAACACATTAATTCAACGTACCGTATGTAATCTACAGCGGTAAATATTTAAACTGTTTGGAAAAAATGTTTTGGAGATATTCTTTAATTTTATTTTTGAATTGAAAAGTCAGTATAGCCTCTAGAGAAAATAATTATACAAATTGAGAGTGTGTTTTATTCCTAACATAAAGAAATAAATTTTGCATTTTAAAAAGTTAAGCGCAAGTTTAGGTGAAAATTTTGGTTTTGGACAGATCAGCCTAATAGTCCTCAGGAGCTGTACACCCACAAACTCAATTAGTATTTAACGCACTGAAATCATATTTCTCTATATGTAAACACCCAAAACACATTACAAATAAAAATGTTCATGAAGGATCCACCAGTTCGGAACGTTCGCTCAAGATGTCCGGAGCTACGACTTTTATCCGAGACTTTGCGATACACGAAAGACAATGCTTGCTAGGGGACTTAGCCGCTGTGTTTCGAGTGGTCTGGAGAAATGACTGTTGTTTTGTGCTTGAAAGCTACAGTAGTCTACATTGGGGTGGTGTGGGCTCATGTCGGACAAGGCCTACCAGCAGCACCTCGATTTTTTTCGATTCAGCGCAGCGTCCTCTGTTGTGAAACCTGTCCAGATGTAAGCCTCGGAAAAGACACTGACACCCTTCTAAGGCTTTTCTCAAGAAAAAAATAAAGGTTGGATCCACGGTTTCGCCGCTAGCGTTCTGCCACGGCTTCTGCGTTGCCTAATGTCTATCGCCTGCTTTAGTGTCTCTCCCCTCGGAAAAGCTGTTTGGAACGACAGAGTGACCAGCTGAGCATTTGTCTCTATTGTGATTCGCTTTTAATTTCATGGGGTTCTGATGGACCCGTTCAACATCAGCAGTTTCTTTTCATTGTTTCTGCGTTTCGAAAGAGTGTAACTTGCCTTGAGAAAAAAAAGAAAAAAAAGAAAAAGTGCTCGAAATTATCTGACATAGTAGTAGAAATCGTATATAACGAGACCGGTTATAACGAGCAACCCGATATAACGAGTAGATTTGGTGCTTT
>Ga0058701_10004236_pt1 | contig 11607 bp, 8 predicted proteins | sample AgamicOrMae_FD_97039 | JGI IMG/M metagenome (GOLD analysis project Ga0058701, IMG submission 97039) | Agave microbial communities from Guanajuato, Mexico - Or.Ma.e | ecosystem: Host-associated > Plants > Phyllosphere > Phylloplane/Leaf | place: Guanajuato, Mexico | collected 2012-06-04 | reverse complement strand
TACCGGCAGGCTGTTTACGTCACAAAAGAACACTGGTTATCATTATTATTTGCTATATTTTATGAGAAAAATACAGTACAATGTCAATCAGTCAGTATGAATTGCGGACGGGGAAAGAAAAGGTGATTGCGAACGAAGAGAAGGGGCGGCGAGGACACGAAAAAGATGCGCATTTTAAGGATATTCCAGCGCAATGGGCTAAAATTAGACAAGGACTTGTTATTTTCAGGGTTATTTTCAGGATTAGTTCAAAATGTGTATGTCTATCGAATGGCGGAGTCTAAGGAAATTTGACCGTTCCGTTTTTACGCAATTAAATTCTAAAGTTGGGAAAAAATGCATATGGGCTCTTACGGAAGGTCCGAAAAATGGCGCTAAAACTGTTGAATTATGATTGATAGCGTCTGATCGAGATTAGATGAGGATCGAAAAAACTGTTTCCAGCGGAGATTGGAGTTTCAGAAACAATTTAGAAAGGTTTGACGACAATCCACGGTTTCGTTATTTTTATAAACTTTAAAAACAGCCGCATTTTGTAGAAAAGTGAGTCAAATCAGCAGCTTTATTATTTTTCATCGTAAGAAATAAATTTTTACTCAGGTGAAAATAAATGGCGAAGAACAGCTCGTGTAAATATTTGTCAAAAGCGATAATTTTCTCAATTTTCAGATTTTTAACACGTGTTTTGAATTTTTCGATAAAATTGACTAGTCGGAAGCGCTGGAATATCCTTAAGACTCTGTCTCTTATGTTCCGGGTCTCACCACGGTTTCAGCCAGAAAACAGCCAAAAAATACCACGTGGTTTATGGTCGAACCCCCTCCAATGTGGTTTGACGTGGTTTAACAAGGAACCCCCCTCCCCTCATAACGGACCACGTGGTTTGTGTACCGTCCCTAACTTGCCTTGTGTCTCAATTCGCTGCTGCCTCGCTCGGCTGTTGTCGAGCCCAATACCGCTTTATTCTCGGAGGCAGGTACTCCCGCCGAGAAAAGATAAGCGTAATCACGCTGGTTATCCGTTAGGTTAGGTCAAGTTAGGTTAGGCTACTGTGTGCTACCCTCATCTAGCGTTCCGCTCTGCTTCGCTATGGAAGGCGGAATAATACACTGTAAGAACACTTTGCCTTTCAAATTTGCTGTGAGATCTATAAATGCTCGAACCCAGCTGACGCAAAGTTTTTTCGTAAAAATATCACGGTCGTAAAAGCCATTGATTGTCGAGATATTTACTACAACGCTTTATAGTTTGTATCTGGTGAAAATACCTGAAATAAATCACTCGTGGCATGGCTTTTGGCCATTCGGAATCGCCTAACGTTACATTTTAAGACATCCACGCTGAAAATTTTCAAGATTGTTGATCTGTAATTTACCATTCGTCGTTAAGCCAAATGGAGCGACAGCAGAGCGATGGACAACACAGGGCAAATCTCATACACGATACGCTCTTATTTATCGTTGTTTGTTTTCATGATGTAAAAAAAGGGTAAACCAGGATGAAACACTGTTAGTGGTAAATGCAATTTTTTAAACTTGAGGCGCAGTTTTAATGATTTTCCAGTATTGTTTTTCTGCCAACGTCTCCCTGCGTTGTCTGATTTTGCTGCTGAAGCGTTTAAGTCTCCCGCTAAAATGGTATATCTCCCTGGGCACAATAAGTTGGCTCAAGATTTTCTGTGTTAGAAAGATGTCCACGGAAAGGAAAATAATGTAGAAGTTTCAAAGCGAACCATCACCAGGAGCTTCAAGCCTTTTAAAATCTGAGCTTTCTGATAACAGCTAATTTTCACAAAATTATAATTATTTTCTTCGGGAGAGTGTAGGATATCGAAACTTTGGTTTCTGGCTAAAACAAGAATACGCCGCAATTAGGACTGATCAACCCATTGCACACTTTAGATTGCATTTTTTAAATGAAAAATCTGGAGGAATAGTTCGAAAAATTGGAAGTAAGGATCAAGTTAAGATGCTCATTTATCAGTTCTTAACGTCTGAGTGTTACCGTCATACAACTCTTTAGGTTAGGCTAGATCTTGCACCTTTTACCTTTTTTCGCTCCCGCTCCGCTCGGCTATCTGATGCCGCTTATTTTTCGATGGAAGTTACGGCCATCGAGGAGAAGGAGAAAGCGACGTTAGGCTTATCAGCGGCCGGTAGTTTAGGTAAACTTAGGCTTAATTTAGGTTAGGTTACGCACCTTTGCTTCGCTCGACTAGTGAGCGACAAAAGGTGAAACAAGAGGTAGAAATTGCCATCTCGCAAGTTAACCGTGAACTAATTTGTCACTAATGAATGAAAGTCAAAGATTTCCCCACTAATGATGTATTTTTCGGCGATACCTAAAGATTACAACTACTAGCCCTCTTGACATGGGAAAAATAAAAGTCACAAGTGAATTAGCTTGCGACCGAAATCTTACAAAGCAGTTACGATGATCGATTCGCAAGGAATTTCGATCCTGTCCCTGCAGGGCTGTAAAAAGGGAAATGGTCAGGAAAGCAAGGCGAAACACTGAGAGTTGAAAGACGCCAAGTAAAAGAAGTGCATAGTGTCCTTTTCCTGCCTAGTTTCGTTACGCGCATTTCTCCAAAAAATAATGTCGCGAAAGTCAAGAGGCTTCAAAGCTGATTGCGCGAAGGCTACTTTAAAACAGACAATGCAATCGAGGTATAATTAGGAATCAATTTGCTTTTTTTTTCTTCTCAGTGCAGCTGCTAAACTAATGTGGCTTTTCGTAGTGTTTAAGAATAAGTTATTTTACATCATATAGCATTGTTTTATGTTTCGCTTAGCGAACCTTTTCAAGGTTCTCTTGAAATCATTTTGTTTTTGTGAAAAATATCCATGCTACCTAAATTTTGTTCGGGCTTTTTTTTTTATCCATTTTTTGAAAATTTTGTTGCATTATTGGACATGGTGCAGTCACAAGAGAACCAATGTAATCAGGTCTATCACTAGCATTACATTTGCTCTGGACGTAGCGCGGCCAGAGCGTACAGAAGCAAGGCATCTATGTTTTTTCCCCCTCAATGGACGCGATCTACAAAGTGGACTGTGTCTTTGTGTGTCAGTTACGTCGGGTAATTTTCGTCGTATTGAGTATATGCATATAATTTGTGGACCGATTTGTTGTGGTAGGTGGAGGTGAAAAGCACAAATGTGTACGATTGTGTTGTTCTGCGCAGGTTGGGCAGTATGTGGAAGATGATGCCGAAGGAAAAGAAGGACCAATACTTCGACTTGGCGCGAAGGGTGGACGAAGAGCACAAGCGCAAATATCCGCGTAAGTGAAGTGAAGGGAGAAAGAGATAGGGAGAAAGGATTTGGTGCGCGAGCAGTGCGGCGACGGCGGCGGCGGATGGATCGATGTGGTGGCAGCGGTAGCAGGGGGGCCGATCTCTCTCCTCTCCTCTCCTCACATCGGCCACCTCTACTTCCACCGCGACCGTACCGTCATCATCGGCATCGTCGTCGCCTTGGGTGCCACCCAATCAATCCTGACTGGCAGCACCCCCGTGCCCGCGGCTCCGTGAGCCCGCGCGCGGTGCTGCGCCCGCGGTGCCCTTGGCGAACATACGGGACGCACGGACGGGCGGGCCGAAGCGGGCCTAGGCGGGCCGCCCGAATCTGGCTTGTCGCGTCGTAGATGGGCCGGGGCCCCTCGTGGGGGGCTTCAGGGGGGTAGGACGGGTAGGGCGGTTGGTGGGAAGGGGCATTCCTGCGCCGTCGTGCACCGCCGCACCGGCCAGGCCTAGAGCCGGGTCGGGATGGGCGCATCGCTACTTGGCACGGCCTCGATCGTCTGCTCGGCCCTTTCCGACGCCCTTCGGTAGCGTCCGCCTCACTTCGGCGCCGCCCGTCGCCGCGCCCGGGCTTGGCGTCGGCCGCGGCGACGGGCGGCGGCCTCGGCTGCGCTCGGGCCGTCGGCGTGCCTGCCGACTTGGCGGCCGGCGCCGCGCCCCGCCAGTCGCAGCGCCGCGCGCGAGCGACGAGCCTGAGCCCAGCCGAGGCGGAGCCCAGCCGAGGCAAGCAGGCGATTGCAGTCCGCGTTGTGTCGCGCTCGCGTCCTGTCCTGCCGCGGCTTTGGCGGGCGGACGTCGGCGTCGCCTCGCCTCGCCGCCATGTGCGTGCACCACGAGCCAGTCATCTGAGCGACTATGAGCGCCTCGTCGCCCGTCTTGTACCAGCACGACGGTGCTGCGTACCTAGGTAAGAGGACCGGAGGGAATGGTGACAACACATGACAGGTCACGGAACGGCTTGTCCTCTCGTGTGTCCAAGCTGGAGTGATCCAAAAGTGCAGACGGCGCTAAGCGTTGCAATTTTAAGAATAGCGTAGCGCACGCACTCGGTTGGCACTTACGGTCTCCGGCCGCGGCGCGCGAAGTGTGGCCGGGCAGGCCGGGTCGGGTCTAGCCTCGTCGCTTCACCGCACCGTGCCTGGCGTGCCGCCGGCCGACCTAACCTCTGCGTAGCGTTGCGCTGCTCGCTGCCACGGCCGTCCGCGGTGACGACGCGACGTCGCCAACGAGGCGCAGGTGTGTTCCACCCGCACCTCGCCGCCCAGCCCGGCCCCAGCTCGGCCCGCTCGCGCCGCTCCACGCCACGCCACGCTGCTTGCTCTCCTTCCGTCGCGCCGCTCCGCACCGCTTGCCTAGATGGATGCTGGTTGCAATATGAACCCACCCACCCACCCTCCCCCCGCTCGCCTTCCGCCTTCCTCCCGCCTCCCTCCCATCTCATAACTATGCAGGTCCTGTTGACTTGGCCCTGTTCTTGTTAGGAATCTGCGGCTCAACTATGCCGCTTTTTATCGTGCCTTACAGTGCCATTGTTAAACATGAGCTGCCACATCTCTGCAAAAAAAAAAATTGGGTCATTCTGACCATTTCGGCAGTTTTTTACGCGACAGCGATATTTTTTATATACTCGTGACGTTACCTGCCTCAGAAACTATCAATTCAGTTCGGGCAAAGCGACACTCTGGCAGGTCTTAACCCATATTTCACCGTCCGACAATCGGCAAAGCACCAGAGGTATTGTCAAGGGCACAGCACGGCGCAGCACGTCATTTCGATTTCTTAACGCGTCGTCTATCGCTTAGTTTTGCGTGTGTTCCGTTGGTATGGGTCGCAAATGGAAGGCATGATTCGAGTGTTGTTCTTGGCCGGCGTGGCGATAGCGGGCGCGGGCGGCGAGTGCCCCTGTCAATACCGCGAGGACTGCGGCCCGTTCTCCCATACGAGAAATCAATACATAGGGCTGTTACGTGCAAGCTCGTAACGTAGCATGCTCTTGTCAAAATAATAATGTGAGTGCGGTTTTGGGGTGTTTGCAGATTACGTGTACAACCCGAAGGAGGCCCGCCTGCGGAAGGCCATGCGGGACCAAATCCGCTTCCGCACGCAGTCATCCCGCGCGGCGGTAGTGAGCGGGGACGGCGTCGGTGGCGGCATGGCCATGGCCATCGGCCGGCCCGGCGGCGGGGGCGGCGGCGGCGGCGGCGGCCCGGCGACGCAGCCCACCGCTCCGCTCCCTCCGCCGCCGCAGGCGCACCAGAAGAGCATGGCTTCGCCGCAGCTGGCTTCGCCGCAGCTGCACGCCGCCAAGCTCAAGAAAGGATTCGACTCACCCCGGGTGAGTGTTGGTTGAACCCAACCCGTCTATCCCGTCCGGTAGGCAGGCAGGCAACGCTCCGTTCGCCCACACCACGGCAGGCCAGGCCAGGCGGCCCTCTCAGCTTGCATCGAGCGGCCCCTATCGATTTGAAGCGCGCGCTCCCCCCGTGGCACCCAGCCCTCGACCCCCTTTGGCCCCCGTCTGTCCGACCATGCTCCCCCTCCCTTCCCGGCCCAGCCCGTCCCCTCCCTGCCCCCTGCCCCCGCGCGCCTCTCGCCGTGTCATTCCGCGCGCCGCGGCCCGGCGCTTCCTCGCCCCTAACCCAATTAGCGGACGCTCGGCTCCGAAGGTCCCGCCAAGGTGCTCCGGATGTCGCCGGCCGTGTCGACACCGGCACTTACGTAAGTCACGATCGGCAACCCCGCGACGCGGCCGCGCTGCCGGTTGCCTACCCAGGCGATGCAGGCGCCGCGCCGCTTCAGCTTCCGAATGCAAATTCGATCAAGCAGAGAGCGCGCGGCGCGGGCCGGGCGTTAAGGAGTTGGCAGAGCGACGGCGCGGCGAGGAAGCGCGGAGCGGCGGCGGTGGTGGCGGCGGCATCCGCGACCTACCCTAAGGACTCACGTCGCCCCACGATCCTCGCCCCTCGCTCCCCCAAAACTTGGGCGGCCATCTTGGCGTCGCGGTGCTATCGATTGCGCTCTTACAGGTGTCCGGTCGAGCAGCTGTCTCGCTGTGCCCGCTCGCTCCCGCTCCCAACCCATTCACGGCATGCTATCGACCTGCAGCGCCCCGCTCCGGCCGCCCGCCCGCGCTGGCGCCACCGCCGAACCGCGCCGCGCCGCCGTTGGCGCCGCCCCCACCGCTTGCTCCGCCACCCGGCCCCCTGCCTGACTGTCGCCCCTCGCCAAAATCTATAGGATCCGCACCTAGATTGTTGTTGCTGTTGCAGTGATGCACGTCGCGCGCGCGCGCGCTTCCTCGCGCTCCGCTCTCAATACACGCCTTCATGGCAAACGCGTCGCGCCAAAGACGCCGGTTTTGCGGGGCAACCTGCCGATCTTCAGTTTGTAGTGATTGGTTGTGTCCAAACTCTGTCGTTTTCCGATCAGCGTTGCCGTCCCGTTTCTGCGTTCGTGGTAAGACATCTCTGCACCCAGCAGCGCCTCCACGCTGCAGCGCTCGCAATCTGGAATTCAAACTTGTGATTTCGGTGGAAGACGTTTGCAATCTCGGGAATGGCTATGTCGGACCGAATTATGCTTCCGAGAATTCGCTGTCGACCCTATCAACCCCCCTGGCCGCTCCAATCCGCGCCAACTTACATCAGAGACGCACCGTTTACATTCCAGAGTTGCTAAGCTACCCTGCAGTTGCATAGCTGAAAAGTGGTATTCATACGGACATTCTCTCAGAGGCAGGAATCTCGTGATTTTCATTTTCCCCGGAAGATATCCCTTTAAACAATATCATCATCCATTACTATCTACCCCAATGACGAGCTGTCGAAATGGTAACCCTAAAACAGCGTGCTTTCGTTATTTCACCTTCAAAATAGACCCGATTCCAACGTTGCGTTTTCCACCCCGTTCCTTTGAACTTGCTATCAAAAATGGTATCGACTTTGTCATCGAAGCAAGTTAGCGAAAATGGTGATGCAGCTCAATAGACCACACCGGAGGACAGTCTTCAAGGGTTACGTCATGCTTGAAAGCCAATGTTTATTTTCCAGCCAACGGGCAGAAATCATCTGTCATGGCATTGAAATTAAATCACTTTCCCTCTCTCATTCCACAGTCGGAAGAAAGCGAAAAAATTTCCAGGAAAAACGAGGATATCTCAATCGTTTACTCATTCAGATATGAACGGCGTGTGTTTCTCTTAAAGGGAGTCACCGTTCCGTTGTTTACCTGTAAACGCTGCTCACGCATGGAAACTGAACCTTGACATTTTTCAAGGGATCCTGAGGCTCGTCATGTCAGCGCCGCCGGGCCCAATTACTTTGCAGTAACGTTTAATTACGAATCTCTGCCTAATCAATTAATTCGAAATCCTAGAAGAAGATAGTGCCTCGTCCATGCATTCCAAACTTGTCCATGCAAGTTATCAAATCGCATGTCTGAAGTATTGGAATTTCGACCCCTCGTGACGTCCAGCCAAGCAGCGACAGCAGAGCGAGGCACGTGGCAACCTGGCCTAATGTGACCTTGGTTAAGTGAGTTCTTAAAACTCTTCGCTCCATGACCCCCCTGCCTGATTGGCCTCCTGTCGCGACCCCCCTTGCGTAATTTTTACGCTAACTATGCATTTTTGCAAGGCATTGCACGCTTTCGCTAAAGGTCGCCATCCTTCGGAACCACTGACCTAGATTAATTTAACCTAACATTCGCCAAACGTGATACTGTTTACTTCTTGGCAGCAGTCATTGCCACTGAAAAGTCGGTGACACCAGCCGATCTGAGCTGTAGCGAAGTGGCATACATCGCACGTAACCTAATCGTAGTAAGCGGCAGTGGCATGAGACATGATGACAAATATAAGGTTAGGTTGAATGTCGTTGTCTCGCTTTGCTGTCGCTCGGCTCTTGGCAACGGAAGGCGGCAAGTAATGGAAACTTCAACTTTTCAAATGAACAGTGTGATTATGGATCCCGTAGATAGCCAGATAGCCCACAAGAAAAGATTATGGAGATTTAGTTCATTTTTAGGTGGATGGTCCTGTAGGTTGAGATTGGTTGCTGCTTAATTGTACTTGAGTTTGGCTTCAAGTGAGCGTTAAAGCTACGTTTTTAAGGGCGTTATTTTTTTTTTTAGTGAGAGGCTAATGGAAGTGGGGTGGGGCGCCAGTTGTACAATACATCGATATGTTCTCGTTATTTCGGTTCTCGAGTTCCTAGGTTCAAGAGTTGAAGAAATTTCCCGGTCTTTTCGGTCTAACCAGCAAGCTTCTTACGTATTCTATCAAAATATTTACACCTTAAAAGTAGAAATAACAGAAAAGCAAGCGCATAAAAAAGAAGGGAGTGTCTATTTACCCGACTGCCCCACTTAAAATGTACCAGGTGGGGTTCCGTGCGTTCAAGTCGTCTCCCATTTTAAATGCAATAGGTTGATTAAGTGCGTTCAAGTCTCCCTATATTAATGCATGTCGGGTCTGAAGCAACACCCAAAAAAGAATGTACCGACCGCCTCGAAGGATTCGAACCCACGAATAACTCAAAAACTGAGATAAAGAAGACTGCGTTTTTCCCCAGCTCCATATCCCCATGCCCAAAAATACTCGATTTCAACGCCTAGTAGCATACAAACGAAACAATTTGAATAGCTTCTTCGGATATGCGGTCAATTTTAGAGTGGATGATCGTCTTTCCAAAGTAAAAGATAATTCACCGAAAGCCAGTTCTTGCGCGCCTTATGTCGGATCCTTTACTATGCTAGTCTGTAGGTGCGCCGCGGGTGAGCTTGACTAGTCTGCATCGGATAAATAGCCTTAAGCCTCTCCTGAACACAAGCCTGTCAGAGATTGAAACAAGATAAAACACCGTGGGCATAAAATAAAAAATCTTTAAAAAAACTTAGTGTGATGGCAATTATAGTCTAGTGATCTCGCAAGGGGGGCATTCGATAGCGCCACAAACCGCAAGCGCCAACGCCATAAACGCCAAAGTTCGTAGCCGCCAAATGATAGGTAGGCCTATAATTTTATAGGTTAAGTAAGGTAGGTTATGTTAGGTTAGGTTTGTATAGCGGTTGTAAACTTTGGCGTTTGCGACTTTTCTCGTTTTGCGGTTACAGATTGGCGCTTGTTGTTTTTGGCACTTATGACAACTACCCATCTCGCAAAACGAGAAGCCTAGAATAATGATCGAAAACGGAGTTACGTAAATTAGGTGATGATTGTGACTTCAAGTTGAGGTAGCCAGCGAGAGTTCTATTCGGAGTCGAAATTAATCTAGCGTGAGGATTGTAATTTCAATCAGGGTTTGGTTACCTAGCTAGAGAGTTGCAGTTGCGATGTTAGTTTACTAATTGTTGTCGTTTTGCAGCAAGAAGATATTAGTTTCGGCGTGTCGGATCGTCTTGTGGAGCAGCAGCGGTCAGTGCAAACGCAGCAGGCCATTCGAGATCAAGTTGAATCGGGTCTGTTGCCTACGTACGAGGAAGCGTTTGTGGAACTGGGCGCACCCAGCGGGTATCCGTCAGCAGCTGACTTAACAGCGTGGTACCCGGTTCCAATGCAGGTACGTCTTACGGCATGCAAATATCCTCCCTTCTAGATCTGAATTGCGTTTTCCGCCTCTTGTGTTTTACCTTTCGTCACCAAGCCGAGCGGCGTGACAGTGAAGCGAAGCACAATGCACGTAGCCCAACCTAATCTATCGCCAAGCTTGTTACTTTTCATTCATCGGCGGCAGCTTAGGTTAACCTAACCTGTTTAACCTTAATATACGTGTTTGTATGTCGGTAATTTTCATAAAGTATTAAAAGCTTGATCTTGGGTGGGGCACCGAGTAAAAAAAATGTCACCTATAAAACTGGGAGCGTGGCTTGATAAATACTTTGATCAGCTGATGCTCGAAGCAGACATGTTGGCACTTAATCAGAAAGACTCGCTTGTTTGCTATGGGGTTCTGCTGATTGGCTACCAGCCAGCTTTTCTTTCGCTCAGTAACGTACTGTCAAGATCAGCTGATTTGACTTTGATTCAGCTGAGCGGGAACTTAAAAAACGTTTCTGTTGGGAATACTCTTGTATTATGACCGTAAACTTTTTATTTTCATCGTTTTATAGCATATCTGCGGAAAGAAAGGGAGTTGATTATATGGAATAATAACCCTTGAAGTCTGTTGTAAACGGTTTTATGATTTAATATTCGAGGTGACGCAATTTGATCTCCTGACATTGCGGGGTAAACCATAGCGTTCACTCGAACTGGAACGTTAAATTTCCAGACTAGTGCGACAAGATTTTCGGTTTTTATCCTACTCTGTAAATCTCAAAGGTGGAATTCCGAATCAAGGTTAATGACGTACAACCTTGTAGGTTAGGTTGGTCGAGCGAGGTCACGTCGCTTTAACCGATCTCTGCTACCGCTCCGCTCGGCTGTCGCGACACCTTAGTCGCCCGCTTCTAGCGACAGTTACTGCCGCTGAGAAGTAAGCGGCATCGCGCTTGGCGACCGTTAGGTGAGGTTAACTTGGTTAGGTAAGGTTGGATCCGCGCGGCTTGTCGACGAAAGGTTGAACACAAGAGGTGAAAAGTTCCAGTTTTCTCATAAATAAATAAATGTATTATCAACTCGAGAGGGATTTATTTTGTTCACTCAACGATGAGAAAGCAATATCAGGCCCCGAGTCGAAATTCGCACTCATAACCTCTCAGGTTATAGCTATTCCCGCTAGAGTCGACACCTCAATTGATTACCTTAAAGAATATTGTCTTTTTGGTTAGCACGCATTTTGCTTGTCGGGCGAATAAACACTTGAAAGGTGATGCGACAGGAAAGTACTGTATTAGGTCGGGACTTATGATTCCGACTGTACAGCTAAAAGCTTAACGCAATATCCAGGCGACCCGCATTTAAGTAAAACGGCGTTGATTTGCTGTGAGCACTTGAAAAGTGACCTAAAACTAGCGTCAGCCGCGGCTGGGCCGATTCGGCCGGGTCGTTTCGCCAAGGCCCTTAGGTCTTCGTGGAAACGATCGTTAATCGAACCAGCTCCGCGATACGCCTGTTCCGTTTTTAATGTTGGAGAACCGTTTCACTCGCAGATTTAGGTTCAACTTTACCCGACTTATTTCGAGTGAAGTGAATTGAGTTTCAATTATTTAATAATGATTTCCTCTCGAGTTTGAACATTACTACTAGAACGACCGAAGGGGGTCATTTGACCCCTTTTGGATTTCGTCGTCCGGCACTTCTGGTGTTTTCTGCAGTAGACCATGCCGACTGCGTGACTTTTGATCATTTACGGAAACGAACAAAT
>Ga0058701_10004235_pt1 | contig 11607 bp, 5 predicted proteins | sample AgamicOrMae_FD_97039 | JGI IMG/M metagenome (GOLD analysis project Ga0058701, IMG submission 97039) | Agave microbial communities from Guanajuato, Mexico - Or.Ma.e | ecosystem: Host-associated > Plants > Phyllosphere > Phylloplane/Leaf | place: Guanajuato, Mexico | collected 2012-06-04 | reverse complement strand
GTTATTTGCCTACGGCGTTTAGGTCCAAAACCAAGGAGATATTGGTATGCAAACTATTCGCTGGTTGAGGATGTTCATGTAATGTGGGTGAACTGTGAACCGCTGGAAGGTTTAAAGGTCAATTGGGTTTGAGTTTTTTTTTGTACACGGATTATGGTTTTGGCTTACTGTTTTGGGGGAAAAGAATTCCTGTGGTTTTGCTGTTCATACGTGGGTGGTTTCTCTATGACGTGTGGTTAGCAGGATCCTTTTCGCTCGGATATAAAAAAAATACGGGAAGGGATGACTTTTTACAGAGAACAAGTTTGTTTAACGCAAATCCGCAAATTAAACAAAAAATCATAGATAAAAAATATCGTAGTTCCAATTGATAAAATGGCATATGTGGCGATTAATCGTCACATATGCCATTTTCATTGGATGAGGACAGATGAACAACAAAAGCTACAACATCGACATTTCTTATGACTATACCGTCTTGGATGTGATACAAGGATTCGAAGGCACGTCATGAATTTCTCTAGGAATCTCGGAACAGATATGTTTCACAGTGTAAGTGTGTGAGAAACTAAACCGGTCCCATTCCGTATGAAAAATCGATCCTCCAGAAGTTAAATTGGCCTGTGCATGTCAACGTGAAAAATATCGTGTGCGTTTAAAAAATATTGCTCTAGGTATTACATGCCAAGCACTTTTTTGGTGAGAAATTAATGGTCTTACGCATCGATAGATCTGAATTAACCGCCCTTCATCTCCCCTCCTGAAGCTTCATCCCTTTTCGTGGACCCATCCATCCCTGTAAAAACAAGGTTGACAGTCATACAACATTATGTTTAATAAAGCGAAATAATGGGACATTTTCGCAAATATTTACGGAGAAAATGCCTTCATCAAATTTGCAACTTTAAACCAAAAGATCCATGTTATAACGTGAGATCAACTGATAGTGATGTTTCAGAGGCAAAGCTTCCTGCCCAATGCCCTTTGTTTGAGCCTTAGTAGCGGATCATATCCTGCACTGTGTTGACGGAGTTTCTTGTGCAACCTTAGTTGGGGTTGACCGGACGTGAGGCATACTCAGCCTGTCATTGGCCAGCTATCTGCCGATGACGTCACGCCTGCAGAGTGAGATTGCGAGGTCCTTTCAGCTATCAGTCATTTGATTTAATGCACCTGGAAATATGGCTCTTTGATCCTGTGATTTATACTACACAAACTTTGTGACTTAGGAATAACTTCCCTTACAATTAGCCGGCCAATGAATTGCAAATTAGTCGCAAAGACTCTATTGCTTTACGGTTTTGTTGTAAACTCCTAGTTTAACTAAAGGGAGAAGGGTTTACTTACAGATGGCATAGCCCATAGTCTATGGTTTACTTTCATCGTTGTTCTGACGCACAGTGGTAGTTCGATTTTCCTCTTGCTAGGACCACGAACTGAATGCTGCTCAGCCGCAGGTCGGCCAAGTAACTTGGACAGCCTTTGCTACTGGTTTCAGTATCTACTATAATTTGTACCTGAAGAGATATCTGATACCTGAAGAGGAAATCGTGGGTATCTGATCAAATCACGAATGTCTGCTCGACTACATACCTGTTGGTCTACAAGCACTCACCTTAAGTCCTTAAAACTTATTACGTGTCACAATCATATGTCGTGTGCAGTCTCTCAAGATTTCGATGCAGCAGTAAACGTAGTTTTGGAACCAAAGGTGTGTGCGTTCTAGAAATCGATGAATCTTCAGTCGATGATGATGCTCGAGAAAGTCGTACCGCAGGCCGATGGGCCCAAGCGATCGCTTAGAAGTAAGCGCCCGAAGGACATGGACTTAAGATAAGACACGGGCATCGCGTTTTCATAAGTGACGCGGATAAATTGATCTCAACTTCTTTTCTTCGTTCCGTGAAAGACTCGTGATACTTTTCTGTTTGATGATTTGATGTCAAGTCGAATTTCCTTCCGACCAGGATAAATGGAGAGAGATAAAGATTTCTTTTTTAAGTTGGCACAGGATATTAATAACGCGGCGAGCGCCATATTTATGGCTGGGATATCTTTTGCATGCTGATTTGTTTAAGGCGATATGGGTATCGATTCGGCGGGGCGCTTATATAAATGGCCCTGGCTGCGTGTGGAGCATTTGCTAACACTCTCAACATTTTGTTGCGGATGCGCTTTTTGCCACTGAAACTCTTGCATCACCCTTCATTTTAAAGTTAAAGACGTAACGTTTTCTGTTACGTCTACATTTAAAACCTGCATTGGTGTATGAAAAATTTGGGATATGAAAGATTGTACAACCTGAAAAGATTCAGTCAAGGCGGACTTCTGACAGGCGGTTGACTCAATACACCTGCATGGCATATGAATCGAAGCAATAATTCCAAGCAATAATTATAACTGCTACTGTTCAACACAGATTGAAAATGATGCGTCCATGGTAGGAGTCTACTATGGTGGGTCACTGGATCTTGCTTTGTCGAACATCCTCGGTCAGACGATCAATACGAGAACGATGAACATTCCCTCTAAGCGTCTCTTTGTTTGGAATATTGACAACAAAATCCCCTCGGGGAGATTCCAGTTAGACAAGTCTTTTGAGCCGTACCGATATTCCAGTGGATCGCGCCAACATTGCTCGAAAGCAAAAATGATTACCTGAACATAACTCTCGAGCTGGTGTTTTATTTTAGTTAGGACGTCCGCGTACTGGTGCTCGAATAAGTCCGCGTTTAGACGCAGTGGAATAGTCCAGGCAGTTTCAAGGTACAGACCCAATCTCGGCTGTGTTGGGCATCGTTTATTCTTTTCATATCGGGCTCAGAAGTTTTAGCTACTTAGCCAGGTTAGAATAAGGCTGAACATACGTTCTTATAAACTAGGCCAATACCGTAAAAAAGTAAAATTTTCTATGTAGTATGAGGAAAGATGCATTGTTTCCGCACTGCTGGCAATGAAAGACGAGACGGCGAAGCCCTTCGTGGAAGGTGTGTATTAATCGATGAGGTTAAGGTCTCCTAATCTGACAGCTACTGCAGATTCTGAATAGAGCGCTTTGAATGCATCATCGTGGTTTGACGCCACGGGATCAATGCCGCATCCCAATGCTCCGTTCTCCAGTTCCACGCCCTCTCCAACGAAAGCCCTATCATCGCTGCCCGTATAGATTCAATCAGCCGTTTGGCCTCGAGACGAACTGGACCACGAGTCCATTGCGATAAAAATGGGTGTTATGGCGCCATATTAGGCATTCAGTGTCGACATCCCGCACAGGCAGGGAATCTTGATACGAGCATCGCGTTGTGGCCGAGACTTGCGGCGTAAACTAGCCGCTAAGTTCGCGGATCTTGACATTAAGCACTGTCTCTCGATGTGCTCTGGAACAAACACTTAAGTGGCTTCAGCCTCGGGAAACCTTTTCCATTTATACGAACAGACAGAGCGCGGAGGGCGGACCTATTTTCTCAGGGAAATAAAGGTCGGCGCGATCTTATTTCCAGAGGAGCAACAAGACAAAGGGAACGCATCAAAACAGGGGACACGAACGCTACAGGAGATTTTACGCAGAACTGGGCGGCGGCGTTTTAAAGGGAAAGTCGTAACTCGGCAGAAGGCTGGCATGGACGAGGTTCGACAGGTAGCCCTCGGGGACTTGCCGGGAAACGAGTCTCGGCTCGGCTGTGCGGGTCATTCGTGGCGGATTGCATAAGATGAGACTGTCATATTTGCTCAGACGTGCGAAGTGAGCAATTCCTCGTAGGCAGCCTCACTATCTGCCTTTTTTTGGTACACTTCAATCTAGCTGTAAAATTTCGGCTTGACTGATCGAGTTGCAGACTTGGTTCATGTGGCCATTGTTTTTCGCCGCCTCATGGAAAAATTCTTGTTTGATGGCAGAGCGCGGCGTTCAGGTTTTTTTTTTTTCTCGGAGATAGAACAAGATTTTCTGGATTTTCCTGTTTTATCCTAGAATTTTATCGCTTTTTTGTTATCCGAGTTGTATTTTCATCTAATTTATGAACCAAAAACCGTGTTATTTGCTTAGACTTTTAGCAGAAATTTATTGATTAATAAGGTTGGGTTTTCACCTGTTAACCCATAACAGCCCAAAGTATTTGGAGTGAAATTCAGTTTAAGAGTAAATGGAAGGATTTTTTCCCACTAAAATTCGCAATTTTAAGCTTTGGGAATTCCTAAGTTATTAAATTTTAGGTTTCCAGAGGGGTGATATTTTTTTGAATTGTGACAATAATGAACTGGAAAAATCCTCTAAAATATTTTTTTTCTGTTTCCGAGCGGCATCGCTGGGCGGTAGTGGGTTAAAGCTCGTTTAACGCGCGATGACAATCTTCGAGCCGTCGTGTAGGTCTTGAAAAGTCCTCCTTTCTGAGCCCTTGTGATATAATTTTTTTTCGTTTTCTTCTGGCTCTGATTCGCGAACAAGGTCTGGCTAAATGCCACCAGACTGATACATCATAGTGAAGTGCCCTACGTCTAATCGTTTGCTACAGATAAATGGCATCCGATGGCGGTCCCCCAATAACGATTCATTCAGATCGCTGAAACGCATAACTCTCAGAGTCAACAGCACGCCGAATGCTCGGCGCAGCCACACTGCTCGACGCTGGGTCACTCTGATCTCCCATTCATGGCTGGCGCAGCTCGCCGCTCTCGCTGCCCAAAAAATTCCCCAGGAATACAAACCCGCCGGCTCTTTCGATTTCACGAGCGTTTTCTAATCTATCCTTTATGATTTCCCGGCGTAGCGGCGCACACACACATGGCATGGTTGTCTTCGCATTCGGATCAAATTCGGATGCAGGAGGAATGGGGAACGAGGCAAGCCATTAAAAGAAATATGCTGGAACCGTTCGATTGACTTGAACGCAGACGACAACGAACATGGCTGGATCTACAGGATACTGCGGAAGGTGTCACAACCTCATCCTGCCTTAGATGATACTGGAGAAGAGGAAGAAACCGCCATCATGCCTGGTTGCGTTGTCCCAATGTATAATTATCATCAGTTTCTGTACTCTTTATTCCCAAGGAAATTCTCAATTAATCTTGAGTGGAAACTTGATTAATGATTGATGCAAATCTGATATCAAGTCTTTAGAAGGCGACACGGATATAATGCGGCCCACAGAATCTCGAAGAACGTATCGAGGAATTGATTTAAAAGTGATAATTACTGGCGGAGGACAATTGGAGGAGGAAGACACTGAACTGTTGGCTGCGTTTGCTGAGGCGGATATTGTCATCGCTGGAGAACATTCGCGGTTCACGCTCGAAGGATCAGGGTACCGAAACATTGAAGCCAAACAAACGAGCTCGTAAAACGGAGTCAGGGTCTTTTTTTAGGTATTGCTCCTCCTTTGTAAACAGGGAACAAACGCCCGAGGGAATGCCCTGCCCGCGGAATAGCATAAAGAAAAGAATTCATTATTGTCCAGGGATAGGAAAGCATTACTAAGCCGCATTGTTACCCGCTCTGATCGGTCGCACCTTTATGACTCCAAGGCCAGCGGCTGTGGTCCGCGTGCTGTATTGATTCGCAAGGGTCCTTCCAAGGATACGTTTAGGCACAAGAGAACTGATAATCGGATATGGAGGTAGGTGTCAATGATGTCCAGGAAGTCGATTTTCCTTGATTGGTCTCCGATAAAGGTGGTGTCTCGAAAAATAAGAGATCTCTCGTCAAAAAAGAAGATATTAAAATTATCACGAGGATAGGACCCCAGTTTTGATTTGAGACCAGGTTTACCTCAACAAAAATGCCTTCTGATTCCTCTTTCTTCGAGGGAGTAGCTGTTATACTGCGAGGAGTTACTGTTCGCTAGAGATGACATCATCCTCAGTGACGAGAAGTTAGGTTAGAAGGCCCATCTCTGCTTGGCTCGGAGAGGATGATACATTAAAGAGGCAGTCTTTGGAACTTTTGGAATTGGAGGTGGAGGACTACCTTCAATACTATGGGAGTATTGGGAAGTCTTCCCATGGCAACCCTATTGGCGAAGACGAAGAGGATGGCAACGAAGTATTTTTTTTCCTTTTCGCGTTGTGTCAGCCAGCCAAATTACTGAATGGGCCTCTTGATTGCCGAATCGAGGCACAGATGAGTTTTAGTTTTTAACAGGATGGCCAATTGAACGGCCTTTTCAGTCCTGGAATAGAAAGTTGGAAGTCACTCCATCGCCAGCTGTGTGGATTGCGGACGTTGGCTGTGGACAAAAAAGTTGGCCAGCGCCAGACTATATATTGACTGACGATTACTTCGGGGAGATTCGGTAACGACTTCCGGCCGGTTTAATTGAAGTCACAACGGAGAGCTCTATGCGACATGGCTTCCTACTGGGGCACATCCTGTCTGCGGTTCAGTCTTCATCTTCTTGTGTTTACACTTTTGGAATTGATGTGAAGTCATCAACTTACAACACTCGCCACGACATGAAGAGTAATCAGTTGAGCAAGCGGCGACTTTGATATCTTTATTCAGTCGGACCATGTTTGTTGAGCCCAAAACTCCCTGCTGGGCTTTAATGGAAAAGTCTAACTAGCAGCACCTCTCAAAACTTTTGCTCTCACACGCCGAGAAAGCTCTTGACAGATTTTTGCGTCGAAAATGCTCGCAGAATCCAATGTAAATTGTTTCCTTCTGTGTGAAACTATTTGATTGATTAATCCACTCAACAAAGATACATCGTGATGAGATAGATGAAAGATACATCATGAATAATTGCCGTGAAACCCACTTGGATTACTGTAGATAGTTAAAAATATATAATGCATAAACGGCTTACATTATTTCTTATAAGTATTAGGCAGTGGTCCTGTCCAACAAAAAAAAGGAAAACTGAATAACGAAACAAAGCCCCACCCCCTGTAAATATCGCAAAGTTGCTTTCTGTCGGAAAAAAAATTGTGATACTCAAAAAAGTGAAGGAATGTGAGAGTCATAGTTTTTTAGAATCGAGCATAATGCTTCCTAATAAAGAAAAATAAACAAAAAAAATGAAAATTAAGTTTTAAAGCTAGACCGTGTTTAGGGTGTTTGCGTTTGCTAAACGGGAAGAAATTGTTCCGTTTTGTAGCAGGAAAATTTTGCGAGTTACGTGGGAAGGAAGACAAGAATTAGATAATCGGGACTGTAACGGTATTCGCCTCCAAGCATAACAGCTTAATCGAGTGGATGAAGATGGCACGAGCAAGCTCTTCCTCGGGTCCGCCAGAACGGTGTAGATTTCCCATGGAATCTGATGTCTCATCACGGGTTTGACATCGATCCGTCGCCTCGTTTTGAGGGACAAGGAATAAGTGCTAAAGCAAACAAGGACTTGTTTCATCCCAGCAAGAGAATGAGCGTTTTTGGTTCAACCATTTTTATTTTAGTCCTGATGAGGAAGTTGAAAAAAGTGTCATTCTGTTTGCACTCGCGCCCAACATTGCTGTGGTCGCCTGGCTTTGTAGTGTGTCACAGAGATGCGTGACGTCAGGACCGTCCAAATATCCCCCCTTTTTTTTCCTGCGCGGTCATAGTATTCAACATATATGTCCTCTAGGTTCGTCTGCTCGATGGAAGGGGAATGTAAAATTTGAGCTGTCACCCGCACGATGACCGGGGAGCTAAACGGCCTTCGTTTTTATTGGAAAACTGCACCCCGTTTTCCATTTGGGCTGTTAGGAGCTTTGGCGAAGCAAATAAAAACCTTTGTACCAGTTTTCATCAATTGGACAGAAATGGTACAACCTACAATTTTGCTTTATGTGTTTGGACCAGAGCAGTGCTATTTAGATTCTCTTGCTTTTATCTCTAGTTGTGAGACACGAGCTCTCTTCCGCGCTCTTACTTTGCGTCGCTTGTTCCAACAACGCTTCTGAATGCTAAGGAAAAACAAAACCACCGAGTAGTTTCCTCCACCGACGGCGGAAATGCTTTTATATCACCGCCGGATATCCGGATATATATCACCGGAAAATGTTTGTGCGTTTGAACGAAATCGGCTTGTTCGGGACTGACTCGGGGTGTAAATCGTCAGTGTAATATACCAACAGAATACACTGTGAATTTGCAGTCACGTTTTCTGAGGCAGATTTATGACCACGTTTATGGAAACACGAAGGCGCGAAGGATGAGGTATGTCCACGTGTGATGATATCGGTAGCGCCGATACTCTGCAAAGTTGAAATCGCTGATCGGAGGTAAACCCAGCTTTCGAAATGGAGAGTGTAAAGTCATCTCGTGAAGTAAACGTGGGTGGCCTGGTTCCCATAGCGACACAAAGGCGAGCCAATGAGGCAACGATGTGTCGTATGGTGAGCAGAAGCGAGCCGTGCCAGCGAGACCGGCAACCTCAAGAACACATTTGCCTTTCGTATAAATCAAATTCTCTCGGAGTCCCGGGGACGGGACGGGACGGGATGAGACGGGCGCGGCGCGCCTGTCGCATCCGCAAATGCCGCATATTTGCTATGTCGTTTCTTCCCCGCGCGGTTTTTTCCTGGTGCATTCTGTAGTCACTCTCATTTGTCTTCACTGTGAACCGTAGCCGTTTTTTCGGTGACTCCCGTCCAGTGGAGATCGTTAGTAGCCATATTCCCACAAGACGAGCAAGTTCATTTCGGCCCTTGATTTAATGCCTGCAACGGTTGCTTCTCGCCTGTCATATCAGCGCAACTTTGCCCTGCCAACTCCAAGGGTCTTTGCCCTTCAAAAGTATACACTATCAGATAAGAACTTTTTGCGGCGGAATAAATAAAGGACGGAGGACGCTGTCAAGATGTAATCTCTCGAAACCAAAGATTATCGAACATATTTTTGTCTCCTCTCAAACCTACATAATTCATAACCTCTGAAGTTTCAAATTTTCACGACATGTTACTCTATTCCTTTCATTCCCTTATGAGCATTGTCGATCCATCTTTTTTTTAATGCCAGCTGAAGTTCGTAGTATTAAAAAAGGGGTGGGTGATTGATGGATTAATACGAAACGTGCGAATTCTTACCGTCTTATTAGATTGGTACCTTACTACGGTTACTTTTAACACCATTGGAATTAGCTGCGTATAGTAACGATGTTGCTAGATCCTTGTTGTTACCAAGCTAGTTTAAATCCTTTATCCCGATCAGCTCATTTCCAATTCATGAGGTTGTACAACAATGAGGGAATTTTATTCGTATTACAGGCTAAAATAACATCGTTGTCTTTGACTCTACATGCCTGGAAGCCCAGAGGAATTTTCAATTTTCATGACGGTGAAGTGGGGCAACCTTTCACAATCAAGCTATTTAGGGGTATCAGTCCGAACCGATAAAAAGATCCCAGTCTAGAAAACATACTTTTTTTTGTTTGACTCGTTAAACTGGTTTTAGGAGCGGGTCGAATTCTTGCTTTTAGTATATTTCATACCTTATGGTTTTACTCTAAATTCAAGAAATAATGAGGAAATATTTGCATTTATGACTACATTCCGTTTAGGGGTTCGAGAGATGCCCCGTATAAGTCACAATAACTAATGCTAGAATCTTACAAAAAGGTTTAAAAATATCTGTTGTAACTCGATCAATAATGCATAGAATATTCGACAATCATAAAATTGATATGGTCAAATTTCTCCAACAGCTTTCCGTGGAAATACTTATACTACATTAATTTATGTACGAAATCTCTATTTTTCATGTCTTTCTAACATTTACCGTGGGAACCGAATCGGTTACATAACGATGCCAAAACTGTTGTAGTTACCATCGTCCGTTCGGCTTAACGGACCTCTAAAACATTACTTCCAGAGACATAATATGTCCGATTCAAAACAGCGCTATTAGGCTCTAGAGGACGGAGACTTAATCCCTGGATAACCCGATAGCTATTACCATTTACGATTATGGCCGATCTGCTACTTCGGAAAGGTCCACTCGGGTTTTACATACATTACAATCCCAAAAATTGCTCGATTCCAAGATTAACCGGAAAGACCTCCGTGGCGTGTCGCCTAGCAATTTCTTCCCCAGAACGGCCGCCCGCAATCTGTGCAGTATCTGGTTACAACCGACTGTCGCCAAGCCTGTTGACGCTTACGATGGAGGTTACTGACGTCAAGGAGTTTGACAAGGAAGCGAACCGCTCGGCTAGATTAAGTTAACCGAGGTTGAGTTGAGGACTTTTCTCCGTTTGCAACAACAGGTGGAACACGATTCGACCCTTGAAGTTCTCGGTTTATATGTACGAACATGTTTAATGCATCAACAATGTTTTGTTTGAATAAGGAACGTCTTCCTAAAGGAAGTACTACGTAAGAGGTTAGCCCGAAGTTCGATCTACATTAGAAAAACAGGAAATTACGGAAGGAAAAAAGGCCGCTAGCCTTTATCAACTTCTGCGGCATATGAAGTCTAATATGAAGGTAAAGAGGAGAATTCACAAGTCATGAAGAGGAGCATAAGGCTACAAAAAAAACAAAAAACATGCGAGAACAGGATAAGTCCTTATCAAACCTCATCGAGTCGATAGGCGAGTTTGCTAGAAGACCTGCGTTAAACTATATCAGCCCAAAGTATTAGAGTGAAATTTAGCTTTAGAAATTAAAAGGACTTTTTTCCCATTGAAATGCGCAATTTTAAACTTTGAAAAATGCCTAAATAAATAAATTTTGGGTTTCCAGGGGGTTGATATTTTGTGAATTGTGACAATACTGAACTGAAAAGATTCTCGAAAATATTTTTTTTTGTTTCTGCACGGTATCGCTGGGCGGTAGTTGGTTAACTCGAGGGCTCTTCAACTGTGAGTTTAAAAGCGCTGACAAATGCGATCCATCGACTAGTATCAAGTGGTGGAACTTGGAATTCATCGGTTGGTTGATAACTGGTTGACACTCTCTGCAAAAGCGCAGTACTGAATTCGCTGTAGGGACGTTTGGCAACGTCTTCGGTTGGTTTAGCGCTCCTTAAAGGCAATTAGCTTGTAGCTACAAGTGAACGGATGCTTCGATTCGCTAGCTTAAGGCTTAGTTATGAAATGAGCTACCGAGTAATTAGGTCAGATCTCATTTCGGAAACATGCCGGTTCAATGGGGCCCATTAGGGATGCCAAATAGGCCGATTTCAAAGAAATTGAAGCAATGGATGTAATTTTCCTCGGCTGCAAATGAACTCTGAGTGAATCCTCCGCAGTAATTGACGCACTTAAAAGTAAAATTGTTCTAATAACCGGGAAATTCAATAAAGCTACCATCAATGGTAGTGTTACAGATTCTATTTTTCACCTCTGACACGGCTGTTGTACCGTTCATTTCGTTAACCCACTACTGTCCAGCGATGCCGTTCGGAAACAGAAAAATGTATTATAGAGGATCTTTTTAGTTCAGTATTGTCAAAATGTAAAAGATATCACCCCTCTGGAAATATAAAATTTAATATTTCGGGGGCTACAAGCATTAAGCGTCCAGTTCCGATTTGCGTTTTCTAAACCGTACAGTTCGCAAACTCGTTTTCTAAACCGTCCAGTTGCGGGGCCCGCCGAAGTAGCCCCCTTCTGTCGCTACAAAAAAAAATATTTTTCGACCAATTTGCGTTTTGAAGGGTGGATATTGTAGACAAAAGTATTGTCT
>Ga0058701_10004234_pt1 | contig 11608 bp, 10 predicted proteins | sample AgamicOrMae_FD_97039 | JGI IMG/M metagenome (GOLD analysis project Ga0058701, IMG submission 97039) | Agave microbial communities from Guanajuato, Mexico - Or.Ma.e | ecosystem: Host-associated > Plants > Phyllosphere > Phylloplane/Leaf | place: Guanajuato, Mexico | collected 2012-06-04 | reverse complement strand
TTTATTTATATTTATGTTTTTTTTTTTTTTTTTTTTTTTTTTTTTAGCAAATCCTGACGAATTAGTAGGAAAACGAAGAAACGGAGAGGACATAAACGACCGGACTCTTCCGCTGGAAGGTTGGCGGGACTTGCCCTATCTAACGCTCTTAAATTTGGTGTACGATGTGACACCTCCAGATCTAGTAACAGCCGTTGTTACGGAGTTAGCCATTCTTCCATGCACCAGTGTACCTGTTATTCTTCGGATCAAGCCAACAGACTGCTGAAGTATCCTGAACCACAAGTAAAACGGAACCAAGCCTGCTTAACTAAGATTCCTAGTTCTCAACACCTCCGGCCGTTAAATAATGTATTTCATCTGTCTCATATATATCTCTACCTTCCGTGCAGCTTGACATTTTGTTCACCTATATGACTATATTTCATCTGTTTTGAGGCCTTCGAGCCGGAAAACGTTACAACTGTAAAACTGCGTCCTTTATGTATGAGAGGTGGTTGTGCTTCATTGGGGCTCTTTGTTTTAAGGCTATCAGAAGTTAATGCGGATCTGGTCATTGAGGATACATCGGAGACAGTGCGTGTTGTGGAACGAAACGATGCTCACTAAACAACGCGAATTCTCTGTGCGCGTTTTCATGAGTATCTGAAAATGATCTCAACAATACCTGGATGAACAATATGTCAATATGTGCGGAGGTTGTTGAGCTTCAACTATGGTGCCTTAAAAAGTGTTGAGAGACACGCTCTTCCTTTCCAGATGCAGGCTTCCTCTGATTGTTGGACATATAAAAGGCTGTTATCTTTTATAGACGTAGGTAAATGTTTGCGTGGCGTTCAGCTACCCAGTTATATTTCAGAGAGAGGGGTATTTATTCGACAATGAGAAACGGCAGGGTATTTGAATGGAGTAAAATGATGTCTTACTATTTATGTTAGTTCCTCAGCATCCACAGGACATTGAGTCTCAATGACAAAAATATACTGTAGACTGTTGAGAGGTCAACGTGACCTAAAAACTATCAACAGCGAAAAATATATTTTTCAGCTATTGGTTTTTTGGCTTCAGAAATTCTTCTCAACCTTTTGGTAAAATATCATAAAAAATATATATAAAAAAGAAAAAAGGGACTAGGACTTCTGTGGCGTTTTTGTGGCTGAGAAACTATTACTCAATTTACTCCTTACTCATTTTTCAATCCCTGGTTTCTTTTGTAGGCCTATATGCTCAGCGCCTTAGAACAGTTTGCCAAAATGATCCAGCTCTAGTGATTCAATGTACTGCATTCTTTGATATGATGTAGCGCCTGAAATTATGGTTTTAGCGTTTGTAAAGTTATGTAGGTGAAATGGAGTTTTGTTTGTTTATACTTTTGAGAGTACTTACTGTTCGTTTATAATAACATGATTTCAACAAAGTCTCTGTGTCAATTATTTTTCTGGGATGACTTTTGGATCCAGGTCATCAATTCCGAGTTTTCTTATGAATACTCAATGAAAGAAATTAGCGGGTTATTCAAATAGCGAATTCCCTTTTAAGTCATCATCTCTCAGCCTTATTACTTCTTGTTGCTCTTCAATCTGTCCGACGTAAATATAAAAGGCAGCTGTGAAATTTAGTGTTAATGTTGAAATGCAATTCTCATTAGTGCAAAGTGATGACAAAAAAATATGATTGTCCCACTGCGGCTTTTTTGGTGCTCAGCATCATCGTTCAGAAGAAGAAAACAAAATTGAAATCGGATTTCATTATACGCTTCCAGTATAAAAATTCCTCCTCTTGAGTCGACTTTTGCGCTGCTGGACGCTAGATGTCAAGGTTCCTCACGTGCCGTATCCCATCATTGAAGAGTTTAATTATTTGTTTCGACGGGATTAGCTATATTACTCCGCGGAAGTTGATCATTGTCCCCCATCGAAGCAACAAAATATCTAAAAATATGTGAATATCATACAAAATTGTTACTTCAAAGGCACGCGTACCTCCACCGTGTACCTCACCCTTTATATGATAATAATTAGGTTTGATTTAGCAAGGTTATTTTTTAATGTAAAATAGTGTTCGTGCACCGTAACGGGTGTCCCGGCGCGTTAATGTCTCATACGAAGGAAGGCATGACTAACGTGCCGTGGAAGTAATAACAGTCTTTTTGTTGAGAGTCAGCCAGTCTTCCACCCATATATTTATACTGAACAGTCGGAAAGGGAATTAGATGAATCGACCGTCAAGTCCCCTCGAGTGCATCAGAAGTTTGACCCTTCGAGACAGACAAGTAAGAGCTGGTGAATCGAATCTTACCGCCATGTGGTGTGTCAGTTTCGCAACCTTTGGGTACCATACTATCATTAACAAGTGACATAATTGATCTATAATATGTGTTCAAAAAAAGACACAACCAGGTTTATCTCTAATAAAATAAATAATCAAATACCGAAAATAGGACTTCGGCTATTTGTTCGTATTTAATGGGATTTATTCTGCAATCTTCGTGACCAAAGAATGGCATCACCAATACCAACTTTCACATTTTTCAGTGAAAATCGGTGGACACCTGAAAGTATGAAATCTCTGGCATTAAAATGTTGAAATTATTATTGATAAAAGAAGGAAAAAAATAAATGAATTTCAGTTTTGTTTAAGTAGGCATTGTTAGGGAAAAACGATAGATTTTAGCCATCAACGTTGTCTACACATAACAAATGACAGTCGACTTTCCGCCGAATTTCGTCTGCTAGCTTTCATTAACTTCAATCACCTTCAATTGCTGACACAACATTTTTGTTAATGAAACCTTCACTCTTTGCATTTTGTGCTCCTTGAAGCCGCGCTCTGTTGCTTAAAACCTATTTTGTCGAAGGTTTTGTCAGTCTGATCATTCTTGATCTCTTGCGCAACGTGATTACCAGGTGTAAACAAACCTTAAAGCGGTTTTTACTGATTGTGTTTTTTCTCAGTTTTACGTCAAAATGAAGAAAATTGCGATATTTGGAGGTTCGGGAATGACCGGCCTCTGCGCCGTTGAAGCCGCCCTGAAAAAAGGTATGCTGTAACTTGAATGAAAATGTGACGAGAGGTGTGTTGTTTCGCAATATGTGACCGGAATGCTCTTGATTGTTTTTCCAGGGCTGGAAGTGCGGGCCCTGGCGAGGGATCCCTCTCGTTTTCCAGCAGAAGTTCGAGAGAAAATTCAGATCGTACAAGGAGATGTGCTGAACCCCACTGACGTCGAGAAAACCGTCGAGGGTGTTGAAGGGGTGGTTATCGTGCTTGGTACCCGAAATGATGTCCGTAAGTCCCTTTCTTGTGCCTTCATAATTCTGAAATTTTACTTTCCTCAACTGACATGGGCATGTCAGCAAGCATTTGCTTTCTTGATTATTGCGCTTGACACCGACCTGCCTTTTCTTTAAGGACCCACAACCATGATGTCGGAGGGAACAAAAAATATTTTGGCAGCTATGAGCAAGGCTGATATCAAGCCAGTCTCCGCATGCTTATCAGGTTAGTTTTGATGTATCTCAATGAACATTCATGGAGAAAAGTGATCTTAACTTCATTTGATCATTTTATAGCTTTCCTCTTCAGACCTATGGATCAAGTCCCTGCTGTGTTGAGGGCCTTGACTGAAGATCACATCAGGATGTACGAACTGTTACAGGCGAGTGACAGGGACTGGATTGCCGTTTGTCCCCCTCACATCGCTGGTAAGAAGGCATTTTAATTAATAAACTTACCTTTATTTTTTTGCCAGTGCCTGAGGTATTCAAATTGCAAAGCTATTTCACAACTGTTCCTTCTTATTTGTGAAATTTTGAAGTACGTTTGATGGTATCTTTCTTCTTGATCACCTATCCTTTCTCTTCTTTAGTGATAATTTCAAACAGTTTCTCGATTTCTAGCATTTGTATATCCATTTTGTCTTTAAGAGTTCCAACTCTCAAAAATTATTTCCCATCAGGTGGATCAAAACACAAACCTAACTTCTTCAACATTACATCACATGCTTGCAAGACATATGTTGGGCCTGGTGCTCTTGGAACTGCAGCTTATGCTGTCATGGGTGTTCCAACAGCACTGTTTCTCAGTGTTGCCTGGCCTGTGCGCAACATGTTTAAGAAAGAAACAGGTCAGCCAAGCTCCTTTTTTTTTCTTTTTTTTATGTTAATTTTTACCAGGTGAAGGGACACAGGCTTACCCCTTCAGTCAACCAAATGAATGTAAGAATTCTGCCATAGGCCATTCCTGTTTAGAATTTTAATGGATGTTTTTGTATTTTTCAGCCGAACAAGGTGGGCAATTCGAAGTTAAGAATGGTGAATCCCCTGGCCGAGTTATTTCGAAGTACGATCTCGGTGCTTTCCTCGTAGACTGTTTGGAGAAGAAGGAGCATTATCGCCAGAAAGTTGGATTAGCTAAACCAGCTTGAATTTTTTAGTAGTCGTCAATGACTGCTCTCAATTTTTCTTGCTATTGTTGAGCTCTGTACTCTGTAAAGGCTTCAATCTTGCAACAATGCTATATTTCTTTCACACAGATTTATGATAAATATTTTTTCAACTCGTCATAAATGGAGGTTTTATAAAAACAAATGACGCACTTTGCATCTTATTTGCCTCATTGTCACCCATCTCTATCTTTGAAACAAAAGCCGTTAAGTTGGAAATAACGTACAGTATGTACGGGTACGGTGGCATCCACTCACTTTCATAATCCGTACGACTGGGATCACGAGGGAAGATAACGACGCAAAGTATGTAGATAAGACATTCAGCGTATTGTGAGTACCTTAGTTTTCGAGACACAATCTGAAGATGTGGATACCCATGAAACCAAACTCTATTTTTTCGTGCATCTGAATGAGTAATGCTCTTCGAGCCCGACAAATGCGATTGAATATTGAACTCCGGCCAGTAACCCGACTTAAGAGAGCCGTACTCTCTTAATTTCGGACGAGTAAACCGAGAGATATTTATCCGACAGACTGAAATATTACTATCAGCTTTAAGGCTATCCACCGGCTTCTCCCATCAACCGTTAAAATGGTCGGGCGAATAAAATTGCCACGGCTGTTGGCGGATTTCAACAACGAGGCAGAGCTGATCTGGCTCCGCGCGGCGGGGCATTGAACTGACAGCTAAGGCAAGACAAGTTCACTTAAATTGTGCCTATGTAGGCGCACATATTAAGAGAGGCGCATTAATCGCTGTGGTTGCAACGTGTAAAAATGTCTTAGGCATAAATGGCATTCTTAACAATGCCGCAACACTCCTACACTCTGCCAGTACCGGTACAATACGAGCATGGTTCATGGGATTATTATTATTTTTTTTTTCATAAAAAGAGTGAAATGCTGTTGTATTACAATTTGGAGGCCCGACACGAAATCAGTCTTGGTTTCAAGCTCAGAGTAACGAGCAGTTCGAAAAAAAACGCGCTGGATGGAAGTAGAGGCCTGTAGCCTCTAGATGGCAGTGCAGTTGCAGTGCAGTGGAGCGGCAGTGGCGTGGCGCGCGGAGGAAAAAGTACTTACTTCACAAGTTTTTTAGCAATGCAAGAATTTACCGCACTTCTCTCAATCAACTCAACTTTCATGGTTAATTAACTGCATTTATTTTTCTTAACCTATTTATATAATTTCCACATCTTAAAATTTGTTTTAAAAATATTTTCAATCGGCTTCAGGATGAGGGTTCTCGTTCTTGAAGTCCGTGGTTTGATAGTAGCTCAGAAGCAAACATGGGTGGTGTCAGTGATGTGCAGTGTGCAGACAAATCAGTTTATTTTTCACCGATTTACTTATATTTAATTAAGACATGTTTCGTAGTGTGAGAAAGCCGCGAGGAAGACATAGCAGAGCTGTTGACATCCTTGGTGCATCGGCCTTCGTTGAGGTGAGTCGTATTTTAGAGGTTATGTGGCCCTTTATGACACCGGCATTTTGTCCTCCCGAAACAAACGTCATTTCATACTTGGATATGATATCTGTCAGTAACTATGGATATTCCTTGAAATACCTCCCATCCATAGGACTCTATTCAGAAAGTAGTGCTATCCATAGTACTACCTACAAAATGCCATCATCTGAGTTATTGAAAAATAGTGAAGATTCACTTGAAATTAGTAAAACTGCTCTACTGATTGGGAACCATTCAAGCAGTTTTTATTGATTTCACTGATTATAAGTTACCAAGAAAACTTAAATCAGTTATTGTTTTCCCTCCCTTAAGTGCACCAGTGCTCTGGACAATCTCAATAACTGTCTTGCTTTGCTAGCATTTTAAGAGTTCACCTGCTGTGGATGATTTTAAAACAACGGTTTCTCCCTAACATTTATCAGAGACTCTGTGTGGGAATTTGAGCATTGTAGAGGTACGGTAAAAGTCATTGTAGCCTCACATTACCCTGAATAGTTAGATGCCCAGTATAGCCTGAAAAGCTAAGTTTTGTGTTGTCATGAAGTCATTTGACTTCATAATGGTTGAGTGTGCATGGCCTGTCTCCATTGACAGAGTGTATCCAGTCATACACTGTAAATTCTTTTTGGCTATTATGAATGAGGGTTGTCCCCTAGCGAAGTCGTGGATGCTGCAATCACGTAAAATAGGGAACGGTGGAATGGGGTCCTTTGACCAACTTGCGAACTGCCGCGAATGTCTTCTGAACCGCTTTTGATGTATTCGCTTCCTACAGTGTGCTTTTCGGGAAGTGAATTCTGGAAAAGTAACATTCGCCCCTTTCGGGTAGATGAATTTTTTGCTATTACAAATCTGTATTTTTTTAAATTTTATGTTACTATGATTTTTTTAGCAGTTTTGTTGTTAAGAAAAACTTGAACATCACGCTATGGCTTACGGACTGACCTGTACTCACGGGAGAGAGTTTATTTTTTTCCCCCGAGATGGTTGGATATAAAATTAATCCAGATAAGACTAGATTTAAAATTATACTTTCTTTCGAGGTTTATTTCTGGATTTGGAACGAGCCAATTTACGTAGCATCAAGTTTGCCTCGAGCTCCCACGCGCAAGCCCCGCCACCCCCCCCCGCCCCCACTCAGTTTGGCAGGGCTACGTCTAAGGACCCTTCTTACCGTCATGCAACAATCAAAGATCCCCTTTTAAGAACATTATCAGAAGGAAATCTTTGTATCTTAATTACTGTCTTCTTTTTCCTCATCGACATGGCTTTGTGTACCTCGAACTACAAGTTTTGGCCCTTGTTGAGCTGCCACGTACGGTATAACTGTAACTGGAATCATCCATTAAGTCGTAAGACCTGTTCTGAAGAAAATTTGAGAAAACCCATCGCTTGTCGCGTTAGTCAATAGATAACCCGCGGGCACGAAAAACACCCAAAACGCTCGTCAGAAAAATTCGTCGAATTTCGGAAACTATCCCAGAAACATTATGCGGAAAGCTATCGGAACCATTTGATCGGCTTTCCTCTCATGCCCCCCTATAAGCCCGTCGTAAATATCTGTCTTCTCATCATATTTACTTACAGCTGTAAATAGCCCAGTTTCATAACCAAAACACACAAGGGCCATAATGTATCAGCGTCGCTGTTTACGCTAGTAAAATAGGTCCACTGGCCTTTTGTTTACCCACGCCATTAGGCTACCGCGTGTCCCACATATTTTTGCGGAGCGTAATAATTTAAACTTCCCAACTGCTCCACTTTGTCACCTGTGACCTTAACCTCCTTTTAGCAATTATAACTTGGTTCTCTTTATTTGCTATGAGCGCTTCCCGCCAAACTCTTCGCCCGTGTCGGCAGGCTTGAATGCTTGAGATGCGGTCGTCCTTTTTCCACACAACTTTCTCTGTTCCACACGCACTCCGGTATTCCTCATACAAAGGCGAGCTTGTCGAAGGTTATGGTGCGAATGTAAACAAACTCTTGGCACCCTCTTTTTGCTTTATCGGCTCGCTTCCCTCTCGCGCCGAAATATCGATGCAGTTCCCTCACTCTGCTCTCGAAATCAGTTTCAAAGGCTTGATTTTCCACTTATCTGTAGCGGTAATCTATTGGTTTAATCATTCGGAATAACTTAGTACCGTGTATGTTAGGCTACCTAGGTTAAGTGCTCCGTGTCTCGCTCCGATCGGATGTCCCTTTTGATCGGGTCCGCTCCGCTTGGAAGTCCCTTTTGACTCGCGTCCGCTCCGCTTGGAAGTCCCTTTTGACTCGCGTCCGCTCCGCTTGCAAGTCCCTTTTGACTCGCGTCCGCGCTCAGCTTGGCTTGCGCAAACCCGATACAGCTTGCTTGTCTGCCGCCGAGAAGTAGGCCTAGCGGCACGAAGCTTGGTGTCTGCTCGGTCAGATTATTTTAGGTTATAGGTGCCTTTGTATAGCACTCTGTTTTGTCTGCGTTTGGCATTGGCGATGAAAGGTGTCACACAAGAGGTTGATAATTCAAGCCTTTCTTTACTGTGCATTCGAAATTTGAACTTCCATAGTTTCATTCGGCTGAGGACCTTAGTTTTACCAAGTGCGCGTTCTAAGTAGTGGAATCTCATCGGGACGGTATATTATACCGCGAATTAAAATACACACACGAATCAAGGCGCTTGCACATTTTAGTTCCGTCCAGAGAACAAACGTGGAATATACATCAAGTGTTAATTTATACAGCGACCGTTTATGAGCGAGACCCCGTGCTGCATTCCACATATTCCAGGCCAAGTAGTGCACCGTCCTACTTTCGAGACGCACTTATACCATCATCTGTTCCAATTAAAAAGCCGCTAATTGGATGAGCTTTAATAGTACTTCATTTCTCTTTTGCGACTGGTGACCGCCCGCCCTTCCCCCACCGACAACACAAAGATGTGTGGCCATATGCCCGCGCGAGAAAATTACTTCTTTGATGGCGAAGTGCTTGTTTGAGTTTGTTGCCCGCTACGTGTGAGCGGGATAGGGGTGCTTTGAACGTTTCCGACCCCCTACATCCCCTAGTCTAGATTTGTAAAATAAAGGCGAAAAAACCGCCTTGCTGTAACGCCGGCTGAGTCGGTGTGGTCGAACTGGACCAACTTTTTCCATTATGCTATGCTTATAGGTTGGAAGTGTTGTTGTGAAAGTTGGGGTAAGGTTACACGGTACGACTCACGTTCAGAAACTCGGCCGGGTTCGCGGAATGCGCCGAAATCTTGTCGCCCTTAAAGACCAGATTCATTTTGTCATTTGGACTACGACACTGATTTTAAAAGGTTGAATTTTCCATTCTTCGAGTTCCACAACTAATCTAACTTAACTTAACCTAACTTAACCTAACCTAACCAAGGTTAACCTAAACAATCGCGCAGCTTAATTTTTGGCGTTTATGAGCTTTTTAAAAATTGCCTGCAACAAATATTTTCTTTTTCTCTTTTTTACCCGTTTTCCCATTCACTTTTTTTCTTTGCGGCGGATCTTTTGGGGTCCTCTCACTATGTGAATGAGTTCCTCGCAGCCCCCTCACTATATTATTTTCCCCTCCTTTGTCCCTGTTTTCAAGTCGAATTTCCCTGAGATCCCTGCTGTTCACGCAAATTCTCGACGATTCTTCCGAGTTATGCCGAGCCGAGCGAACAGAATAACTGCGTTAATGAATACAAAACAACGTCGGTTATTAAAACTCTGTCATTCCGTATCACCCTCTCTTCACTAAGAGAGAGATTTCTAATATTGACTGTGTGCCCTCTGTTTCACACCTGTCAGTTCCCTTCTCAAAAAAAAAAGAGTACATAAAAATTAATCGAAATAAGAGAACTTTTTACGCATTGTACGTTTGGATTTCCACACTTCGTATGTTGCATCTCTCGTTGCGAGGTCGGACGGATCGACAGCCTAGCGAAGCACAAGGCAACCTAACCTAAATTAACCTAGCCTACGCGGTTTTATATCGTTAGTCCACACCATAAAATGTTGAACTAGGGTGGAACTTGGATCATAGAAGAGAAAATCCAATCTTTAGGAGTGTCTCCGCTGTTATTCAAGCGATTTCTAGGAATGCGATGCGCTGCTCTATGGTGCGTTTTTTTGTTAATTACCTGATCAGTCTTTTGATGATAATTAATGTAATTAAAATGTGCCTTTGATGCGATCTCTTGAAAGGCCCTTTTTGTTCCGGTATAAGGAAGCTAAACTAACTCGAATCAAGTCTTCAAGTCAATACTATCAAAGTACTTAGGAGAGCAATCTTCTTGCAAACTATTTTTAAGAAACTCACTCTAAAACAGTCACAAATAGGTTATGTAAATGCTGTACGGTGGGCCAAAAGAGTCATGACCCCTGCTTCCATGAGAAATACTTGGAAGTAGGGGTCATGACTTTTGTGGCCCACTGTACCTACTCAAAGGAGCTTCGGTATTCGGTATTAAATGATAACTAGCGACGATTATTAGGCGCCGCAAGATCCCCTAAGAGCGAGATCCCCCTTGTACCCCAGGGCAACATTCACACCAAGAAATACCCCCCTCCTTCCCTCTGCCGAAACCGCATCTTAAAAGTTAGCCTAAATGGAGGAGGTGGGGGGAGGGGGGGAGTGGAGGAGGGGGTGAAATAAAGCGCGGTGGCTGCGAACCGCCGTGCCGCGCCGGTGAGGAAGGTTTGATCATTCATGTGGCGAAATTTGTGGTCATGAAATGACTTTTAGCCTCGCGTTTTACCCTGTAGATTCCGATTCCTGTCACACCTTGTTTCGAAAGGATTAAGCAGCATTGTCACATGATTAGCGGTGCGACAGTGACTTTCGGCGGACGCGCTAAAGTTGTGTTTATAGTCCGATATTTCATCGTACTTCACGCAAAAAATGACTTTGTCACGCAGTAACCAATACTTGTGACACTGACAATCGCGCTTTGTTCGTATACAGACTACCGTACCTTTTGACTTCACAATCATTTTTTCTCGCCTTCACAATTTTATTGTCACCATTATATTTTTTAAAAATAATTGTACCAAAAAAAGTTTAAAAAATGCAATTTTGACATTCATTTTTTTTTTGCGTGGAGCAGGCCTGTGCATGATTTTTTCGATATAATGAAGAGAAACCAAAACAAAAAAAAATGAAAAAAATAAGAGATTTTTTTTATTGGTCTAACGCTCAGATCTGTTCACATTACAAACAAAACACCTGTTTATTTAGGGTGTTCTTACCTGCTTTTAGTGTGGAAATAAACGGGGGCATTTTTTTATTGTTGTAACTTTTCAAGATAGACCTGTGTTCAGTTTCATCAATTGAAAGCTATCGCCGAGACCTTTTTGGACTTTCAATGTAACTCCAAAAATTGTAGTTGAGCATTATCCAAATAACGTACTGAAAAGTAAGACCTTTTTTTTCCATTTCTACATTATTTCTTAAGATAATGCCGCAATTGACCATAATGGAAAGGATCTGTCGATAAAAAGATGCCTTTAAACTTGCAAAGGATAACCGATTGTATTCTAAGACATCCTTGCGCAAAAATTTCAAGCAAGAAAAATCATTGAAAAAAAAAATTATCACGCCCGTTCCGCCAGCACCGCCCACAACAGCACAAATTCTCGGACCTGGCCCAATATTTAGTGCTGAATTTGTGCTGTCGATCCACCAAGTCCCAGAATTTGTGCTGCTACACAGCCCG
>Ga0058701_10004233_pt1 | contig 11608 bp, 7 predicted proteins | sample AgamicOrMae_FD_97039 | JGI IMG/M metagenome (GOLD analysis project Ga0058701, IMG submission 97039) | Agave microbial communities from Guanajuato, Mexico - Or.Ma.e | ecosystem: Host-associated > Plants > Phyllosphere > Phylloplane/Leaf | place: Guanajuato, Mexico | collected 2012-06-04 | reverse complement strand
TTTTAAAACTCTCCCTGACCATTTTTTTTCCGAAAATAGATCGGTGACCCTTCTTTTTTAATGATGTTCCAGACGCACGTTAATACAAAGAAAACCAAGGGACTTTTTTTATCAATTTTTATTGGCATGACCCTTAGCGCTCGGGCATCTTTAAAAAAAATATTAACGTCAATTTTCAGTGCTACTAGAGACACGATCCAACACTCTTTATTTAGTCTTAAGTTGCATTTTTCACCTCATGCGCATGTTTTATGCAACCGTTTGCGGCGTGTGAATAGACCCTTCGTAATTATTACATTGACCAATAGAAAACGGAGGAATGCATTCTTTGCAGATTTTTGCGGTTGTGGCTAAGTGGTACCTGTCAGGCTAACGTCATTCGCAACAATCGCTATACTCTTTATATGTACCTTTAGAAAGGAAGAGGGATGGGGGGGGTAAACAAGTAAAAACAAAAAGCACCGCTGCTATACAACAACTATTCATCGTGATATGATTTTCTGCTTCAGCCAGGCTTCAGTCTCGATTCAGCCTGCAACGTTAACTGTTAATTCGAGTGGTCTCTGGTCTGCCTTAACTGAGTTTACCACCACAAAGCTCTCCTTTTGCCTTTTGTTATGCAAAATTGTACAAAAGCAAGAAGAGAAGGGCCATTAAAACATGCAAATATGTTTGTAATCAGATTTTTCATAATTAGCAGACGGTTTCAATTTTGAAACATATGCAATACTAATTCTGCATTCCTCTCTGAGGTCCGGTTAAGTTGTTCCGAACTATGCGTTAGCGTTTTGTGGATTATAATGTAAAAATACAAAGTTACATAAATGTTTTTAAATCATTATTTTTTTACACTTAAATGAATAAGTGTTTGTTTCTGAGAGAATGGTGGGCAGCCATCGAAAGGTTCTCGTTTTTCACCGTTCATAACTTCTATCGTCTCTTGAGGTAGTCTTTATGTCTCGTCCAGACATTTTTAGCATTTATAATAAATCATCGTTAAAATGAATCGTGAGAAAAGTTTGGCAGCTGGAACTTATACCATTACGGTTTTAAAAGTTGGCTGCGTAGAAGTTTAAGCGAGTGGCAACACGGTTGTCATACAACCCTCGTGCTTCAGATGCCCCTGAAAAGGAATTAATTGAAATAGTTATGATCTTTATTCCATCGTCTCAAACCCATTCGTACAGGAGTGAAACGTCCCAGGTCGTCGGCGCGCCTCCACAAAATGCCCGCTAAAATACAAAAAAATTCAAAGATGATTTCTGTTTTGTACGACAAATAATTGTAATTTTGGAATCCATAAACTTTTTATTTCGATCTAAGAAAGATAAAGCTTGACATTTAAAAAAATATGTTGGCCTTTTTGCGTAGAGACTTGCGTTGCGGGTGCATTACGATTCCATGTCCTTTGCAATGCTAAGTTGAGGCGTCTTTTGATTAAATGTGTAAACATAAACCCACTCCACGTTAAACTTCTTTTAAAGCATGGAGGCTTTTTTTTCTTCTTAGAATTGTTTTTCAGAGATTGTAACGCAACTGAAAGTCCCGCTTTCTTCGTGCCTTGTGGTTAATGAAAGCACAGAGAAGCTTTTGTAATCAAAGCCAATTTTATTATGTTGGGCAAGTAGGCGCAATCTTCATTAGTTGCGGGATTAATTAGAACAAAACATGAAAGATGATTCGAATCGGCATAAGGTACTTCTGTGAAGAATTTCATCTATTCATTCTTTGACCGTTGAAAAGTTTGCATTCTCTCCTTCTTTTGGATTACCCTACAGTATTGATGGTTTTTTTTTTTGAGAATAGTTGACTACAAACGCGAAGGTAAGGTCATATCTAAATATCTAGTTTAGTTTGTCGGAATTTCGTTAAATGCCTTGATTATTTACAAGCTCGTCTAGCCCACACTAAACTTACCTCTCGGTGGCGGAAGCCTGCGATAAGGATAGGTTAGGTGCCCTGTACCGCTCTTCACTCCCGCTTCGCTCAGTGTGATTACCAAGATAGAACTCAAGAGCTTCAAATGCAACCTTTGAAACCAACTGTGGGGATGTCTCTTTTTTGATTATTTGTGAAGTTCTCATCTCATGTAATGACAGTCCGTTGAAAAAATGAGATGACCTACGAGTGTGACTGTAGCAGCACATCTGTCAAGATACGCTATCGCGAAAATTAAATCGGTTCAGTTAGTTCCTAATCCTTACTTGACTTTGATACACCGCCCTTACAGTGCCGTTCAATCACTGTCTTCTTTATATTCTCTCGCGCTTTCGTGTATCCTTTTCACTGCGCGAGTTTTTTTATTGCTTTGAGCACCATATATAGAGACTAGAGCAACGCATAAAACAGTAATGGAAGAATCCCTTTCTTTTGAGGCTAATTTTGTTTTACTGAACATTGTAAATGAGAGCTGAATTTTGTTCCACCTAAGCTCACTGAGACAAGCGAGGTGTAAGGAGTCTAACCTAACGCTCGCCCAGCCTGATGGTTAGTTCTTAACTTCAGCCGAGCGGAGCGGCACCAAGCGCAATACACAAAACATTCTCGAGTTGAGTGAGAGCGTAAAGAAACACAAGACCTTTTTTAATTGAAGAGAGGGTGGAGCAAGACACTTTACCCAATCGAGGTTTTATAACCCACACAACTCAATCCCTAAAACTGAGTGTTCTCTATGTTGCTGAGGTTGTGATGTTTCTTAAAGTATCCCTGATATGATCGCGTGTTTCGTCTTATCGGTATGAGTGCCTATTTTGTGGCGCGGCCCTGTGCTTATTTTCCAAAGGACCCTGTTCGAGAGATCTATACCCTACAGTGTTTAACGCCTCTTGTGTTTTACAATTTATCGCCAAGCCGAGCTGCGATAGCGTGGCGCGACACTCAAGTCTAACCGCCTAACCTAGCCTAGGCAAGTCTGGCTTATTGTTAGGCTAAACCTATTTATTACAAAGCCTTAGTTTTTTAGTCAATAGAGGACTGGAATGCCCAATTTGTCGAAGCCTCTGGTAACTTAAAGTAATCTAAGAGTTTTCAGTCATCAATTTACATGAATAAATCTAATCTGAATTAAGGGTTGATATACAAAAATATTTAAAAATCTCGAAAACAGCGTGTTTCAGACAAACTAGAAAGAAAAACAGTTGGTTCACCGAATAAATTTGTTTGTGGCGATAAGAATCAGTATATAAAAATATAAAAAGTGAAGAGGTTGTTGACTCCAGTTCCTGCGGTCTCGGAATTTTATATGAGGGTCGCCATAAAACAGCCCTATTTCAAAGTAAAACGTAGAGAGGCATTTAATTGTTTTTCTGGCTGTTAGTTGAGGTCGCTTGGCAACATCTGCGCTTGGCAGCGAGCAGACATCCAGGTAGAGGTAGAGAGCCTCATTCGGAGAGAGTGCCACCAATCAGCGTGGCTTGTTTCATGCATCCCACTAATCAGCGTACACCGCGGGAATAAGTTGTCGCTTCTCTCCCTGCGAAGCTCTCTAGATGGAAGATGCACACAGATGATTGGTCGATTGGACCAACCCCCAGAATCATTAACTTGAAACTCTACTTGTTAGCAGAAAGACTTAAACCAGCCTCCTCTAAATGGTATTAGCTGGAACTTCCAAAGAAACAGAAAACTTCAGTGATACGCGGTTCGAGGCACGCCCGAGCTGAACCCAGATGTTCCTCGGACTTTGATCACGGTAACAGCATTTACGTTCGAAAGAAGTGTCATTTAGTTGGAAGCTTGTGAATCGATTCCCATTTATTGCCCTGCCAGAAACTTTCAAATTTTAACGAGAAAATGTTGCTCATCTTGTGCATGACGGGCGATTGATGAGCAGAGCTGTCCAAAGTGAAGCGTCGTATGGAAACACCAGGACCATGCTTCGAAGTATTTCTTCGGTGGAGGGGAAGTAATGGCGAGAACGGGAGGCGATATTGATGGATTCATATTTGTGGGCGCCCGCCAATTTTCTTTCTACGACTTTCATCGGTTTTCTGCGGCAGGGAATCGAATGTAAACTGCAAGGCAAGGCCCAGCTACCCCGCGAAATATTTTTTTGCTTCTACCGGAAGCCGTAGAACATCGAAGATGCGAGAAAATCGTGAGCTTTGTTGATATAGTAGACAGGAGGATTCCGTCGGAGTTTAGCGCTAGATTTTCTTTCCTGTATTCAATCTCGGCCTTCTCAAAGATGGAAGACGCTGCAGCGCGACGGAGTTTACGTAGTTTCTTGTCCAGAAAGCCGTCTTCCTCCATCTACTGACGTTAAAAAAATAACGATTTGTCGCAGAAAGTCTCTAGACTCTGTCCCTTGTTTCTTCCCTTCCGGAGTTTATCGTACTGAGGAGATTGGGAGAGGTTTGCAATCTTGTTTTGTCGTTGAAATTGGCTTGACTGCCCAGGTGTGCGTGCAGTCGCAGCTGTACTGTTAAACAATTATTCGATAACGTCACCTGCTTTTTTTTGTGATCTCTTAGAGTCATCCGGTGTCAGGGAGCACAAAGCTTCATATTAATAGGGGATCTCTTTCGGACTTGTTTCGGCTCTTTCGGACTTGTTTTGACTCTTTCGGACTTGTTTCGACTCTTTCGGACTTGTTTCGACTCTGTTGGACTTGTTTCGACTCTATCGGACTTGTTTCGACTCTTTCGGACTTGTTTCGACTCTTTCGGACTTGTTTCGACTCTTTCGGACTTTTTCGACACTTGTACAGACGAAAGACGCCGACTATTGAACGATACAATGAAGTACGACGACCTAAATCTGGATTCAATCGGAGCATCGCACGCAACTGTACCGCGTTTATTGTACGAAGGTATGTCCTTTCGGTAACTTGCTTCAAAGCAAAGGTAAAGGCCATATTACCTTGGTCCAGAAGGACATGGCTCTAAAGGATGTTTGTCCTAAGAACTTTCTTCCAAACGGGTCGGAAAGCATCGTCTTTAACGCTGTCGCGGGTTCTGGACGGTCCTTAACTGCTCTAACGAAACCTGTTGTCTTCAAGGCTGATGCTGTTTGTCTTCACGATAGCAATTACAACGAAAAGCTAGCGGCAGCAATCTTGGCGACAGCCCAGTAGGCCAATAGCGAAGTGTGGCGTAGGGAACCCAAAGTAACCAACGTACGCCATTACCTTGCCTAAAATTTCAAGGTTAGGATGGTTTAGGTCATAGAAGTTTGAGGTATTCTACCGCTGGCAACAGCGGCAATGAATCGCTTTTTGACCGTTTAGACGGAAGTTATTTGGACTAAGGACCTATTTGACAAATGTCAAGATGCGGACCTCACAAATACACGTTTTATTTTTCCCTTAAAACTCTTTGCTAATATCCGCAAGAAAACATTAAAGTAGCTTCCTCCGCTGAATGAGATGTTTTTGAACACTGGATACCTTCAAAATTTAAGGTAATAGTCTTTTGAACAAATTATGTACCGAAGTATAATGAAGGTTCGGACTCTTTTGTCAGAGTAAATTAGCTTGACTTTTCCAAGGGGGTTCTTATGGTGTACTATTAAGGCTCCATTGACGAAGGCCCCTCCTAGCCTAATTGGAGGTGTTCTGAATGCTAGCACATGGCAACCGCACCACTGCGCTGACCCCCAACGCTTCATTTAGAAACTTCGGTGAACGTGTACCAAAGTTGGACGACCCAACCGGGTTGGCCAACCCGACCCCAAAGCCCGCCCATTGGCGAAATCGTCTGGAAGACTTTCGCCCATTCTTCCCGCAGAGGGCGCTGGTACTTCCATGAAATCAGTATTTGGACGGCAGATGGAGGAGTGGAGCCGGTTCAGATACAGGGTGTTTTAAAACAAGCCTGTGACTTGCCAATGAACAGATGACCCCAAACTAAGTGCAACTAACGAGCTATCTGTAGCTATTAGCTCCTAAGTGTTGGCAGCTATTCTCGAGAGGTGTGGGGTATTCCTTTATTGTAGTCCGGAATTACAGGCGATGCAATTCTAAGTTGGTTGTTTCAGTGTCCTAATGTGAGAAGGTTTAAGTATTGAGAATTCAGTTCATTTCCAAGTTTTAATTGGGAGCTGTTTTTTCCGTTTTTATCACAAGATATGCTTGATGAAATTGCCTGAGGCAGTTTTCCAACTGTGTTAGGATCTTTGCTCACCTACTGCTCAGCGTAGCTGGCATACATTTCACATCTAAACAGTCGATTCGGCAGCGGTTTCTCGTCAACGACGATGTGAAACTAGGTTAACTTAAACTAGGTCAGGTGCCGTATTCCTCGGTCTAGTCGGCTTGGTGACCAAAGGTGGAACAGGAGGAGTAGAAAACAAACCTCTCACCAGTGCAGCGAATACCTGCTATATTTTACCAACAAATAGTTTTGTTTCAATTTCGCTCCGTGAAACGACATCTATTTTGACGTATTAGTCTAGAAAAGAGAGAGAAATTGAGTAGAGCCGTCCTTTGCACAGTTTTGGACATTGTTGGAATTGGCTGCAGTTATCAACATGCCCTTGTGACATCTATTTCCTCTTTAGCATCTGTGAATGTTTGAGTTCTCAACTCACACTTGGCTTAAACTTCCCAAATTTGCTGGGGACAGCTGACAGCTGTCGCTAAATGTTTGTGTTTTAAGAAATATCTGTGACGCTCCATCAAAGCGGTCAAAACTGTTTCGATGTGAAACTTCCGTCCAACTTTTCGTTTTCAGCTCAAAGTCTGACTCATCTGAAATAATAACTCGAATGTGTGATTCCGCTGGAAGTAGACTAATTTACATAGTTCGTGGACCTATAAATATACGCCACTTGCAAGGAAAAGCGATGAAAAACTTTTAAGTAATACTTTTTTTGAGTTGTTCGAAAGCGGAGTATCGATCGCTTGAAACGAGAACTTCAACGCAGCTTCCGACATGCTTAACACTCTTTCAAACTTTTGTAGAGTTTATAGGTTGTATTTTCAATCTCTTTGTTCCACTTTTTGTCCCCGAGCTGAACAGAGCTGCACTAAGATCTAACCGAAACTCGGCTGTATCAAACCTCCTCAACACATGAGGTTGAAAATGCGACGTTTTCAACTTTGTGCAGAGTCCGAAAGATACTAAGACGTTGAAAAGGAACACATGCCTGTGTATAGTCAGGATTTGGTTTGGCAGCTCTTAAATGTTTTCCTTGAAGTTATACTGCTCTGAGAAGTCCGACGTTCAGCTGACCGATCACGGCTTTCATCCTCCTGCTCCTCCAGAAAAGTTTCAGAGCTACCAACCGAAAGTCTGCGTTGCATAGGGAAGAGTTCCGTATTATCTGCCGATAATACAGAAGAACGGATATACTTGGCGCATTTTGGGAAGTTTCGAACAGAATAAAACTATCCGAAGCGATGTAATGAAAGGGATCGGGATTATTTATTGATCTCTTAAAAGGTCAGAGATACACATATCCTAAACAGTTATTTTCCAATCTATATCCCTGAAAAAATGTAAAAGGAGTAAACATACAGTTGTTTCATAACCATTGTACACCATTTGCTTTTCCTGCTCGTGTTTTTACCTCAGTAATCCAGTCTTCTCTCTTTTCTTAACATCTCTTCTACACTCATTGATGCGTTACCCTCTATTCTGTTCCTTGTCACGCATTGTATCTGTATTCATGTTCCAATATATTCTTCTCACATCTCTTGTGCGTATTTGCTCATTACTTTTTAGTATACAAGGTTTATAAGAAAAAAAGACGCACTTAATAAAAGCGAGAAAGAATCACCCTCACATATCTCTAAGTTTCAGAGCACCTTTAGCGTCCAAGCTCAATGATTCAAGATAAAGTGAGAGTGTTAGGTTCATCAAATTACCAGCCAAAGATCTTATCAAAATCGTAGGAAAACAATGTAAACATATGAAAACAATGTATGATTTTACATTTAAAAGAAAACAATGTAGAAAAGACCTTGGTGAAATATGGTGCGGATTATGCCAATCTCAGAACCTGATTGTCTAATTCGGGCCTTCCGCTGCTCTCTCTCTCTGTGCGTGTATTTTTCTTTAGTTTTTCGATTAGAGCCGTTCGAGACGCACTGAAAACATAATCGCTGTTTTTCTTGATCCGCTTATCTGTTCTTGATAGCGAAAGCACTGATATTTTTACACACTTTACGGGAAGACTTGTTCCTTCAACAAACCTTGTAATTACCTCTAATGAAAAATAAAATTGCTGTAATATCAGTGCGTCCACAGGATGTTTGTTCTTTTAAACTTCTTTTGCAAACGGAATCTCGCGTACTAACTCGGGAGCTTCCTGTCTAAAGTCTAAAGCCCTGTATAGGTAAAGAGGCGCAAGCGATGGTGAGCGCTGTTATTGGTCGGCGGAGAAAGGAAATAAGACTTGCTGTGTGTGCGAGAGAGACAGACATACTCCGCTTGCATAGAAAAAATGGCTGCCGCACCTATACCACCCGTGTATAGCGGCCATTTATTCTATTTCATTTGCGCCTCTTTTTACCTATACAGGGCGTTATTCCTGTCCTGTCTTGGTCCGCGTTTCCACTATAGCCTAATTCGATGGGTCGTTGATTTTGCCGGTATGCTATACCGGTACCCGTTTGCTTTAGAAAATATGCCCAGTTCAGAACATTCCATAAAAAGGAGTTTAAAATGCCCAGGATCCGTGAGAACCATCTTTAACTAAAGCGGCAGTCTTCCGAGAGGGTGCTGACATTCGTTATAAGCGAGTAGGGAGCATCACTTGATCCCGTTTGCAAATCCCTTGAACATCCCATAAACATTTGCCCCACCATGTGTCACGCATTGCATAGAATCACTCGTGTGCGCCGAAGAAATCGCAAATCTTTGTTTCTAGCGGTACATCCTTCTTCTTCATCATTTATTACATAGCTGCGTCGGCGTCGTTTTGCGCCATCATGTTTTGAAATTCCCGCTGCTTCATTTTTCATCATGACGCCGACAGGAACGGCGAGATCCCATCAGGGAGACTTTTCAAGCGTGTTAAGATCGATGTATGTAATGAAATTAAATTAGAGGAATCATTTCCAATAAAATAGAACCGCCTGCTTCGGCAGTATACGCAACATTTAGAAGAGAACTTGCATCGGATTCTGCGTAGTGTTTCCTAACCAAACAACCGTGTTTCTTTCAAGTCAGATCTTGACCCAGTAACGTTTTCTACTAGGTTACAGCATGGTTCATTCTCACAAATTTATGTGGGTGTTATTTGAAAGTGTTAGGGTGAGCAGCGAGCAGCATATTCGGTATTTGACTATCCTTTTCGTCCCAGTTGCGGAGAAGTTGCGTGGAAAATTTTGCGCTCTGAATAAGTTTAATCTTGATCAAAACTGCCCTGTTGAATGTTAACAAGATCGATTGCCTGGAGGATAACTTAGCTGTGTTGCGTTTGCAGGTCCTGTGGTGAAGCTGTGGTCCGTTCGGACTGAAGAACTGACTGTGAGTATCGAAACTGTCTGTTTTAAATGTCGAATATTCCGGGTTGTCATCTTAGAAGGCAGAGCAAAACCGCCATCTTACATTCGGTCCTCAGACGTGTGCGCCCAGCTTAGCACCTTGCTTCTGATTCTAGCCTCTAGTTTAGAACAGCCCCTACGTTTTGAATAACCCCCCGCAGGCAAAAATGAAAGTAATAAGCTTGACACAAGACTGTCGTCTTAAGATATTTACACCGAAATTTTGTCTGTAGATATTATGTCCTATGACAGATGTGTGAGCGAAATGTATGCATCTGACTCTCTTTACTTCGTTCCATGCACGTTTCCACAAAACATTAGATAGAAAAAAAAACTTTTCAGAGCTTTTTGCTGCCCTATCAAGATGCAAACACAGACTTTTTAGATGATTCCATTTTACCCCAATAAGCTGTTCTTAGCCCGACGCATGACAAAAATCTTTTTGTAGGTCGATGTCATTTTTACTGGAAAGGGTATTTCCATTAAAAATGACACCCCTATCTTTTGCAGAGCCTGAAGCCTAGCTGACAGAGCAACATTTTTAGAAATTTGAACACGGAAAAAAAGGTTTTGTTATAGCAACAAAATCATTTGTTAATGATTTTGTTGCTATAACATATATTTGTTAATGAATAACAAAAATATTTTGTTACAACAACAAAATGTTTGGTTCTATCAACAAAACGTTTGGTTGCTGCGGCAAAATTTTTGGTTGCAGCAACAAAAATTTTATTTGTTGTCCCTAATTTTGCTGCCGTAACAAAACCATTCTTTTCCGTGAAGCATAAAATTTCTGCTTCCTGACATATGTCTTCTTACTCTGAACACAGTTCAGGTGTTAAAATATCGGAATTCATAGTGAAGTAGTAAAGAAAATACCTTTTGTGATGGAAATGCGTAATATCATAGGAGCCTGTATCCGTACTTCCTCGCTCCATGGCCGGCCATAAACAAGGTTTTCTTTTTTCCCTTTCTTTTTTTTTCTTCTTTTTTCGTACTTTGTGCATATTCCCACGGCAGGCTATAACTCATCCTGCAAAGCCCATAAACATTGACAGCGATACGTTATTCCGCCCTTGTGACTGATTTTAGGCAAAAGGGGAAAAAATGCAGAGTTTATTTTAGGTGCAGACGACGCGCCTGTTTAGGTGCGATGTCAAAACCAGAGAACACGCCGGCTTTCATTATCGATTGAACATTCATCGCCAAAAATATTCTCTGAAATATCTCTGCGGACAGGGGTGTCGATCTGAACGCTTTAAATATTGGTTTGCGTCACGTAGGCATACAGAAAAATCAAACAGGTGGAATGGACCAGTCTCTCCTATCTCTTCACTCTAAATATGAACCAGTGAGTCTCTGAGATTCAGAACTGAATCTCAGAGACTTTCACTGATTCAAATTTTGAGTATTTAATCATACAGGTATACGTTTTCAGGGGTAGAAAAGGTCGAGCAGGAAAGTTTATCACGATTGCCACTCTATGATGTGGTGATTGGACCGGTGATTATAAAACGGATAACTACTAATATATAAACAGTTTTGTGTCCGGAAAGTTCAGTAAAAAATAACCTTTTAAGCAGAAGTAATTTTCTTTAAGCATATTTGACTTTTTTCAACATGATTCATCGTTGAATCTTAGATTTGGGAAGAGACATTGCTCTGATTGTAAGCTTCGTTTATAAAAATTTCTCTCGAGTATAAGATTATTTCCCGACAGCATTGTTGAATGATAAAGATCCTTTTTGAATTATTATCTTCATTAATTTTTCGCGTAAATGAAAGCTGGTTGATTGTCGCTACCCGCTTGGTTATGTTTTTTCACAAGCAGTGAAAGAAAAGAAAACTACTCTCGTAAGTTAAGATTTGATGTTCCGCAGAAATGTTAAATAAAGCCTGCGAATCACATCTGTAAAGAAACTACGAAAGAACTCACTACAACGAAAGAACTGCTCATTCCCTTTTCTCTCTCTCTCTCTCTCTCGAACGCAGCATGTTACCGCATTGAGAAAAGGACCGAATCACATAAGAGATTAATCACTCTAGTGGCCCTCACACAATTCTTTTATAGAAAACCGTGTAATGCCACTTTTTACATGAAAATATCATACACACTATTTTAAGTCTAGAGTATCGCAATCACGGAAGCCGCAGTTTGCTTGGTCAAAAAGACATCTT
>Ga0058701_10004232_pt1 | contig 11610 bp, 3 predicted proteins | sample AgamicOrMae_FD_97039 | JGI IMG/M metagenome (GOLD analysis project Ga0058701, IMG submission 97039) | Agave microbial communities from Guanajuato, Mexico - Or.Ma.e | ecosystem: Host-associated > Plants > Phyllosphere > Phylloplane/Leaf | place: Guanajuato, Mexico | collected 2012-06-04 | reverse complement strand
GGGGCGGTGCAAAAATTTGTGTGGATTTTTTCTGGGGGGGGGGGGGGGGGGGGGGGCGGGGGGGGGGGGGGGGGGGGGGGGGGGGGGGGGGGCGGCGCGGGGCGGCGGTAAGTTGCCCCGACATCTAATTGAATCCCTCCTTGTACGGGAATAAAAACAACCGGAAATTACCGGTAGCTGAGCTCCCGAGGAAATTATTTTAACGTGGGTGAATACTGCTCTTAATTTCATCGGTCGGGAATGAAACGAGCGAAGGCGAACTCCGACCCAAATCTTGGGCATTCATTCATTACACCGGAACCGGAGCGGACCAGAAGCCGTTTCCCCGATATGACGAAATCGTATCTATCTTGAAAAGGTTGTACATTTTTACCTGCTTTATAGGGTGTTGCTATCGACCCGACATGCATTAAGACTTGAACACACGTAACCAGCCTAATGCATTTTAAATGGGAGCTGATCTGAACCCACGGAACCCAACCTAATTCATTTTAAATGGGACAGTCGGGTCAATAAACACTCTTATTATTATTTTTTATATTTCATTATTTTTTTAACTGCCCCATAGGATTCTCAAATAAAAAAAAATTCAGGAAATTTCAGCAAAAATACTTTTATAAACTGTCTTTCAAAACTAGATACGCAAAATAACGTCCTTAATCAGCTGAACGAGAGCGGGGTAATATGGGATGAATTGAAAAATAGGCTATACTTTGTGTAATATGCGCTCGATCAAGGGCATGGCACAACACACACGTTCCGATTTTCTCACATCTAAACAAATTCCATTGAGGCAGAGTTTGTCACGGGGTCACGCTGTTTTACAGTATGTCACGATCGAGTGCACTTGTTACCACACCGTTACCTTAGCCTACACGCGAGGCGCAGCGCAGTGCTGTCGGCGTCGGCACAGCATCACTAAAAATAAACTAGTTTAGAGAAATAAAAGAGAATTCAACCTTTACGCACTCGCTATCCTCTTGCCGCAATCCGTTCCAAGGCTAAATTGCGGTTGGAACATTATTTGTTCTCGGCTACTTTTCACCATTTATCGTTGATCGGTTTTTAAAAGTATGGTAAACAACGAGCCGGGCCCATTAGGTGCTAGAGGCTGGTTAAACCGATGCCGAGTCAAATGGGTCACTGTTTGCATTTTGGCGCTTAAAACTTACAGCCCGCACAGATCCGAAAAAAAAAAGAATTTTTTGCACACCTTGAGGTTGAATATTTCCACCTTCCACAAAATGTATTCCAACTGTATCGAATAACTTGCATATAAGAGATCTATTTCTTCTAGTCCGGCCCATTAAAAACCTCCGACACTCAAATAGCCAAGGTAGAATTAAAATTTATTCTTGAAAATTTCAAGCCAATAATTTAGTATGCCATCATACTGTTAGAAGAAAATTTTGATACATTATCTGAAAATTTTTGAGAAAAAAATAATTGAAAATTTCCAATTAAGCTTAATTTAAAAGAAGGGAAAAAACTTTTGTATTTTGAGAAAAAATATTTTAGTCTCGGGTGGTTTTCAGGGCACATAAAGAAACGCATCCATACATATCCAAGCATATCTGTTTGTATCGTATATAGTATTCAGGCTATTTTACGTAGTACTTGAGATTTTTTAGAGCGAGCTAGATTTAAATGAAACGAAGGTTACTTTCATTAGTTTCAAATCGTGTGACGACCAGAAAAATTTTAGAATTTGGTTATTTGGGGGAGGGCAACCGTAGCTAAACCCATTCGACAGCGGCAGACCAACGCATTATCCGCCCAGCAAGTACGAGTTTATTATATTGCCCCGAACAATGATAAACGTTGCTCGTAATAAGTCTGTAATTCAGCATTTTGTAAACGTTCCTAAAGGTATTTATGTAAAATCAGTGGAGTGGATTCCAGCGCTTACAAAAGTTCTCAGTAGTTGTTGACGCACTGAGAGCCTTTGGATTTTGCACCTTTAGTGCTCCACCTCTCGACGTCATGCAAAGCGGAGGGACAATGGAGCGAGGCACAAGGCCAACAAATAGGCGGCGTCAGGCGTAGAACAGCCGAGCCGAGCGGAGCGGCACCGAAGTGAAGTAAGAGGCACCCGAGATCAAACCCCAATCAATCTTACGCGGCTGTGTGTAGTTAATCTTTTAAATGAAATTATAAATTAAACCAAGATGGAAGCAAGAGGGAGAAAAATCCATCTCTTAAGTAAACAGTGCTTCTTACCTTAGAGGTGGATTGACGGAGTTTTTCTTCGAACTTGTTGCACTTTCCACTTGGATAAAAACTACCCTTTTTGATTAAATCTGTCACAGTGTGATTCATATTCGCTGAACATCTTCGAGGATGAGCTTTTTTCACCTGGTCCTTAACGTTTAAACTTTCCGTACGCAAAAGAGTTGAATTGAAATACGAGAGATCGAGGGACTTGCTGTGATTCTCGCCATCCTCGGCTACTGATCGCGCAAATGAGCTCTTGAAATACGGACTGAAACAGGGATCTGCACTCGCTAAGTCAAACTCAACTCGGCTCGTGTTTGCCATCTTCACATTAAATCATGCCACATTTGTTAAGAGACAAAAACAAACTATTTCTTGTCGCGTTTCAGCAGTTCAAAACGAAGTTTGATACTGTAGCACTTTCGGTAAACTGTTTGAGATCTACTAACGAAATATCGGCTGATAATTTGAGGGGTTACTTCTGAGATACTTCCTAATTAAAAACTGATTTCTGATTTGGCTGATCATAAGGGGCCACTGAAGTTGTTCACTGTTTCCTCACCGGTACGGTTAACGTGCGTTTTTGATCAATAGCACTTCTTGTCAGAAACACTCGCGCACTCAAAACAAATACAATGACCCATTCGACGGAGGCGCAGCACATCTATCGGAAATTTTGGCGGTTTCTTTAAAAAACCGGGCGAATAGACTTGAGGTACTGCGACTACGAGCAGTCAACAAGTCACTACAACACATTTGAAAAAACGGGCTCTCACGGATGTGACGGTTGTGAACGGTGGAGGGGAGGCGCGAGTGCTGCCAACACCGCCATCTGTTGATCGTTCGGCTAAGCTCAAGTCCAGCTGACCGTGACGCACGTAAGCAACTGCGGCATTACTACAAATTGTCCCTCCTCTGTTAGTCGAACAAGTCTCATGCGAAATCCCTGCTTGGAAACTTTACTATTACTCCTGCCTTATGAGACAGACCTTTAGGTTTTCATGTAAAAAGTGTTTTTATTCAAGGAAACCCTCTCGAATAATTCTTTGAATATCAGTCATTGTTGACACACCTTTTCCCCCCTCTCACTCCCCCTCAACGCGGCTCTCTTTACGCGGAAAATTCAATATCATAAGTTACAGCTTTCGTTTTAAGTTTTCAAAATCTTCAGAATGAATAATAGCGTCATTCCCATTAGTCCTCTTCGCTGCGGCGAGAAGTTTCATGGGAAGCGGATAACGCAGTAGTTGCCTATTCCTCTACTTACTTATCTAAGCTTAAGATATTTCTAGTCTCATCAATGATTATTTTAAATTTTCCCGGGGCTACTAACCCGTATTAAGCTCAAATAATTAAGTTATTGGGAATCTTTTCAAACATGGAAAAAAAAGGTCGGGTCAGGGAGGCCAGTGTCCATAACTCGGGGAGTACATCAAGCAAGTAATCACAGCTCGTGTGGTAAATCAATCATAAATATATTTTTTTTTTTCGAAGAAGCAACATGTAAAGATAATGTACAGTGAGTACAAAATAATTAGTAATTTTTTCTGTTGAAAAATCACAGAATTACGGGTAAGAGCTTTCCATTTCGTCCTCAAAGAACTTCACAACAAGTTTATTCTGACTACACTCGCTGGACATTGTTTAGATATCCTCCCTCTCAATATCGTCCTGCCACTCAGAATCGATTGGACATAAAAATAGAGCAATCGTTTTGAAGCCACAACTTCAAATCGAGTGCAAAGCAATCAGAAGACTTTGCAAAATCAAGCAAGCAAAATAATAAGTTCAGTCGATGGCCGCTGCACAAGGTGCAGATTCGATCGGCACGCAAAAGGAACAAACGTAACAAGAAAACGAAAATAATTTCGCAACAGCTACAACAGATTTAAAAAAAAGACCGCACAGAAAATGCAAGTCTAAACCTAGTTTGAATATAGTACACCTTGGTTGGATAAGCTCGAGAATGCTACATGCTTTAACAATAACTTTTTAAACAAGGCAGAATATAACACAGGCCTATTGCTTGGGATTAGCCTCATCTTGGGTAATCTTTGTGCTCGCTCAACTACCCGTAAGGTTTTAATTTGACCAGATTATAAAACACACCCTTAACTAAGTGGCAGTATCACAGCCTGATGTATTTTCACGAAAACGTTTCGCAGCATACACAATGATGGGGCAATACAAGAGCGTTACATCATGCAACCAAAAGTTTTCCAAACGAGGTGAAAATCTAAATGTAAGCTAACTTTTAGACGTGTATTTTCTGTGCGGGTGCTTATAAGGGACTATCAAAGCACATCTCCTTCAGCGTAATGAATGATGGCCCCTCAAATATCACAATCCGAAGTAAAGTCCTTTGTTATTCTTTACCGTCGTGGGCGTTGCTTGACGCGGGCTTGGCGGCGGAGGTGTCCAGCGCCCGGCGGGGCGGTCGAAACCCTCGGCGAAGCGACGACCGCCTCTGCGCCAGCACCAGGGGAGGCAGCGGGGACGCATCACCGTACATCTCGAGCTTCTTCAGCTTCTCCTGCACGCCGGGCGAATATTCCTTCAACGAGGACGCCAGAGGGGAGTGCTGGACAGGGGTGCTTGTCCGCATCTCCACTTTCGCTGGTGCTTTGGGCGTGGCCGCGTTAAGCAGCTCGTTCCGTGGACGCGATGAATCCGTTTTGTAAGGCGTTGCATTGTTCAATAGATCTTCTAACTTCTCTTGGCAAGATTCCAAGAACGAATCCAAATCCTAGGAAACAAAAATTGATACGAATATCGTTACAAGTAGGCCATTTCTGTAGGGGGAAAAAATTCGCGATACAAAAGCGGAACTTTTCAAGGAATACGAAAAGTGTTCAAAACCAAAGACAAATTTTTGGCACTCTTTAAACTTCTGGACCATAACGGGTAGCTGTCATAAGCGCCAAAAACCACAAGCGCCAATCCGTAACCGCCAAACGAGAAAAGTCGCAAACGCCAGAGGTCTTAACCGCAATACTAACCTAACTTAACCTATCCTAACTTAGCCTAACCTAACTTAACCTAACTTTGGCGTTTGCGACTTTCCTCGTTTGGCGGTTACGGACTGGCGCTTGCGGCGTTGGCGTTTGTGGTTTTTGGCGCTATCGAATGCCCCCCGACCATAACAATCGATTACAACAAAAATATAGATAGGAACGAATGCTTGATTAGTCAATCATTAGAATGTATTGTTAATTCGTTTGACGAGAACTAGAAAATGAGTGATGCATTTCGATACGTACACTCGACGGCAAGTTCCAGGCTATCCAATAGTGATACAAAAGAGCTGGGGTGTTCCTTACCGGCTTGATGATTTTTTGCAAAGATTGAGCAGCGTCCCGCAAGCTTTGCTGGCGCGGATTCGCGGTGAAAACCGACACTTCTTGGGCGTAGAGACAAACCGGGCCTTTCAGCGTTCCCCCTCGCCAGAGCAGGTTGGCCATGGAAAGTACGGCGCCCGGACTAAAGATATCGTCCACACCGAATACCTGAGGACAATGCAACAATACACCTCAAACAATACCAAAATTTAAAAAAAAATGCATTTATAGATTCATAAAAATCGACGGGTTCCCAGACACTGTTTTACGGGATATCATGACAGAAACTTTGGATGCGTTATCCACTACTTCCATTCATTCGAAAAATATGAAAAGAATGTTTTCTTGCACAATACAGACTAATAAAATCGGCAAAAACCAAGGAATGTTGCTAAATTTAAATGTTCTAATATAATTTCCGGTCTGAGTGTTGGAAAGATTTTGGGATCTCCTTCGACTCACCCGCAAGCCTCCCCAGAACGAAACCGCGACCATATTCTTATCCTCGTCAGCCACGAAGACCGTTTGGTACTGCGATCCTGGCCTGACTGGCGTCACGTTGTTATTCGCAGGTTGTTGGGGAGGCGAATCTACCCGAACGACGGCGCCCACGATGTCCACTTCGCCGAAGGCAGGCGAAAACGTCCGAGAGTAAAAATCACCGAATGGAGTGACCCTCCTCGTGAGATGGGCCGCCAAGGACGATTCTCTCTCTTGCTGATAATGAGTGGACCTTGAGGCTGACAGCTGGAGAACTCCCCCTCTGCGAAAAAGGATTCATTCTCAACCAAATCTGAAATTATGATGACACAAGATGGATGTCCTCTTTTCGGATAGGTGGAGATGAATCAAGAAGAGAAATCTAGCGATGCTGCCAGATTTGGCGTAAGGGAAAAATCAGTCGACTTCTTACCTGCACCCATTGACGGTTAGACTGTAAATTGTGGTAAGCTGGGACTCCTTAAATAGACTTGATGTGTCTTCAGAGGGATGATAAATCGACAGGACAGCTGAGCAGTCCGAGTCAGGCTTTTTCCCATCAACGAGACGAACCTATAACAATACCGCACTTTTAGCAAAGATATATATGTGAATGCTGGCAGAATCGTTTTGGCAGTTACCTTCAAAATAGGCGTCACCGTGCGTTGAGGCACCGATTTTTCTTCTAACCGCTTAATGACTTTCGACTGCACTTCACGACAGAGACTTTCTTGCTTTTCCCTCTGAAGATCAAGGAGCATTTTTTTCTGCTCTTCGCTCAGCATATTCTGCAAAGGACAAAATTGGAATGCAAAGACGACTCCAGCATCTTTCAGACGTGATTGCAATTTACCAATCAAGTTAACCTAGGTTTGCAATATCTTACGTTAACCAAGATTTCAGGATGAATTGCTCTTTAACTTGGTTTAAAATACAATTACGTTTCCTTGATTTACGCTAACCTCGAGGGCTGCAGGATCAACGGCGCTCTCCATGAGCGCGCACAGTTCCTGAGGAGAAGTCGCGTTCGCTAGCAACTGACTAGTCACATGACGCTTCGTCTTGACTGAAGTCGACTCATTCAACTGGATTTCCGCCTGCGCTTGCACGTAAATCTGCTCCGCGGCTTTCTGCCTTCTCGTCTCGTCCAACGCAGCTTCTCTCCTCTCAGCTCGTTCGCATCTGACGACTGGCCCCAACATAATCGTTACTTCCGGGAAAATGTTACAATGCGTGGACTACGGCGGAAGATCTTCAATAGGTTGGGTTAAGTGTGGTAACCTTGCGTTGGTCCACATTAAGGGAGGTGCGGTTTGGAGGCGTAAGGTTGTTCTGAGATAAGAGGTGGCATCAAGGTCAAATAAGTAATTCCAAGAACTAAAAATGAGAATCTCACCTGTCCGCGATTTGTCTTTCTTCTCCAGGTAAACCATGGGATAGACTCTGGCGATATAGACAGATATACAGCCCACCATGCCCCCGTTGGCCAATATTGACGGCAGAGGGATTTTGAAGGGTCTCGGATCTCGCTGAAAGCCCAGCTTGGCGTCCCAACGCGCCCGCCGACTAGAGTTACTTGTTATCTTCAGACGAACGTCCGAGCTGATCTACGCAAAACAAATTTACAGCTGTGTTGCCTGAGACAATTTCCCTAATTTTCCCAAAACGAGAAAAACGAAACCAAATTCTGGTAATTTTTGTTTCAACGATGTTTTAAATAATTTTGAGTTTACCTGAATGAATTCGAAACGTTAAACTTTAAAACTTCAACAAAAGAAAATCGACTGAAAATTTGAAGGAAAAAAAGCAAGAGGTCCCGCATTTTTTTTTAATTTTTTGGCCTGATTTTTTTAAAATGGAATTTTTCATTTTTTTGATGATGGTGTCTTGTTGAGGGAAACTAAACATAGTTAGAAACGGTGTCTGTAGGTCAATTTGAAAGGACCGGAAGAGGGGGCAGTTCGCGGCCGGAAGGTGGGAGGGAAAGGCGTACATTTTATATTCCACTTTTTGACGCAACAAATCGAAGAAATGAGCAAACGACAAAGGTAAACATCATTTTTAGTCCCCCCTAAACAATTCCAACCATCATACATTAAAAATTCGACAAAAAGTTTTTGGCTCAAATTTGAAAAAAAGTCAAGGGGTACCCCTAGGCTTTTTTCATTTTTTGACCCAACATTTTTTCTTAGATCTTCTTTATTAGACGATTGGATCTGATGGAGGAAAAATAAAAATGGTTAGAACCGATGCCTACTGCTCAATTTGTCCATTTTAAACGCACTGGGAGAGGCTGCAGTTCGCTGCCGGAAGGTCGGATGGAAAGGTGTAACTTAAAATCCTCTTCTGCGAATCAGCGGTCATCGGTCCGCGCAAATACAATATCTCAACGACTTTTAAAATACAGACAAAATTTACGGGAAAGTGACAAATTATGACAGGAATAGTTTTAAGTGATGAAGGTGACTTACAGGCAACCCTGTAAACCTGGTATATGAAAAAAAATCAGGTGTAAAACATTCCCTGACTTTCCCTGTCAGAGGAAACGTCCCGATTTTTCCACCAACGCAACAACCCTTATTCCGACCGTCCGTAAATCATTAAAAAGAAGCTTACTTCTAAAGGAGGGCAGCCCTGAGGACAGTTAAGGAGTTCAGCGCCGTGCGTAACGAGCTTGGTCCCCGTAGCGACTTTCCCCTTGGCAACTCTGCTCTGCAGCTCGTTGTCGACCACCGCATAAACACTGTACCATCCGTCCGTCAACTCGAGCTCGATCTGCGATCCCGACTCCCCGTCAACCTGACAAACACTCGCTCAGTAAGCACATCTTCAATTGTGACCACACTAAAAAAACATCAATACCTTTCTGATTGATGCTACGCAGGTGATCATCCGGCGCGCAGGTGTGTCGTCGTGTTCCAGAATTTTGCGCAAAGCTGGTCGCTGACACCGATCGATTTCTCGATCGTATCGATATTTGAGTTGCTGCATAACGATATGTGGAGTCAGAACTCTGAAACACATACGTCGACTTAGTATCTAGAGAATACTCCAAAAGTTTGTTAAATCCTTCAAATCCTAGTTTAAAAGTTAACCAAAGTTTGTTTTTAAAAAAAGACTGGAGAAGTGTTGTTTTTTTGAACTTACCGCCCGAATTGTTTGGGAAAGCGCCTCTCCATGGCGGCGAGTTTCCAGACGATCCATCGGTAGTGGTTCCGCACCCATCCCGCGGGCACGAGCTTGGGGTCGACGGAGGCGCTCGCCAGGAACGCCCTCTCCACCTCGGCGACCCCCGCGGTGCCCTCGTCGTTCAGGATGAGGCGCGCGCCGTCGCCCACGGGGAGTCCGAACACGTTCTCTCGACACAGGTCAGCGCTAACGGCCAAACAAAACCATACCGTCAGCCCAAATCCTTCATCGATTTTCCCAGATACCGAAGGCAACAACTTTATGCGGATATTTTCTCACCTGTAGTGATCCCAGGCGTTAAAACGGAAATCCGCAGCATTTTCACTCGTGATGTTGCAAACCCAATTACCGACACCCAACCGGCGTAACTGAAACAGTAAGTTCGTGATCATGAGACTCTAAAATACACTGTGAATTTGAAAGGTCTAGTTTTCCACTTTTCCTAGTGTGGGAAATGAAAGTGTTTTGCAGTTTAAGCTTAAACTGTGTACATTTCCGTGCATATTGATCTGTCCGTAAATCCTAAAAATACGCAATGATCGAAACAAATTTCACAAACTACGTGGCAGCCCTTTACTCTGACTCTGTTCCCATAATTGCGGTATTTACCTCGTCTCTGTTGGCTGTCCCTGGTTTCTCCGCCCCCAAAAAGGCTTTCCACGAACGCTGATTCTTTGGTGAAGCAGTTTTCTTCGCAAATAAACTTCCTTTGGCGATTTTGGGACCTTTTTTGGCAGCGATCCCTGCTTTGACGATTTTTTCCTGCTCTTCAGCGGCTCTCTTCCGCGCTTCGGACACTTCCGGTCTCAGAACTCTTCCACATCCAAGCTGCTCCTCCTCCTCCTTAATGCGACTGGCTTCCGAGATGACGTCATCGATCTCCAACTTGGTCAGCATCTCGTCATCTTCCCACTCTTGTGGAGCGACACATTCAACTTTCAGAGGAACAGGGAGCGAAACATTCGCCACGGATTCAGTTTTCGGCCAGTCTTTGGCGGCCAAGCTTGTGCTGAGGCTGAGTCTCCCCGTCGCTTTCCTCGTACTTTTCCTTCGACTTTTCCTCTGAGAACTGTTGGCGCGTTCCCCTAAAATCGGACTTCCGGGAGCGGCGATTGGCGAGCAATCTTCCGGGAAAGCTGTGACCGGTTCGGGCGCGTTCATCCGGTCTCCCGGATCAGGATCTGACGTCACCGGTTCCATTAGCACCGGCGCCGAGAAAGCCGAAAAATTTTCAGATTCGTCTGCGAGAAAAGCTGCTGTGCTTTCCAGAATCTCCTGGCTGAGAGTCTTGTCTGATGGATTGACACAAGCTTGCTCTGGACTATGTGATTTAAATGAAAGTGTTTTTTCGGTTTGAGACTTAACTTTCTCCTCTGAATTATCTTCTTCGAAGTTCGGCTTTATCACATTCTCGTCCGTTCGTACGAGACCGTCTGATAAGGAAAAGCGGTTAGGAACTTTCCTGTCTACATTACTTTCTTCGAGTATTCTGATCGGGCTCCCCACAGCATCAGCGAGACATGTAAGTTTCTTGGCAGAGATGGCGTCTTCTGCAGGATTCGCGATTTGTTTGACGGGGAAAGGAACCTTGAAACCTTTTTCGCAAAGACGGGATTTTCGCTTTCTCTGTCTGCACTCGCTGTTCCCGCCTACAGTGGGGGACATGTTTTGGCGTCCAGTTTTATCGCTGCTCTCACCTTTGTCTCCTACGTTCTTGAAAATGGTGTGAGCTGCCTTCAGTGAGTCTGTCGTAAAACCAACTTCCTGGTCAACGATCGGAGAGTTTTCAACTTTCAAACCTTTCCCAACAACCAACTTTCTCTGGGAAGCACGAATATCCCCTTCCAGGTCAGTGTCTTCGACATTTCTTTCATTTTTTATGGATTCCTGAGCTGAACGCGAATCGAGGTCGTGCTCACTCATTTGGGCTTTCTTCGGTGAGGCTTGACTACTCCTCAGTGAAGCTTGACAACTCTTGATTCTCGATGCAATCTCATACAAGTCTTCTTCGGAGTTTACATCGGCAAACAACTGTCTTGCTCTCATCAGAGCATCGTTGGAAATGACAATTGACTTGCCATTAGCCGTAGCGAAGCCAACTGGGGCTGTATCTTCTCCAGGCAAGTTCGTGAAGGCCATCTGATTTCTTGTTCCGGCTGCAGGTCCCGCAAGATCTTCAGCGTTATCATCGGCGAACAATTTCTTGGCTTTCATCAGAGCTTCTTTCGACACTGAAACTTTCTTCCCGTTAGCCGTCGAGAACCCAACTGGATCTGCGTCTGCACTGGGGGAGTTCCTTCTTCGATTTCTTGTTTTGGCCGCTAGTTCCAGAAGATCTTCAGCGTTTTCATCGGCGAACAATTTCTTGGCTTTCATCAGAGCCTCGTTG
>Ga0058701_10004231_pt1 | contig 11611 bp, 5 predicted proteins | sample AgamicOrMae_FD_97039 | JGI IMG/M metagenome (GOLD analysis project Ga0058701, IMG submission 97039) | Agave microbial communities from Guanajuato, Mexico - Or.Ma.e | ecosystem: Host-associated > Plants > Phyllosphere > Phylloplane/Leaf | place: Guanajuato, Mexico | collected 2012-06-04 | reverse complement strand
TAACCTCTCTGTAGCTAACAGGGAAGTCATCCATATTTTTAAGGTAATTTGCTACAATTTTAAAATTCTGAAGAGCTAAACCTCTTCCTAAGAAAATAAGCGGCAACCGGTGTTTCTCATGGATTTTCACAACTTCTCATAGATTAAGTAACAAAGCGGTCTGCGCCTTCTTCACAACCACCTCTCCGTTCCTATTATACTCAAACTCCGAAACGAACAAAACAAAACCCCTTTTCAACTTGTTTTGAACAAAAAGTCAAAAGAACTACATCAATCAATCGGTAGGCACTTGCAAAATGAATCCATAGCTGATAGAGAGTCCCTGTTTTTCTCCGAAAAAGAGAGCAACAGAGGGGTAAGGTGTTTCTTAAATAACACCTTACAGAGGGGACAAGTGAGAGGAGTGGGGGGGACGTACGGCGCGTCAACTTTTAAAGAACGAGCGCCTCGGTCAACAAATGGAAGCGGCCGCAACTCTTTTTAGTCCGTGGCCGCAATATAAATTTAAGAATTGCAACATTGACATGGCAAACAAAGAATATTCAAAAGGCTGATGAAGGTTGCATGCTTTTTTGAAAACAATACGGGCAGAATGCGTATTAAGCTCTTTCCTTAGTTAATGTGCTCGTGCTTATCACTGCCTATGATAAACCGGAACATTCAGAATTTCACTACACCTTTAAGCATAAGTATTACTACACATCCACTTTTGAGCTTCTTTTACGCCGAAAAATAGCAGTTTAGAGAATCAATTAGACTGTTAGCGTTATCAAAAGAAGGTAGTCGATAAATTCCGTTTACAGTACCGTTAGCCCTATCTTTTTGTCTGTGGTTAAAGCAAATATGATCTAATCGGTCATAGTGTCCTTACACAACAACTGTGAGTGTGCATGCCATTGAGCAGTGTGTTTCGCTCTCATGAGCTTGCGGCGCAGCGTCTTAGCCATAGCAACGTCTCGTCTGCTACGGGGAAAGTTAGTTACCTTGCGAATTGCCTCCGCCGCGCTGCGCCGCGCTGGCGCCCGACGGCGCGGCGGTGCGGTGGCGGAGCGCTCCCCGCGTGCGTCGCGCACCCAGCTCAGCTGACTCCGGTACGGAGAAAGCCCACGGCGTCGGTGGGGGCGCCTTCAAACGGCGGCGGCGTCGCCGTCATCGTCACATATCGGCGCCCTCTTCCGTCACATCCTCCGACCTTCGATAGCGGCGGTGGTACTAAAGACACCATAGGATACGGTACCGAGTATAAGGGATGCGTGAATGCATAACCGAGTAAGCAAGTTGTGTCGAGCTATCTTGTTAAATCATTACGTTATTTACATTATAATTATCTTGATCATTACGTTAAAGAAGCCCACAATCCATTCTTTGTCAAAGTTTAAAACATATCAAGTCTCAACAAACTTCCATAATCCAAAAAACCCTTGCCTTACTTACTCATAAAAATTCTCAGCGAATCTGTCAAGTTTCCATTCCGCTCCCACTTTTCATCTTCACCTTCAGCCACCCCTCACCTCCCATCTCATTATCCACTCCAAACTGGGGAGCCTCACGAGAAAAGACGTGTCAACTGCTAGGTCATCCATCCATCCCTCAATCAGCGTTGCTGGTTTTGCATCCCACCAATCAGTGCATAGCGCGGGAGTAAGTAGTCGCCTCCCTTTGAGGCTCTCTACTCCGAATGCCACGTTTTCACTGCGTTCTGAAAGAGTCCCTTAATTGTACTATCATAGACAGAAAAAAAAAGTACCCCCCTACAACACCCCAGGCATCTGTGCGTGGCGGTTGCCTACCTTATCTCGGAATCAGCCAATCACCAGTCTGATGCCTGATGCCGAGCTAAGATAGGCAACCGCAACGCACCGATGTCTATGTGGTTGCAGGGGGGGCGACGTTTTTTCTGTCTACTGTTTGGTAGTACTCTGTCTCTTCTCATTTTATGAGAGCTCAATGCACAAGACGGAGACAAAACCGCCAGGGGACCGTTTCGAACGTGGTCTAATATTAGCACCTAGTGAACCCCACTAAACCGCAACAAATCGCGTGAATTAGCCTACTGCATCTCAACGGAGATAAACCCTTCACATCCTTAATATGCGCCAAACTTTCTTTTAAACAACTACTCCATTTTGGTCTCGGCGCAGACTTGCCTGAAAATGCACAATACCAATTCTTTTATTTATGTTGATATATCTCCGCTGACATAACTTCCGAGATATTGTTCGGCGGGGCAGTATTAAGAAAGAGTGATTGTAATATTTGAGTGAAAGGCATCGTTTCGACACAAAGGAAATAAAGCAGTATTTGCTGCTTGGCTTCAGCAATGCTCTTGCGCTCTTTTTTTAGTTGCCAGCGCATTTCAAATCACTATTGCCACGCGGAAACGCAACATTACAGGCCTTTCCTTCGGTACCTCCCCCCTGCAATTACGCCCTCCAGCAATTGTAGCCTGACGCACAGTATTTTGAGTATACCATTCCAGGAGTACTGCACACAAGGAAACGCATCTACAACATATACTTCTATCGTTAGCGTTATCTTTTTTGATCTAATTTATTTTCCTTTTTTCTTTAAAGGCAATTTATCTTGCCTCCCCACCTCAACACCTTTTTTTACTATGTCCGTGCGGAGATTAAAACAATTCATTCCGATAGGTTTGTCTCGACCCAGCATGAAATATTCGACGACAATTTATATCTAATAAGTATTCTTAAAAAAATAAAATTAGATTGATCTTTGTCCATTTTACTTATGTTCGGTTTTCACATCGTCAAAAGAAGACTTCCGGTCAAAAAAAGGAAAAAAAAAGGAGTTAACTTTGCCTAGAGAAATACTTGAATCAGTTGTTAAGAGCTGTATTAAGAAATTTCAAGCCTGAAAAGTTTATTAAAAATATTTCAGGCAGTGCGCTCGAGCACGGATCGATTTAGAGGCCGGGCGAGGCGAGGCCCGATAGAGGAGAGGACAGGTGTGCCCTTTAAGGGCCCACTCTGGTGCCCCTGCTGCTGCCCCTGCTGCCGATGCCGCATTCCGTGCTTGAGGCTCGTTGACGGAGCACGTGCCCTGCGTAAGACCGTCTGGTCAAGCAAGCCGTCTGCGCATTCGTCCATCGGATAATATCACTTTGGTGCAAACTTTTAAAATCGTCTTTGGTTTAGGTTTAGAAATTCAGCGTTGGCGCTTTGTTGTTTCTCTTTGCGATGTGACCTCCAACATTTCTGAAGCCCTTTTCTTTGACCACGCAAATCGGGAACAAATATAATCGGCTTTTGATTTTAACGATGAATGGAGGGAAAATTAGTGAAGCGCGTCACCGATCGACGCAAACAGCGGCCGTTCGACGCAAACGGCTCGTGCTTTTTGAATTGGCCACGTTCGCACTTCGCACGACTTACTGGGTGAATTTGAGAGGTGAAATTTTCTCACCCTTTCCTTCTACTTTTCGTCACCGAAATAAAGAGCGCAAGAGCGGAGCAAGAGCGAGCGAGATACAACGCACTTCTGAGCGGAGCGCGGCACGAAAAACTATCGTAAGTTAACCAACGCTAATCTAACCCAACCGACGCGGTTCGTTAATCCTTACGTTAGAACAAAACGCTCAACCAAAATGGAACGTAGGGAGGTGGAAAAGCTTACCTTTGGAATTTGGAGTGCAATCTACCTCCGCTAAAGCTTTATAATCCGATACGAAAACAGGACATAATCGTCGTTTATATGGGTTGGCTCGCAAGGACGAACAGTAAACATTTACACCGCTCGGTTATCTTTATTTTATTTACGAAATTTCATCGATTCAAAGCACGATTGTCCCTTGAAAGGTATACTTCGAATTTCTTTTGCCTGGAATTAAATTGTATTGCAAAAGAAATCAACAAAAACGTAGAGTTTTAATAGAAAATTACGAGTTTTTCTTCTTCCTTTTTATGGCACGGTGCGAAAGGCGAAAGTCTTTTTAGCGCTATGATAACATGCCTCTTTCTCATCCTAATAATAACCCAATGAACGGTCCGCAATGCACAGTCGCACCTCTTCCAACGCTGCGACCAGAGAAATCGTAATCACGGTTGGCCCACCCAGCCTATCACAGAATTTAGCCCCCCGCCTCCAACACACACTGTATTTATTGAATTTCGCCCTGACCAGGCCTAGCTTAACAAAACCTAGACTACGCGGTTGTATGTCTATAACCCTCCCTCATACACTCTGAATTTAAATCAGTGAGAGTCCGAGATTTAGTGAAAATTCACTGAATTTCAGTCAATAGAGCACCTCTGAATTTTTTCAGTGGTATTATATTGACTGATATTTAGTGAATTTTCCCTGAATATCAGATTCTCACTGATTTAAATTTAGAGAGTAATGTTAAAGGCAAACGTTCAACTAAGGAGGAACACAAGAGATGGAAAGGTCAATTTCAAATAAGGTGAGAGTACATTAACCTATCTACACAAAGCGCGTTCAATACTGCCCTCAATAACCTTTTTTTTCTTAAATAGCGGCAAAATATAAATGAACAAAAACAGCGACAACAAGAACTTGGATACGAGGGAGGGGGTGGTTATATCGTAAATCATAGGCCCGAGAGTAGAAAACTTGTCGTTGAAAAAGGGTTAAATGAAATACATTTAATGAGAGCACTAACAGTAAGTTCGATTCTCGCGAGTCGGGAAAATTAGTTGCGTCACTGTGAAGATAGGCAGCCGGACGAGCACAGTAATTTTGTTTTAGCTGAAAAGTCAGTTCGGAAGTATCTCACGACGATTGTACACAAAGTCATGCATGCATAAAATACTAATCAGGGAAAAACAAAGGAAAGCGATATCTGCCAAACTTACCGAACTCCAACAATGGTGAGAATCGAAGGCTTTCAGTTTCTTCCGGTAAAATCGCGAGAGTATGGCGGAATCTGCAACGAGTCGAACCGCCCCTGAAAACGGAAAAAAAAGATTTAATTTCGAAATTCACCTGTATTTAGTAAATGTGATTTCATAAAAACGTCAGATGTAAATTTACAAGTAAAACAAGTAAAAAAATGGGGTCGTAGACGACCTAATTCTTCGCCATGTTCGTTTTGATATTAACAGTTTTTGAGGTAAAGGGATTTGAAATATCTCAGAAAACAACCTCCGCCCTAATTTTGGGGAAATATTGCTCAGACTGTGCTGTATAGGGGAGACTCTCCTTTCCCAGTTAAAACAAACATTTTAAACGTACTCCGACCAAAGTCAAGACGTTTTTAAGACCCCAAGCCCCTGACAAACGTTTTTCAAAAACAGTTATTTAAAAATATCTCAAAAACTGTTGGAGATATCGAAAAAACGCATGGAATGAAATTTGTAGATCTTTAAATTTTACGTCGACAAGAATTAATCTGTTTTTCGATATACTTGATGATTTTCGAGATAAAAGGGTTCAAAGAATTGCAAAAATCACCCACCTCCTCAAATTAAAGGTAAATATTGGTGCGATTGTACAAGCTACGGGATGTTCTCGATTCTCGGCCAATTGCAACATACACCGAAATTTTCATTTAAATCGGTCAACTTGTTCGTAAGATATCCACAGACAAACTTTTTCGTAAACGTAGTTGGATATCTCCTCCCCCTCCCCATTTCGGTCCTTACAAACTCATTAAGCGATTTTTTTACGTAATAAGTAATCGTAATAAACCCGTAGGAGACTGTAATACATCGAAAAATAAAATCTATTCCAGTCACATACAGGCATTCCAGTTTAAAAAAAACTGGAATAGCCTGTAGCCTACAGACTTTGAGAGAATTCCTACTTACTCGATCACAATGCAGATACTTTCTCACAAACGACACCAACCTAATCGGATTCAACAAGGAGTCTCCCAAAATCAGTTATCAACGTTGAAGGAAAACCCAGCAAAGCAAAGCACTAGAACGGAAGAGCAAAAGTTCCTATCGTGCAGCCTTTTCCTAAGGGTCGCGGATTTGGCCCTCGATACTCAACCAAAGGTCAGATTAGATTCTTGACGTCTCAAACGAATTTCGAATTAGCCTGTACAGCGGAAAAAGGTCCATGGACAAGGTCGGGCGTAAGATGCAGGCAGGGTGGAGAGGAGAGCGACAGAAAAGAAAAAGGAAAGTGTCTGACTTGAGAGGCAGCCCAGCCGATCGTCGGAGAGCGAAAGAGCGAGAGAGAGAGAAAGAGTTCGGAGCTCCCTTTCTCTGGGCGGGCGGCCGTCTTCCGCCTCCCGCCTCCCGCCGGCGGCGGCGGCGACGGCGGCGGCGACGGCGGCGGCGACGGCGGCGCTCCGTCCGTCCAGTCCCAAACAGCCTCTCGGCGCGGCAAGTCGCTCGGAGGTCGTCGACTCATCTCCGAGACGAGAAGTGCCGATCAAAAAGTGTGAACGGAACGGGTGATCGGAACGGGCGATGGTGTGTGAAATAGTGTGCTTCGTGTGAGTGGTGTCTGTCCTACAAGTGCGCTTTGGATTACGGCGTGGCGCCCAATGCGATCCTCGGAGGAGCCGTGCCCCTTGACCCCCTCGCCCTCTCCCCTCCGCCCCCTTGCCTCTCTCCGCACCCTCCTGCCATGAATGGCACTGTTTCACAGGAACAGCCGCAACATCGAAAACACGACAGGTAAAAAAGGGGGCGACTTGAGACACACGGGTAGTTTTCCCATTGGCCATCCTCTTGAGAGGGGTCCACCAACGAACACTTACCACCCAGCATCACGCCACTCGGAGGTAGCTTACGTTTGTCTTAACCTGATTTTATTCATATTTTTAAAATTACTTTTTGCATTAAAATATCCAATTCAAATTTCAAGAAATAACGTGCAGAATTTAAGAACTCTTAGAGAGATTTATAGAACTGATATTATGTTTGAACAAAAAATTACTTTAAGTGAATCGTTCATTTCCGAATGGCATTGTCGGGTGGTGGGTTTGAGGGATAAAGAAATTCGAAACGTGGCTAAATTGATGAAGGTGATTCCGAAAAGTCAGCGACTCAAACCCTTCATAAAATTATACGATTTCAATAAATCGAAATTAAATACGAGTAATTCTAGTAGAAAATTCCAAATCGATACCTGTGAGATGCCATGCTCAATGGTTAGAGATTGAATGGTACGATTCGGTATGAGGGAAGATTTCCTTAAAGGGTTGATGGATTGATTCCAAGCGGTAATGGCTTACAGATTGATTAAACACTTAAAATCGCGTGCACTTCGCACCCCCCATACAAAGGCTAGATTGTATGGAAGCACAAGCTCGCAGACGTACAGGCGTCAACACACTGGTACTTCGGATATCTACAGCTGGGCTGCCAGCTCAACCAAATATCGTCTAAACCATTCCACAGTACCCGCGTCCTGTACTACAATCTGGATAAACACTAGCACAGTTAACGATAAACCTTGGTAACCGATAACACAGTTAACGATAAACCGTGGTACACCTTGCACTTCCTGTAAGCCGTGCAAAGTGTACTTTACCGTACCCTCACCCTCATAACTCCTTTGCAAAAGGTAACGCTAATAAATTATCTTCCAGGTTAAACGAAAAAAAAAAACTCTTTCAGTCCGACTTGGCTACTCAATAGCTTTCGCCGTTATTGTTGGGAAACGGTCTTTTTGCCGGCGGCAGCCCACGAGTTCGCCTCAAGCGTTCACAATGAGTTTCCTCATAGGTATGTAGGGCTACAACACCGGGACAAATAGTGGTATAACACTTCTTAAAAATTCAATTCTTAAAAGCGTGATTTTTGCCGGAAAGTCACAAAACAAGAACACAAAGAGAGTGCTTGATACAGACTCGGGTATAGCGCATATAAATGACGTCTTTGTCACGTCATGAGCGTAATGAAGTTTTCATATACTTTCCTATCCCACCGCTGCAGAGTGGAACTTCCAACAAAACTGACAAAGGACAGTATAGGCACAGCATCTCTCTGATTTGTCTAATTCCGAAGAAATTTTTCCTCATTAAAAGAGATCATTTTATTTGCAACGTAAAATGACCATGGAAACCGCAATACCAACGAAATTAAAGCCGTTCGTTTTCGGTTACTGCACCCCGTTGGAGTTCGCGGAGCGCTCAGAACCGCACTTCCACCGCAAAGTATGTTCCTTTCACGTTCACTTTACAAGGAAAAGAAACTCGAAGCATAACGAGCAAGACTATTTATGTTTCTTGAGCAAATCCTTCAAACAAAGCAAAATGAAATCAGTTCAAGAAAAAATAAATAAATGGGGCAGTCTCGAACGCAGAGATAGTGATTGGTGAAGTAGCTGTTCCAACACTGACTTAAGGTACTGTACAGGAGCATTCACTGTAAATTTGAATCAGTGAGAGTCTCTGAGATTCAGTAAAAGTTCACTGAATTTCAGACAATATGGCACCAATTGATTATTATTTCAGTGGTGCTATTTTGACTGAAATTCAGTAGATTTTCGCTGATTCTCTGAGACTCTCACTGATTCAAATTTAGTGTATTCTGTTCAGCTGCGATGACTTAGGTGAGAAAGATAAACCCGCCGCTGAAATATATCCCAATTTCTTTGTCAGCAAAGTTATTAACTGACTGTAAACGCCGGAAAAGGAAACTGACGAGATTCACGTTGGGATTTCCTGCAAAGAGCCTAGCTCATTGGTAAAACGGCGAAATGGCGGGTTGGTTTTAGCACTCCTCAGGCTCTCAAGAACTCAAACGGCTCGACTTGCGTTTAAGTCTCCATTCCGTGCAGCCCGCACTGAACCTCACACAGCGAATTCTATTTAACACGCCACAAGTTCACAGGAACTCCTCCCCTCTTCAAGCGGCTAGACTTGCGTTCAAGTCTCAGTTTTCTGACAAACTCGACAGGTCCTGTTTGAAACTAAGCTGTCTTTGGGGGCTGCTTTTTCTCTTGTGTGTTCCCGCGTTCAACCTTTCGTTACGTAAAGGGAATGAACAACATACAAACGCATTTGCTCGGTTAACCTGATAGGTACTTTGTTGTACTTTGTTCATACCTCTATTCAAGCCTGACAAGAGAAATAAACGGCAGGCTTGACTACCATTCATGTTAACTTAGGCTAGATTACGCTACTTGTATTGCGCTTCGCGCTGCTCGGCAAGGCGACTAAAGGCGGAACACAAGAGAAAAGTCATAAAATGCAACCTCAATCTTAGGACACTTTATCGTCACCTTCGCATTGTCAGTAGTTCCCATGGTAGGAGACAAGGTTTTCATGAAGGTCGGATAGAAGTGAAAAGCCTTTCGGGAACACGCCGCGCCGCGCCGTAAATGTTTTCAACAGATAGTCCTCATTTCTCCACGTTACGTGTCTAACAAACAGCTGATACTGGACGTTAGTATAATCCGGAATGTTGCGCAACGCACGCTCCGGCCGCCAGCGCCGCCGCTACCGCCGCCGCTACCGCCGCCGCGCCACACCTGGAGTTTCCGCTTTCTTCGTGTGTATACTTTTCTCATAGACGGAGTGATCAATTTAACCACGTTTAAAACAAACATGTGATAGCCTTTCCACTGTTTTCTTCACGCAAACAAAATTTAGAGAACTGTTTCTTTTAGTCAGTCACCTAACCTGTCTTGAATAAGGAAAGTAACCTACGCTGATCATGATCTAACGCTGAAGTCCTTCCGGACCCGGCCAAACTAAATGTATTTACCGAATGAGCTTCACAAAAATACTGACTTTTAGGTAGGACCATGTTATAAGTAAAGTTTGGTACGCTCGATTTTTCTTTTTCTTTCTTTTTTTTTCAAGTGAGATTCGCTCGAGATTCGCCTAAGATGAGATTTTATTCATTATGAGTGGATATGGAATTCGATGAGATGAGCGACTTTATTCTCACTCTTTGGGAAGCGATAATCGCGCTCCACACGCCGCGGCGTGGATTCTAAGCTGAAATCTCATGGCAGGTGAGTTTTACTGCACAGCTCACCACCTCAGCTCACTTTGACAAGTTGAATTCCGAATTTCGCTCCTAAAACCAACCATATGGAGTGCGGGTTAGGCTGACTTTGGTTACATTTGGGTTTCGGAAATATTTCTTGGGCCAAAGCAGCTTATAAGAATACAATAAAAGTATCGATTAGTGCGGTTGTTCCAGCTTTGAACCTAGATAACACGAACTCCAAATTTGAATCAGTGAGTGTCTCTGAGATTCAGTGAAAAGTCACTGAATCTCAGACACACTCACTGATTCAAATTTAGAGTGCAGCGATACATTCGGCATCTAAAACAACCGGAAGAATGCGAAGATGGTGTTTCCCAAATTCTAAAAAAAAGAAGATAAGAAAGAAAGAAAAGACGCCTAGAGAACAATAATCGAACCGAGACTTCCAATTTACTCAGGGAATCCCGTTGATGAATCCTAGTTGCTGGTTGATTGAGCAATCAAAATTAAACCCCGTTCGGATTTCTTATTTCGAGTCGACTTTAGTCGCGGCGCCGTCGCCTCTCCGTTACCAATGAGCTCATCGCCCTTCGTTTACCATAACAGTCTTGTCTTTTTTTTTAAGGGAAACCCTCGTCGCATACCTCCATAGGGAAAGAGGGGGGGAGGAGGAGAGGGGGGTACCCTTTGACCTTGAACCTGGCCGAGCCGGAGCGCACTCCTACGCTGATGGTATCTCCCATCCCTTGCATTTTAATCCCGCAGGTCAAAACGTCAGATCTGTCTCGAATGCAAAACAGAGGATGCTGTTGGTTGATGCCGACAAGCAAATATTCCGTGCATTATGATATTGGAGGGTTAGCGATATATCTTCGCCTAGACAGCAAGCTTATCTCTTCTGTTTCCGACCGACGGTGGATTTAACAAACTTACGTCTATGACTAAATTCCGGTTTTCTACGGAACGACAGGTCGTGACCCGTTCATGATAACGTTTCGGGCATGAAGGATGTACGGAACGAATTTACCGCGGTTATAGCTTTCAAGATAGGTCAATGAATATCAAACGAAAGGTCTCATTGGCGACAGCTTTCCTTAAGTCTTACTTGGGAACTGCGAAATACGTATACCCGTTTTAGTTCACTCAAAACAGGTACCGGTATGGGATAGACCCAAAACCAAAACGATTTTAATGATTAATCGTTGAAAAGATAGAACCTAAACAAAAGTGTTCCTTTTAAGGACTGTCAGTCCCATTGGCCCACAAAAGCTCCTCCTCCGCCTCCGCGTGCACTGTATATCTGCACGATGGAAAGCGAGAGTGATCTCTCAGTAGCTGCTTTCTTTCGGCAGGGCAGGAGACAAAAACGTTGTGTGGGATTTTTGAGATCGGAAGTGTTTTTGTCTTTCTTCGTGGAATGGCGCGAGCCCGCCTCAACAATAAGCGCAACAGAGACGGAAGACCGGCTCGAGTCCAAGTCCCCGCGTGTCTGAGACAAATGTACTTTCTCTCACAAGACAAGGCCAGCAGACTGTTCAATTTGGCGGTCTCTGTCGCTCCAAAGAAATTTCTCATAATAAACTCTCTTAATTACAACCACTTTCAGATACAAATTCGCCTTTTTACGCCACAAAATAACAAAGCGGCTGTTAAGTGCTAACAAGACACAATGGGCAATGTTTGAAAGGAGTTAAGTCCCATCGGCTGTCCTGCATCACTACGTGAGAGGAGGG
>Ga0058701_10004230_pt1 | contig 11611 bp, 8 predicted proteins | sample AgamicOrMae_FD_97039 | JGI IMG/M metagenome (GOLD analysis project Ga0058701, IMG submission 97039) | Agave microbial communities from Guanajuato, Mexico - Or.Ma.e | ecosystem: Host-associated > Plants > Phyllosphere > Phylloplane/Leaf | place: Guanajuato, Mexico | collected 2012-06-04 | reverse complement strand
GGAATAATGGAAAATCTTTCAAACGAAACGCTCCCGGACACAGCACTCTTTGAATGTTTGTGGTAGGAAAATCAACCTTTTTATGCAGCACTGTCTGAAAACAAGTGTTCCATTTTCCTTTTTTATTATTCTGTTTATTAGTAATAAGAAATGACTCAAATAGCATTTTTAGAACTTCCAAATCTTGTATTTGTGACGTTTTGTGTAATTTTCGGTGCTGCTTCTTTTTTATATATATTTCGCTAAGACATTGCAATAACGCGCACATAGAAAGTTACTAAAAAGAAAAAAGAAAAGTATTGTCCCAGAGGGGAGGAATATTCCTCCGTTATTTCAGTGGCGTAACAGGCGTAACGTGTCCACCGTCTTGCTGAGGGCAAAGCTGAACGCGCTCCATAAACGCCGCCCTGAAGCATTTCACGGGTTATTTGCCGACAAGCTGCACGAATCCTTTGCCTTAAGTCGTGTTTGATAGACATTGTCTTCTGTGTAGCTCCACAAGAAGAAATCAAGGATGCATACCTTAAGACAGCACTTACCCGCGAAAAGTTCAATTCGCAAGACACGCTGTTAACCAACTTTCCGGTCAACAAAACGACACCTCCTTTCCTTATCACCTTAAAACGAGAAAAATCGAAACGCAGATGCCACCTCGTCTCGCAGCCGTTGCTCGCACTTTCGGTATGTTGAATTTCGTTTTAGCTTACGGTTGGTTACGTCTAGCTTCGTTCAGATCGCTTAAGGTGGGCTCAGTTACCTTTGGTTACGCGTTTGGTAATTTTAGTTACACCCGCTCTCTTAACCTTGCGATACGCAAATTAGTCACTAGCAAATGAGTTCCGTGGATTTTCAAGCAACTACTACAGCGAAATAAGGGCAGGGCAACACTGACAAATTTATTGCACTGCAAAATTGTTTTACTCATACTTTTAACGCTCAAAATCAAACGAAGTCTGTAAAAAGTATCGATGCTGCTCAAAGTATTCGCTGCGCGATCAAAATTCATCGAGAAACTATGGCTGGGCTTAACTTCTGACGTTCTCGGCTGCAGAATAGAAAATAGGCAATCCACCGCACACCGGCGCATGCGGTGTTGTTAGAACTGAGTGTCCAGGGGTTCGTGAATCACCCAGTACTTGTACATCAGCTCTTCAATACATTTTTACTAAAATCTTTATGCTAACAAGTCAACTTAATTCTTGGCTGACTCTAAAAACCTTTCAGTTACGGTTAGCATGGTTATCGCTAACCGCGCTTACCTCGCGTGATTACCAAGAAAATTTCTAAACTATAATAGGCCTATTGATTTTTCAGGAACTTGACCGTCTAGCACGCAGCTTAGTACCCTAACGTAGTGCATTAGGCCGATACCCCTTCGGTTGCCTTCCTCCCTCCCGCTCCTGCCGAGGGTGTAATCCGAACGCAGGACAGAGACCAGGAATTGCTTGGACGGCGCGGTGGACCCGATGCACCACGTTAGGCTGAAACGACTATATTGGGTACTTGCAGCTTGCTACAGGAAGAAAAAGGAAAATAGTAAAAATGCTTGCCTAGAGATCCCAAAAAGCCGAGGCAATAATTTGCATAGCGAGTAAAAAACAGGCTCCGCGGGACCAAAGTTTTCCAAGCCAAACGTTTTGGCTCGGGAGCCAAAAACTTTGGCTGTCTTCATAAAGCAAAATGTTTTTGCTCGGGAACATTTATTTTAGGGGGGGGTCTAGAGTGAAACATTGTTCGAGGGCAGTTTTTTTTTCAGTATGAGCTGATTTTATCCAAACCTTGGTTGGTCGTACGAGAAAATACTTAAAAACCAAACTTTCAACAAAGGAAGTTCAAATAACAAAGAGGATATGTACACAGATGGAAGTCTGCTGAAACATTGGCGACCACCTACACACTGTTGTGATGGAGCCCCTGAGCACAGACAATCTGATAACTACTTTAGAATTCCCCCTAAATCCACATGTAGTGAACAAGTTTCCTGGGGTTTGTGGCTGTTTAGCCGGTAAGTGTCGCAGTTCATGTCCAGTTACAACTGCCGCCACGATATCGGATGGCCGCCGGGTTTATCTCTTCACTTGGATTCAACCCTTAACTGCCTACTAAATATCACGTGCTTTGTTTTTGTTTTAGAAATGGATCCTGGCCCGGCTGCTGCGAGTGCGAAAGACACTTGCGATCTCATCTTCGTTTTCGCCGGCATGTTAGCAGCTCTTGTCAATGAAGAGATAAAGCAAACTAATCTCCTTTCCCCTCAGCCACAAATCACCGAGTCATATGACTTCGTCGTCGTCGGCGCAGGTTCAGCTGGCAGTGTCGTCGCAAGCCGTCTCTCCGAGAACCCTGAGTGGCGAGTTCTTCTCTTAGAGACTGGGGGTCCCGAGACCCCTCTCATGGACATCCCTGGGTACTTCGGGCTCAATTTCGGCAATGCCGCTGTTCACTTTTTTGAAAGCGAACCAAACAGCAAAGCGAATAACGGAGAAAAACTACTTTTGCCCCGAGGTAGAGTTCTTGGGGGCAGTGGCACAATAAACGCGAATGTGTATGTGCGTGGGAACCGCCGGGACTACGATCGTTGGGCCAAGATGGGGAATCCCGGATGGGACTACAAAAATGTCTTGAGGTATTTTAAAAAGTCAGAAAATAACATCGACCCAGTCCTTTCGAGGGATACGAAATATCATGGAACCGGAGGCCCATTGTCCATATCCAGGCATTCCCCAGATACATTGGCGCTCGGTTTGTTGGATGCTTTCGAATGGCTTGGTTTCGAGAAGAGGGATTTCAATGGCAAGGAACAAGTCGGCGTTGGCCTAACGCAGCTTACAACTAACGGGACGACTCGTCAGAGTGCCAATGTAGCCTTCTTAAATCCAGTGAAACATCGAGAAAATCTGCACATCAAGACTCACAGTACAGTGACGAAAATCGTGCTTCATGAAACGAAAAGACATGCCAAAGGTGTAGAATATCTGGACTCAGATGGTAAAAAGCATCTGATACTTGCGGGAAAAGAAGTGATAGTAAGTGCGGGAGCTCTTGAGTCTCCGAAAATTCTTATGCTCTCGGGGATCGGACCGAAGAGACATCTCAAGTCCAAAAACATTCCACTTCATACAGATCTACCCGTCGGCAAAAATCTTCAAGATCACCCCCTCATTTTACCGCCTATAGCGTTTAAAATACCCAATCCAACACTTTCAGAGGGTCTTTCGGCTAAAGTTTATCAACTCACGAATTATCTTGAACGCAAGACCGGGTCTCTGATTGAAATACCGAACCCAATTATGGCCTACAAATCCTTCACTGAAGATGTCATGGAGGCAGACATCTCATATTTTTCGACGAAAACTCTTTACGGAACGGGATGCTTTGCGGAAACCGATCTCTACACGCACATAGGTTTCATTCCAGTTTTGATGCGGCCCGAAAGCAAAGGTCAGATCTTACTACGTGATTCCAACCCTTTGTCTGATCCTGTGGTTGAGCTCAATCTGCTCCATAGTTCGAGGGATTTCAACATCATCAAGAAGGCCATGAAATATTTAGTGAAATTGAAAGACGCTCCGGCAATGGCAAACCTCAACTTGACTTTGGACACGACGCCTCTTCCACGGTGTTCTAAATATACGTTTGGAGAGGAAGACTATTGGGACTGCGTCGTTCGGGCTTATTCCGGAACCTGCTATCACCAGGCAAGTACACAAATGCACAGAGACTTCTCGGTGATAAACGTCAATAACTTCTGCTGATTTTCAAAACGCGAACACTAGGACGCAATCATATAAAATGAAATGCATTAAACCAAACAACCCTAGTCGTGCATCCTTTCGTTTTAATTAAAATAAGATAGCCGTTACATCCACGCGTAGCGCGCGGGACAACAGCCGTCTTCAACAGGCGGCATCCTTGTGCGCCCGTGCAAACGGAACCAGAAAGAAAACGTTTCACCTCTAAGAGGCTTCCTCACCGTGGACGCTCCTCAAGGCGTTGCGCGTTAAGTTCCCGGTTCGCCTTTTCTGAGTGAGGTAATGTTGGATAAGATCGGCCAAGCACAGCATAGGATACTTTAGACAAGGTTGAGTAATGTTAAATTAAATTATGTGGTCCTTCAAACGTTTGACAAAAATATGTCCTGATGGGAAATCGCTACCTGTCTCGACATAAGATCCTGCTTTCCTTAGATTGAAGTATGTTACATCAAGACTCGGTTTGGCTGAAGTGGGAACATCACCTATTCGGTTTCATCATGTTATTTTGGATCAAAGTACTTCCTGCACCCTTCTAGAAAGTAGAAATAAAGGAAAAAAGAAGTGGCGCTAATGAAATTCTGCGTGTGTTGTCACGCAATACGGCGCAACTAAAGTATGGCGCAGATACAAGTCGCGCAGACGAATAGTGACTCAAATGAATGTCGCGTACATTGCTGTCGCCCTCGTCAAAGTCCCGCAAATGGTGTTGGTCCGTGGGTTGTACCGGAAACTTTTGCTGTCTCTTCTTTTAGGTCATCGTCTGGCTTACCTTTCCTTCCCGATCGGCAAGCTCTTCATACTATGATCAATCGAGAAATCTAGCATCGCCATCTATTATTTACGTCCATAATACACATCGTAGCGAACGATCGAATCGGTCTTTTTGATCTTACGAATAGCGTCCGCCGATATCACTGCGTTGACTCATGGACGATGTGCTGTTATTTGAGGCACAGAAAAGACACACTTAGCGTATCAGTCTCGCCGATGAGAAATGTGACATTGATGGTGCTATCTGGTACATTCGAATACGTTCGGCATGTTCGAACGAAACCCGCGACAAGGAAACCATATGCTCCATCTCTCGCTTCTTCATTACTACCTCTTTGCGGCACTACCAATAGGCATCAGGATTGGCGACTATTGGGTTGAAGTTCGTTAAGGGAGGTTTCGTGTTTTTTGCCTCGCTCTGCCATGCTCCGATCGGCTAGATGGCTGAAGGTTGAACATAAGCTATGAAAAATTCTGTGTAGCAAATCTACTTTGATATCAGGTGAAGGACAATGTTCACGGGGAAAAGACCGGTACGGTACATTTCTGATAAGGTACGTTGCGCACCTTATGTTTAGGTAGTAAGAACGACCTGGGTCATGAGGACAGAAATGAACCAACCAAGTCGAAAAAACTTCCCTACGTCAAGACACATCATACGGTAATATTTCATAAAAAAGGGCGAGCTGCCGGTTTTATGGCAGAACGCTCAGTTTTAATGTTTTTCTCTCTTCAGTTGGGTCTGGCGGATTTATTTTACACAAAAACTAGATTTGGGCAAACCTTATCTATAAAAAAGAATAAAGTTAAAGAAAACAGGGGGTCACCGTGGAAATAACAGAAAAATGCGTCTTAATGCTCAGATTTTGCTCAGTTTGTATAAAATTTGCGTTTTGCGTGATTTTGAAGCTGTCAAACATGCCCCAAAATCACCGTATAATATTTCCACGGCAACTACAGTAAAGCCTTATCTGATCAAGTTAAGTTCGCTATCTTCGACTTTGCTATCTTTTTTTTCCCCAACTATTTTCGTTTTTCAACTTTTTCACCCGCGGACCGGAAGTAGCCTTCTCGACATTGCGTGCGAGTACGTACCATCAGTGGCAAAAGTATTGCTCCCTCGTATTTTTTCAAACCTTCATAACTTGGGAACGGAAAGAGGTACAACAAAAGAGCTCGATATGAATTCGATAGATATTTGCTCTATCAACTTAATAGAATGCTTTTTTGTCGTATCCCTTCTCTGTTTTCAAGTAAGAGAGGTTTGAAACATATGAGGGGGAGCAATACTTTTGCCACTGATAGTACGAGTACGAAACGACTTGCGTAAAATTCAGCAAAGACATGCATGAAGGAGAAGACGGAAAACAAGAACTTTTGGCGCGACGATCAACGATTACATATCATGATCGTGAAATTTTGCGAGGGACCAACTTGTTTGGTGCAAATTTTGTTGAGAATACTTGCTGGTTATGGCGGCTGGGTACCCTATCGCCTCCATGATGATGAAGGTGTTACGCGTATTTATATCATACACGTGAAACCGCAGCTCGTCCAAGTATTAGATACAAGTAAGTATCCACACAGGTTTAACATTAGCATCTCAATGTAAGATAAATGTCGGGTTAATGATGGCTTCCAAGCCACAATACATTAAGGCCTAAAATATTAACTTTCTTAAACGCACTCAAAAATTCGGCGGGTTTCAGAGCAACTTTATTTTTACCCGGTCAGCGAATCGGGCAGAGCTCCTTCTTACTACCTTAACTGTACCTCGTGATGTTGGTCTATCTTTGAAATATTTGTTTATAAAGAAACTCAAAGAATAAGAGGAAGAATTTGGACATTATACGCGTCAATGGATTGTGGAGCATAAAACGCATTTCTTACAATTACAAGCAAGGAAGGTTTTGTAGCCTTTATCTCATCCGAAATATTGATAAGTATATTGTTACTATTGTATATTACTTTTTGTTTTGTCCTACAACGGTAGAGGGAACTTAGATAAATACAAGAAATGAATCATGGCAATTTGCACACCTAAGTCTAGTCTAAGGGTAGTCTCCCTCAGAATGTGCTCCGCCTCTCAAAATCTTTTTTAAAAAAAAACGAAGTCGCTTCCCTCTTCTCCCCGCGCGAAAAGGAAACACTTTCTCTTGACGTTGTTTCTCGGTAAGTGCTCCTTCCCATCCATAGTTGAAGGTTAACCATGTATATAATATTATGTAAAGGGACCTGAAGCTTCTTCTGATGCCACGAGTTGCAAGCGGTTTCACTGCGAATACATGGTACAACAACCAAGGATAAAAACTTCGTTTAGTACTAAGCAACTTGAAAGAAAGCAGCGTAATATGGCAGAAACATTTCACCCTTTTACGATCGGTTGCTTTGACATCCTCATATTGTTTTGACGTTTTGCAGAGTGGTACGTGCCGCATGGGACCAAAGTCCGACGCAGACGCTGTCGTTGATTCTTCGCTTCGAGTCCACGGATTTGATAATCTCCGAGTAGTGGATGCATCCATTATGCCGATCATCGTCTCTGGCAATACGAACGCTGCTACCATCATGATCGCTGAAAAGGCATCTGACATGATAAAGGAGGAGTGGGATCGAAGGAATGTCAGGATGGAACTTTAGTAACCGTATCTACAATAAACTGCCAATTCAAAAGGTGTCGGGTGACCTCTACACCGCTTGTGTTTCACCTTGCCGCCTGGCCGAGCGGAGCGACAGCAATGCGAGGTGCAAGGCAAATAACCACAGGAGGTAGGGAATTACATCTTCCAAACTGTCAGAGTGCTATTTTGCGATGCTTTAATTTACGGACCACTAATGAAATTTACAAACGAGATCAAAACCGGGAACATTAACATGATGTGATGGTTGTTTTAGACTGCTACCTTTGCAACCCCCTGCATAGAAGCTTGTAAGAGCTTACGCACGCGAACTACGTGTGCACTCAAATCAATTCAATAAGTCGGAGAGAAATATTAATTACTCTGATACTGTAACTTACAATAAAGGTGCAAATGTAATATTAAATTCCGTTCTCATAAACATTCCAGTGCACAGAAATGGTTGCGTGTATCATACGTTTAAATCCCGATTTATTTCACACTAATCTATGTATATACCTGTAATACGGCCAGTGTTGACGCGCCTCACCAGGCAGAGTGCAGGGCTTTGGTCGAATGGCAAAATTGCCGGAAATTTAAATTACCGGAAAATTTAATTACCTAAATATCACTGATACTTGAACCTACGGCTTGAATAGTTATCTCGTTAGGAGCAGAAGTCAAATGGAACAGAAACTGTTGCTTGTTCCGCTCACCGTCAGTTGGTCGAGTGGCGTTTCGAAGCGTTACCTTTGAAGTAGCAGAAGATCTTGAGAGCACTTGGTAAGAGCTGCACCTTTTTGTTCTTCTATCGTGATACTGATGTCTGTCGAGGTAGGTTATGAGTTTTATTTCCCTCTAGATTGAGAAAACCTAAAAGCAATTGCCTAAAAGTGTTCGGATGGGCTGACTTCCCTTGACTCGTTCACGGAGTGCATTGTTCTTTCAACTGAAGCTTTCAGTTCATTAGAGGCATCTCGCCCAAAAACTGGCTACACTTCATAGTATAGACTACCTAAAAAGCGTCAAAAAAGCGTACGCAATTTCGTGCATTGACAAAACGTCACGCTCTTTTCCACAATGAGGCCCCGAATTAAAGAGTTGAATTGAGCGACTGTCTGTTATTTAGGCAGTATCTTTGGCGGAGGTTTCAAGGCAAAGGTTTGGCTGAGGAATACCGAAAGAGAAAATTCTGAACAAATGCGGTCTGATTTTCACTCTATGATAGCAACAGCCTTCATTCCGGAAGAAGATCTTGCAGAAGCCTCTGACTTCCTTGCCGAATCGTCCCACCGTAGTCTCAGAGCCGTCGACCACGTGGAAGACGGTGAAGAGGAAAAACAGCGCCTATGTTCCCTCCGAAGGCGTGGGAATGCTATGAACGTGCTGCAGAGGGACTAACACGAGCGACAAACACCTGCGAAGTTTGGCACCAGCGACTAATTGCGATTATAGCAGATCCCCATCCGTCCCTCTTCGTCTTCTTGGATCAACTAAAGGAACATAAGCCGCCAAGATCGATTTACCTAGATCTCAGACGTTGGGGGTCGGTCTCCACGTGCTCATGCATGCACTTATTCGAGCCTTTTCGTGCTGGAAGAGGGTAAAAAATAACTCATAAGGCCAAAAAATTTTCTTATATAAATTGACTTTAGAAATGGATGCGGAGTAATATGAAACGTGCTCATTTGCCCATATCCGAACTTTTCGTTTTGGCGAATAGTCAAAAATGATCACAAAGGTCAAGAGGGTCACGAAAATGTTTATTACGGAAATTAAAGCAGAATGCCATGAAGAGTGCTGATTTGCCTTTACGTCAAGACTTTTCTGACCATATAATTAACAACTTATTCGCGTGTGGGCGATTGAGTTACAAAATCAAGCAACTCGACATGTACAAGTAATTTATAATATTAAACCTAACATGCATATTCTTCGGGTAAAAATAAACCTCAAAACTATCAGGAAAGTGGGTCAAAAATAACCCCATAGGTTATAACAGTCGCAAAAAAATCAACCGTGGAAATCCTTGTAACATTACTCCATAGGTCATAAAAGTCGGTAAAAAAATTCTCATTAACTGAGAGATTGAGAAATGAGAAAATCATTTTTAAGCAATACATTTATAATAAAACAAAAGTATTATAATACAGTTTATTAGAAATAATGTATCGTTTTGAGGAAAGGGCGCCCTTCTCTCAAGGTGTCATGTAATACATTTTTCTTGGAAAAAAAGAACAAATATTGTTGTTAAGATTGCCGGACAACATTTAGTGTGGTTTTCAACGCGATCGAACCCGCTACCTCTCTCTAAGTAAGAAATGTAAAACTTTATCTTTTTTTCTCTTTTTTTTTCAACCACCCCTGGAATTGGTTTAGGCATGTTGAATTTAGCTACCTTGTGTTAACATGAGACGAATCTCATGGTCATAATTTAGTCAAGTAGGTCATAAATTTAGGAGTTTTTATTTTAAAAAATAGCTTGATTTTTCTTTGAAATTCTGAGCATGAACAGAAGACTGATTATTTGAAGGTGAGTTAATGAAATATAACATATCTTTGGGAGTATAAGTGTAACTCTTAGCTAAATCAATTATGCATTAATAAATGTGATAATATTTAACCTAGATAACCAGTTATTACATATCGTAATACAGTAGAAAAACAATAATTAAACACAACATATTTTAATTATTTTTTAGATCGTTTTGTAGACCTGTTCTAAATGTAAAACTGATAAAGATTTATGAAATGCACATGTTTCGCCTTTTTATGGTCAACAGAACTCCTGAATTCGCCATTGTCACATCCAATACATTGACACACCAAAAAGTCAAAAGGATCAGGTCACTCGCTAATGGATCAGATAGGCGATTTCATGTCAGGTATGCCAAGTGGGTTGCCTATGTAAAGACAATCGCGTCAAAAGCCGCTCACGCGATGGTGCGCCGGTCTTTGAAAAGGCTGTGTCGACAACAATATAAAGTTTTGTACCTGCAAGACCCATGACAAAGAATGAGTGTCTCATCAGCTGAGTGCAGCTTTAGCAAGGCGTTGACTTAAAATTAACAATTGAATACGAAGCTGAACAATGCGCGCAGCGGAGACCGATACGCGGTCCCCAGAGGGTTTTCAAAGGTACAAACAAAAAAGTGAGCCGAAAAAAATACACAAACACAAGAAAAAAATACAAAATTGGAGGGAGAAAGGGTACAGGAGTGTTAAATAAGCCAAAAAAGATAGTTATGCGAAAAATGAAACAAGTAATGCTGCGAAACGAAAAGCAGATTGGACGCATAAGATGGTTTTTCTACTTGCAAACTGGTCGCTTGAGAGACAAGTGGCAGGTGTTTCATTGTTACATACAATCAAGTTTTACACTAAAACGCGTAAAATTAACAGAATTTCTTCCAAAGAATGAAGGTAATATGAATGGACGCAGAGGAAATCTAGACTCGGATAAGTGTAAGTACTGTATAGGGAGATTGGGATTTCACCTGTAGGTTCAATGTCAAGCAGCCGGTGTGTCACGGGTGTGGGTCCAGTTGCCTATCGAGTTCGCAAGTTCGCTGCTTATTAAAGAGGACCTGGTAGGTCACTTTTTTTGGAGGAATTGGTAAAACTGAATGCTATTTTTTTTTTCGTATTTGAAAAGTCTTTGTTCACATTAGCGACTGAGCTTGCAAAACTATCCGATACCAGTTCGAGAGATATTATGTTTTTTATTTGATTTAGACGGCCTTATTATTACTCCTTCTCATTGTTTGCTAAGCCAGACATTTGTTTTGCAAAATTATGTCAAATCGACGACAATCTGATGTGATCATCAGACCACATCACCATATCCATCGATTTTTGGTATAAAATCAGATAGGCCCCACGATGACGACGAAGTCGTTTCTCGCAGAGGACGGATGTGTCAGAGAAAACAAACATTTTTTTTCTTAGCGTAACCAAACCTTGTCGAAACAAGGGAAATAACCTCTTAGTCAAATAACCAACCAGTCACTCATAGCAGGCGGTAAACCTAAAATATGAACGCTGACACGAAAGCTGCGAATTGGTGTGTTTTCATCGGCTTGGGTGAAAATCGACTTAAAAGCTGCCGTTCTGAGCTCGTACCAAACGGGGAGACATGCGGGGACCCGGCGATGCCCCCCTCCCCTTACCCCGCTTAAACAGTCAAGCTCGGCGGAAAATTCTTTTCTGTTGTTCAATTATAATTCACCGCAAAATTAACCCTCGGAGGACCTTCTGGGGTCCAGGTGACCCCAGCGAAACTTATTTTTGCATTTTTACTATTTTTGTACCCCATTTGGTTTGTGAAACTTTTTGTAAATAATTTTTATACCTTTAGGGATGCAAGGGGCACCTGCGCAGACATATAGGACTATAAAAAATATTTGTATAAATTTTTAAAAATGGCTTGGGGTCCCAGGGACCCCAGTGTGTCCTTCGCGGAAAACG
>Ga0058701_10004229_pt1 | contig 11611 bp, 7 predicted proteins | sample AgamicOrMae_FD_97039 | JGI IMG/M metagenome (GOLD analysis project Ga0058701, IMG submission 97039) | Agave microbial communities from Guanajuato, Mexico - Or.Ma.e | ecosystem: Host-associated > Plants > Phyllosphere > Phylloplane/Leaf | place: Guanajuato, Mexico | collected 2012-06-04 | reverse complement strand
CTGGGAGTTGTTTTGAACCTTCTAAATCTTACGAATGGCTGAATTCCAAATAATGTAATTTTTGGACGTTCAAGACCTAAAATATTCTTGTTTATGTTTTTTAAGGAAGCTGACAATTTAGGAAATAAGTTTTTAAGAAAATAATTACCTGATTTGAGCACAAGCCCAAATAATGCTCAAAAGAACCGCTTACGCGTATTTGCCCGAAAGGTTATCCTTATCAGTAATTTATTGTTTCATTTTTTAAAATTTATGTACGTTTTTGATCTATTTTTTGAAAACATATGGTTTTGATTTTTTTAGATAGATACGCGAACAATTAAGGCGCCCTTACATGACCTTAAATTTGGGAATATTTGGTAAGTCTTGGTGTAAGATAGGTGATTGGAGTTTCTCTTGGGGGCTTCAGACGCACGTCACAGCAGGGGCTCAGTAATGCAGGCTTACATGATAACAAGTTTTCACTACTGATATTAAAATTCTTTTCCTGAGTCTAATGACGCACCGGAAATTTGAGTGACTACTTCAGAAAGGGTTGCAACTGCTTACCGCAGCATCTATCGTCAGATCTATCCGCTTGTCTGAAATCTGCGGTTGCGTAAACTACACGCAATGTTTGAAACTAGTAAATCTTAGACCAAGAACGCGGACTCATTTTGAACTTCATACTTTCTTTACAGGGTCAATGACCACTTTGCAGAAGGCGATCTAAGCTTTCTCAGAGGGCCGATAGTTAAAATCAGGAAAATCCTCATTTCCTGCAACTACAAAGAGGAGTACCTATACCTCTGCTGAAAGAGATTTCCATTCCCGGAGCTTGAACAATCTTATCCAACCAAAATAAACAACGCTTTGCCCGCCTAGGGACCAGAAATGTACGAGTTTGCACGGGATTAGATCTCGCTCGGAAAAAGGTTAACCGTCGTATAGCTAGGACAGCTATTTAGTATTGTTGTGTATGACTTAGCTATAATTTGTTCATAGCACAGTTGCATGTGTTGTAGGAGTAGCTAGAGCTGATGCTGCATGTGGCTGGTGCAGCAATAAACATAGCTAGGCCAACAATATCAAATAGCTATCCCCGTTATGCCTTTTTGTGAGCGTTAAATCTGAAGGTTTACGGGCTGTCCGCTCACGGTAAGCGGCATGGTAAAACTGACCTTGAAAAAACTGGCTTTGCTACCTTTGATGCAGCATCTCTGGGGTAAACAAAGTTATGAAAATTTATGTCTGTCTTTGTAAGCGTGATAGTAATTATGTTCAGGAGAAAAGTTTTAAGCTAAAAGATTGGCGTTTATGACATTAGACAGGTCTTTCGTTAAAAGAGGCGTAAATGACTATCAGAACGCTTGTTTTATCGGGGGTGCATCCTCTCTCAAGCCCGTGTGGTAGTCTTCTAAAAGCTACTCAATGCAATACACAAAAGCTGCATAAAAATTGGTACCAACAAAAATATGATTCGAATTGCACTTTCGTAAAACCTCATTACAAACGAAGTAATGTTAACCTCGGAATACGTAATGATTTGCCCGGAATCTGTCTTCATTAATTTTCAAATTATCGCAGTCAAAATCAGCTTCACCGACATTGCCCCTAGATTGATACTTTGACTTTTGACATGAATCACTCTTCGTGAAGTCTATGGCCTAACCTAACAATTAAAAAATAGGCTTTAGTCTTTTAGAGCTTTTAAGTACTACTCCGTCGAAAAGACACCATGAGATGCATCTCCCGTCGATAGTGAGTGCAAAGACATCGGAAATCAAGACCTAATTGAATCATTTGTGTTTCAATAGACATTTTTATCAAAGGGTGGTTTCAATCTACTCAGCAAATTACACCAATTCCTCGAACCGAGCACAACGGGAAACAACATCTACGGTAATAGAAAGTTGATGAAAGAGAGCAACAGCTGAAAGTTACTGCACCAAGAGATGACATCGAGCAAGGTTGTAGCGCAATTAAAGACATGTAACCAATATGCTCGTACTTGTATCCTTTTGTGGAAACATACCACAAAGAGACTACAAGCAAAACCGATGAAATAAAACTGTACCATACGTAACATGACAATTCATTTGGAAGTCTAAACCACGTCAGAAACTGATTGGTCGATGTGAAGCGGTGAATGCCTGCTTTATTTTCAATAAGAATTATGGAAATATGTTTTTCTCTGCGTAATCCGCATTTATCATCATGCTTGCAGCAATCACAAAAGACGACTGTTCTTTTCTTTCATGGATACATCAATTGACGCGACATTCAGAAGATATTGAAAATGTTGCAAAGATGCAGTCTATGATTCGAAGAGTTACAAAGCCTCTGGAACTTTCTCAGCAAACAACAATGGCAAAGAATTACACTGAACTTTTCAACTATCCATTTTTCAATTTTAAAAAAAATATAAAAAAATAGCCCTAACCCTCGCCTAAAAAAATTGAGAATTTTGAAATTGGAAATTTTTGAACGGTGGCCGGTTCAAAATCTGCTAAAAGAGAAAAAATATCCAGTCCAAAATTATGCAAATATACACATCTGCGAAAGCGGCTTTTAGAAAAAAAATGAGGCTGAATGAGATCGAGTTTATACTTTGGGGGTGGAATACAAGTAGAACCACTGACAAATCATAAAAAGAAATCCATGATCCAAGATGTAATCTTGCCTGTTACAGGAATTAAACGAAAAAGGCAAAAAGCAAACTCCAAGGGCGACCCGTCTGATGGATGCAGACAACCCCTGCTCCGTGATGGAACCTCAATATCTGCGTTCTCATCAGCGAGCCGCTTCAGTTGCTCCTCCCCAAGCTGAAACGGGTCTGAGATTCAGTATGGACAGCAGCAGCACTGAGTCACGCGATTCCGAAGACCTTGAAGATGTGGAAGAGCAATCAGAACAGAAGAAGGAAGAGCGGCAAAGTGAGGACTCGGACATTCAGAGTGGATATGTCTTCCCTCAAGAACAGTATGATCGGTTGCATTATGAGACGGAGCATGTCAAAGCCATGTGGACATTGGAGGTGAGTGAAGAGTAGAGAAGGAAGCGTAACTTTAAAGCTACGTCAACGATCGAAGAATTCGAGTTTGGTTGATGATCACTAGTATGCCAATGTTACGAGTAAACCCTAAAAGATGCGATAGAAGACTTCATTACATGATTATAGGTCATAACAAAAACATGAATATTGATAAGGCGAAGAACAAGTTGAATCCGGATCATTGGACTTCGAAATAAATCATGTTTAGGATTGAGGGTACGCGTGAACCATAAGACGTACTACCGCGATCAAAAGTCAACGAATATTTTTTTTTCGTGAGAGTCCACAGGTTGGTAGAACTAGTTTTGTTCCCTCAAGGAGAATGTTGATTAATAAATACAGAATCCTCAATGTTTCGATGGAAAGTTTGGAGAAGGGCATCGATGTGAATAATGTGGGAGTAGAGGCCAAATTTTGGAGACTAGCTAAACTGTTTACTAGAGCATGCTGCCAAAATCGGAAGAGTTTACAAATTGAGCGGTTCATGCGATACTTATGATTACAGACGGTTGAGGACCTGTATGACATGGCAGAGCAGGTGGTCAAGGATGTTGTGGCCCATAGACCCCGAGAAGCGGACACACCACCGAGTTCGAGACCCCAGCCTCCATCCTCTGTGAAATCAGTTGAAGATCCCGATGAAGACCACACCGATACCTCAGTGGAACCCCAAACACCTATAAGGACTGGAGTGAAGCTAACAAGAGCGCAGTCCAAAGAAGATAAAGTGCAGAAAAAGCAGCGATTTGCATGGGCTAGGAAGCGGTAGAGATCAGGACCGTTAACTGGTTCTCAAGACTGATTTTCCAGAAATAAAGACTACGCTCTTTCAAAGAACAGAAAGACAATATCGGCTCTCTAAAATTTGAGAGAGCAGTACTTCCAACTTTATCCATACAAGTAAACTATCCAAGTTTACACAAATTTGGAAACATTACAAATTTTGTTGGTGTGTTCGAGAAGATCCCTATATCAGAAAAGCAATCAGTTCTTGAATCTTTGTCGACATCTGCTCCTATGAGTCACCCGAAGTGTAACATTTTGGAAATAACCATGCAGCAATGCTCTTTACGCTTTCGTCCTTTTGATTAGACTTCTTTCTACAATATTTGTAGCCGAGAAAAAACAGAAACTCAGTCAAAAAATGACGAATAAAGCGTTTTCCTAGTCAAATTCCTGAACTCTGGCGACTTCTACGAGACAGAGGACAGAAAGTTTTCAAAAGCGGATGACTTACTGATATCATGACGTCTTCTAGAGCACATTTACATAGTTTTTAAATGTTTTTGAATTTATGTTTGCTTGAGCTGATGCATCGAATCTCAGGGAAACTATAGATGATGTTGTCAACAAAACAAAGCGACTCTTTGATCAAAGTCGACGAAGTACTGTTCTTTTAACCTCGCATTTTCGAAGTTCCTGACGTTTTTTAATCTCAAGACTGCTCCTCCAATTACCGTGTACTTTACATGAAGGAAAGTAGCTCCTTCTACACTTTTTCCTTATCATCACTTGTCACTAATCCATGATTACACCTAACCTAGTTAAACAGTTCTTAGTTACGTATAACTGATTGAGCTAGTCAACCCGTCACCATCAAGACTGCCAGCAGGAAACCTTACATTTTACCGACAATTAATATTTATGATGCGGAAACGAATTGCGTTCCAGCTGGCAGAGCAAAATCAACTATTGGAAGAATGTAAAACTACATGGATTGCTGTAACAGAAATACTGTCTCTTAGACACAAGCGTCACGATCAAGTTCGTATTTTCTGAAGTTTCATCCTCAGTGGAATAAAAAAGCCGCAGGTGAGATCGCCTGGGAGCTAATAAAATAGTTGACTTGTGTTCTCGGAGACGTTATGTGCAGATTTTCTATCGTTAATAAATGTACTTAAAAAAATGGATACAATTTATTTTTGTCCCGAAGATCATTGAACACCACAAAAATGGTGCACCGCCGTTTATGAATTTTTCACTGTACCTTTTCCTTACTTTGTGTCTCTAAATTATCAGAGATGTTCCGAGTTCATAAATAGAAGGACGTTCGTCGGGATTTCGTTGGGAGACAGCAATTTTTTTGGAGTACCTGCGTATATTAGGTATGTGTGAAAACGTATGACGCACGTAAATTACAACTGAGCCACCCAGTGCCCATTGTCACGGTTCGTCTAATGGGCCTCAGTGGATTAATTGTTTTGACGTAACCTCCAGCTTCTAAAGGGGGGAAAAACCTTAGAACTTTCCCATTTTAACGACAGACTTGACTACAGAGCGCAACAGCTCTGCGACGAAGATTATCTTATCTTGGACAGGCCACGGAACCACCTTTCCATCGCAAGCTAACTTATTGTTTTCGTCGAAGTAGTGTTTAAATCCTTGGCGAATATGGTTATAGCCTCGCGAGGTTGTCCCCAGCCATTCGATCGTCACTGCAAAAGACCAGAAAATGCCTAGCAGTGATGTTAGCAGCGTTAGGTGTGGTGGGCCTCTTGACCAATTAAACGAAATCGAGCTTTTACCCAGCGATGTAGTAGCTATCTTACATGTATATCCTCCTACCTAAGATCCTCACACGTAATATATCATCTCACGTAAGATCTTTTTGCAAGAACATCTACTACGTTCGATGATATATTACGTGAGGGGTCAAAAATAGGTTGTCAAAATCCAATACGGAGGACCACGCCTTGAAGATCATATAGAGCATGTCCAAATCCAATTAGACGATGCCTTTGCTGGTACCTATTTATGGACTTGTGAGCACATAACACTATTTTCATAGGCCTCGCCTCTTGTATGGAATTTTCTTTTGGGTGTTGCTATTGACCCGACATGCATTAATATAGGGAGATTGAGACGCACATAACCAATTTAATGGATTTTAAAATGTGACTTGAAGGCACGAAACCCAATCTAATGCATTTTAAATAGGACAGTCGGGTCAATAGACACTCTCTTTTTTCTTAATGACTGAAAGCTGATCTTAGCGGGGCTTTTAACACCGGCGAGTCGTCATAAGAGAATTTGTCAACAGTGAAAATGTTGGTACCAACAACAATATTTGATAGTCGCTAATTAATCAGGCATTGTATTTCAACAGCTAATTTGGCGGATCAATATCATTGGTATTTTGAGTTGATTTCGTCACCTTATCTCTTTCCCAATGGTTAAAACAAGTCCTATCACCCATCCACAGATGACTTCACAGCCGAAACAGATGGTCTCTTCCCTTATTTTTTTTGTTTCTCGTTTCTTTCCAGTTTTCCGCCGCTGCAAAGCAAATACGAGCCAACCGCTTATCAGCTATCCTTCTTCGTAATTCTCTGATAAAACCGCCAAACTTTAATTAGAGCCTTGGGCGTTAAAAGTCCACAAAATCATGCGCTTCATTTTATTGGATTCTCCGCAGGGCTTGAATGTTTCTTTAAATTGCGTCATGAAAGCGAATCCGTACGATCTTAAATGCCACCAACCACCAGCTTACCCGCATCTTCGGGGCCGTGATTATGGCTGCTAAGAAAGATTAAGGAGCAAAAACCAAACACGCTGTAAATCTTTTAAGGTTCCAGCATCTACATCTCCCAGGTTTGGTCACCAAGCCAACCAAAAGAGAGTATAATAAGATACTTATCACCAAAAAAATTTGCCTCAAAATTTCGCAAAGACCTTATTTAAATGGTTAATTTTTATATTTATCGAAAACTCAAAAGTCTGTTTCCACTAAAAATTCATGAATTACTCAAAACTTTGTCGCTGTAAATATTTTTGTCACAGGAAAAAAGGTTTTGTTACGGCAACAAAATAAGGGACAACAGATAAAATTTTTGTTGCTGCAACCAAAAATTATGCTGCAGCAACCAAACGTTTGGTTGACAGAACTAAACATTTTGTTGTTGTAACAAAATGTTTTTGTAACCCCTACTTTAACAAATTATTTTGTAAGTATAACAAAACCTTTTTTCCCGTGATGGCTGAGAGCAGCTCTCTGGAATGAAATGTGTATTCTTCATGTAAAACGTTTTACAGAAGACGTTCAAGTTCCTCAATTGAATCGTGGGACGTGTCTCTTAGCGAAACGAATACCTAAAGAGACCTAACGGACAGCCTAAAACCTATTATATGCTAGCTAACCTAGCTTTACTAAACTTACTCAAACCTGAGTTGCACTATCCCGTCTTGTTCTTATCCAAACTGATCCTAACCTACCCTAACCTAAAACATAATAAACAAGGTTCGACTAACAGAAAAAGGTGTCGAAGCACTGCATTCTGCAAAATATACTTTTGATCAGGGCTTTTGATGGAATCACTTCAAAAACGCCCCACGCCACTGGAACTCAGTGAACCGGACTCTAAATGAGAACGATAACATTCACGAAAAAAAAGTATTGCCGTTTCGACATTCCTCTTCAATTACAGCAATCTGCGCGCGTCAATATAGCAAAATTTGTGATGGATGCCGACCCGAGTTACTATATTGGCATTTCGGTGTGAATAAAGAGTGAGATCATATTTATTTTTAGGTACTAATAGAAATGTACACACGAAAGATAACACAATCAGGCAAGATTTGTGCTATTGACAATCACACGCGTGAAAAGGTACACTGAGCAAAAAATGAAATAGTAATCTGGAATGGAGTCAACGAACATCATACAACAAGCCTTGAAGTTGAGATTACATATAACAATTTTACACAACGTTATACTGTATACAAGTGGTTTGTTGTAACCGTGAAAATACAAAAAAAAAGTATTGAGAAGGTTCTTTTTTTAAATATTATTAACCCATTACCACCCAGCGATGCCGTTCAGTAACAGAAAAATTTATGTTCGAGGATCTTTTTCGTCCAGTTTTGTCAAAATTAAAAAAATATCACCCCTCTGGAAACCTGAAATTCACTAATTTTGGCATTTTCCAAAGCTTAAAATTGCGTAATTTAATACAAAAAATCCTTCCAATTTCTCTTACGCTAAATTTCACTCTAAATACTTTGGGCTGTTATGGGTTAAATTAATGTGATTAAAGGTAGTTTAATTTGTAAAAAAAAAATATTATAATTTTAACTTATGCCAAATGTTCAGAAAAACAAAAAGCAAAAATGTTCCATCGAAAATCCGTCATTTAACTTTATCTGAGCGGAGCGTGAAGATTAGCGCTATGAAAACACACAGACCCGCTCAAAAGCTCGCTTTTCCGCCAGAGGGGGCGAGTTGCAGCAGTCGTTATATGTCACCTGTGGCTGCCAGTGGCGGCGCCAGACGAAGCTCCTATTGCTCGTTTTCTCCCCTCCTCCCTTCTTGTCCTATCGCTCGAGTGCAATTCTCACTCACGTTCCCTCGATTAGTGGCGAAACGACTCATAAACTCTACAAACGGAGTTTCGATATAATCGATAGCGCCGACAATCGGACGCAATGGAGACTAATTTTATGGGTAGCTGTCATAAGCGCCAAAAACCACAAGCGCCAATCCGTAACTGCCAAACGAGAAAAGTCGCAAACGCCAAAGGTCTTAACCGCAACTATAACCTCACCTAACCTAACCTAACTTAACCTGACCTAACTTAGCCTAACCTGACTTAAACTAACTTGACCTAACCTAACCTAACCTAACCTGTACGAACTTTGGCGTTTGCGACTTTTCTCGTTCGGCGGTTACGGACTGGCGCTTGCAGCGTTGGCGCTTATGGTTTTTGGCGCTATCGAATGCCCCCTAATTTTATCAAAGTTGACCGTAAGCCGAAAACCCGGGGTTATGGTATATTACACTAGCTGAGCTAGCTTGGGACTGTCTAGTTATTTCATGAAGATGTTGTTCGGACAGGTTATGTCACCCTGCTCTGTCTGACGTCTCACAGGAAGTCAGCATTGCTCAATACGTACAGAGGGAAATCCGCTTTCATTCATGTTCCAAGAATGTCGACTTTACAATCACATTTTCCAGGATTATAGCTTTCTTGCATTTCTTTGTAACTCCTTTGAAAGTCGCCTTCAGCCTTAAATGTTTTCGTCTCGGCGAAGAATCTTCTTTTATGCTTGTTCCTAATTAAAGCTGAGCGGTGCGGCGTTTAAGGGCAGCAACCATTACCGATAAATCTGTATCAGTAAGTGACATCAGCGATATTATCTATTTGCAATGTAGATAAGAACCAACGATGAGTGTTTACTCAGGACAATAACAAGCAAACTTCTTCTGATTAGTTTTCGTCAACTTATAAACCTTATTTTTAGGTCTAATGTTTTCCGATTGACAAAGTCTTATTCCACAGAGGAAGAACAGACATTAGTGTGCCTTAGAAATGAATCTCTTCAAAATCCAAAAAGAAAGTCTTCGACTCTGCCGTCTAAGAATAGCATTTCCTGCCTTGCAGACGAGCGAGTCGACGTGAAAAATTGACTAGTTCCCATTGCGGGGTTCGCACGGCACGCATGGTCGGTGGAAGGGAACAACGCGAAACAGAGGAGGATGCAGGGAAATTCTTTTTGAAAGAGGCGCCATTTTTTGAGTGCAGAGCCAAAGGTTCTCCGCGTGAGGAATTTTGCTCCGAAAAGGGCTTTCAGGCTGCGTAAGGTATGCCCTTTGTGCGCCACCAAAGAAGTAGCCGAAAAAAAGACACCGTAGTTCAAATTTTAGACTTCACGTAATGAGTTTGTTAAATCGTTAAGAGATATTTTTTGTCGTGCTTTTAACCTGCTCTAAATAGGCCTACATCTCTGGAAAAAATCAAATGAGTAAGACTGATCTATTCTTAAATTGGATTTCAGAATCATTTTTTTTCCTTAATTCAGGTTTAAAATGCTGCAAAGGGAATACGAGAAGGAAAAAGTACATTCGTAAGATTAATTAGATATTTTCGCGTCACGTGACCTCAGAAACCGTTAAAAGGGAGTTTCATAAGAGTTTCGTTAAAGTCAAGACGTGGGTGTTGTGGGTCTGTGAAGTTCAGTTACATATTTTGTGTAGCTTTATACCCCAAATACAGTATTTGCTAACTTTGTGGAAGCAAATAGCCTAGAAGAAGAGATCAGGATCTTCCTGCCACGGTTGAAAGTTAAATTAATTTTATTTTGTTACCCTCCTCTGTAGATTGGGATATGGGTGTTCCCTTGCGATAGTACCTGTAGAATTTCAGGCAGTACAGTAAAACCCGCTTAAGATACGCCCGTTTAAGATACGAACCCGTTAAGATACGCATGGTCTTTATTCTCTTGAGCCTAGTCGGTATTTAATGAAACTTCGATAAGATACGAACCCACTTAAGAAACAAAGGTGTCTCAGTACCTTGATTCGTATCTTAACCAGGTTTCACTGTGTAACAAACCTTAAAATTAAGAACAGCCATGGACGACCAATATCTGAATATCGAAGGACGAGTTCTTTGGTAGTTAGCGTGTTACAAAAATATTGCGTAACAATTTTCGAAAGAAAAAAATTAAAAAAAAAATTAAAAAAAAATTGAGCGAATACACTCTTCTACAGAAATATACGCAGGTGTGGTTAAAGCCAAAATAAATTTTGTGTCTCCTTGCGCTATGCCTCAAAACTCTGCAAAATTGTTGCAAGAAGCCTAACGAACTACATACGTAGGGTAGCTCACCCGTTTTAACTTAATTTCATTGAAAACAAATTTACTAATCTGAAGTGAAATTATTGCAATGAGTATTACACCTCGTTGTCACAGCTCCGTTCTCAACGGCAGTAAAACTATCGCCTTGAAGTAAGCGGCTTCAGGCTTAGCGACTGTAAGGTACATTGTCACGTTACATTCGATTATGCGACTAGTGCATTGATTCACTCGGCTTAACGACTATGGTATATCACACTAGGAGACTCTAGCATATGATTAACTGATTGATTCAAAGTGAAGTTTGGCTAAATAGCTCGCTCGCTGCCGGGTGGATAGCATTAACATTTTCAAAAATATTTCATAATTATTTTCAAGAGGAAAAAAATAACAAGAGCAAAAAAATAAATAATGAAAGGTGAAAAATACGGGTTTGAGATGATTTTTACTGAAATCGGCCTTTTTCCGTGGCCAAGACTTTGCTCACGGAAAAAAATTACCGTAGCAGCAAACGCATTTATTCATATAGCAGGTGCTATTAACTTTAGCAGTCGTCGCTAACTTTCAAGTAGTCATTGTTAACGTTAACTGTAGCAACAAATAAGTAAGCAAGGGCTGCAAATTGAGTAAATCGGTCTTTTTAGCAGCCACTGTTAACATTTTATCAGATATATCTTACGTTGGCAATGACTGTTAAAGAGTTAGCAATGCCTTCTAAATTTATTTAAACCTGCGATATTAATTCACGCGTTAGCTGCCACTGCTATTTTTTCTCGTGGTTTAGCCCCTTATTCAGGCGTTTTCCACCCCCATATCAGGCGAGCTGTGCGTATTGCCAGCCAGCGGGGTGCTGCAGCCGCGCGCAACAGGCAGCCCTCCCCCTCCCCTCCTCCCCCCCCCCCTTCCCCCCCCCTCCCCCCCCCCCCCCCGCCCCCCCCCCCTCCTCCTCCACCTTCCCTCAACCTTCACCTCCCCCCCCCCCCCCCAAAAAAAAACACGAATGGCT
>Ga0058701_10004228_pt1 | contig 11615 bp, 6 predicted proteins | sample AgamicOrMae_FD_97039 | JGI IMG/M metagenome (GOLD analysis project Ga0058701, IMG submission 97039) | Agave microbial communities from Guanajuato, Mexico - Or.Ma.e | ecosystem: Host-associated > Plants > Phyllosphere > Phylloplane/Leaf | place: Guanajuato, Mexico | collected 2012-06-04 | reverse complement strand
CCCCCCACTTTATTTTTTTGTATTCAAAAGCGTCTCTAGTCCGAATTTTTAAGTTAACTTAATTTCGTCCTTTAGACTCACTTCTAGATTGCTTCTTCTAAACATTCATGAACATTTTTTGAAGGACCTCCCGACCTCTGGGTTTGGGTTTCAAGAATTTTTTTCTTCAATGCCTTACTTTTGTCTTTCTTCTCAACGTAAACATCTTAGTTCTGAAGTCGTCCGAAAAGTATATGATTTTTTTCATTTTGTTTACTTTCTGCCCCTATTTTTTCTGCTTCAAGACCGCCGGTTGGGGGCTGGCGGTTCATGCTTTTGGCTGAGTTTTCCGTTCAGTAAGCAATGTTTGTCTTTGTACGATGGCTCTGTTTTGATTCTTTGTTCGTTATCTTTTTTTGGATTCGGTATTTTTGATGATGAAGCTGGGCACAGTAGGCCTATGCCTCTAAACGTTGTTATCCCTGCCCTCTTGCAGCGATTGTGAAATCGCAACTTAGTATCGGTGAGGCGGGTTACTCTATTAAAGATATTTCGGCAAACCTAGTCTAAAGACCGCAATGGTTTGGTTAAGGTGATCTGCCCTAATATTTATTTAGACTCGCATGCAGACTACAGGGCTATCTTTCGAGTAAGTCAAGCCAATTTTGGGTGTTATCGGACCCCTTGTTATAGACCGCATTATCTGTTTTGATTCCTCGCCTCTTCCCTGATGGGCTGCACCTGTGTTATAACGTAGTTTTTTTCTAATAAGAGAAAAGGGTCGTTGAAAGCGATATACCAAAATCGAAAACGTTGAGCTGTGCTGATTTGTGGGGGTTACGCATAAATTTTGATCCATATCTCGTTGCCTTAAAAATGTTTCTCTAACCACGCTTAGCATATAATTTTCGCTCACTCCCCTCCCCTCTGCGCTTCACAGTGTGCAATCATAAAGTGACTCCCCCTTCCCTTAATTTCGCGACTTGCTGAAATAATCACCGTAAGTTATCGCATTTGTTTACTTTTTTCAGCTGCATAGTTTTTATTTGATCCGGAGACTGTTTGTTGTTTTTGTAAAACGTAACTGCTGCTAATGAGTTACGTCGTTAGTCTTCTGTTTTTGTGAAATTACGAATTTTTTTTGCACGATTCGAATAAAAACAAATTAAGTTTCGTTTTTTTTTTAAAAAAAAAAATGCAGTGTTTTTCAAAAGCCTACCCTAGCTTCAAGCACGATTGCTGTGGAAAGTATAATGAACTCTCTAGAATAGTAACCGGGTATTAGTGGAGGAAGTCTCGGTTAGTAGTAACTTGAGGAGCGAGGTAAGGTTGCAAATGCTGACACATGGGTACAATGACTCTGGCTCTCGTGATTACATTGTCAATGATTACGTAAGGATTACGGACTAAGTACCGCAGGGGTTTAAACTATATTGAAACATGTGATCATATCAGAAATGTCTTGGGCATATCCTATTGCATTGGCTTTTGAAAAAATATTTTCAATCGAGAGTCGTGGTATGGTGGTTAGCCCATGCGCCTAACATACGGAAGGCCCGGGTTCGAATCTCGCCCGAGACCGGCCAACTTGGGAAGGTTTTGAGTGGTTTTCCTCCCCTTTCCAGGTAAATACCGGGTCGGTACATGCAAGCCACGCCGTGTGCCATCCTCACCTCTCCGCCCTCGTCGCGGTCCTCCTTTCGCACTCCCCTCTTCGCTTCACAGTCGCTTATAACCTTAGCCGTTCCTCTGTGACTTCAAATAAATGAGGAAGTGACTATTCACACGCTACCCCATTTAAAATGCATTAGGTTGGTTTCCGTGTGTTCAAATCTCCCTTGTATTAACATGGGCGTGCAAATAGAACTAATTTTAAGTAAGAATATGAAAAAGGTATCTCAAGTTCCGCACACGTGTTGGTTAGAGTTTTTATTTTTCTATAAAAATAAAACCTTAGGAAATCGACAGTATTCATGTAAAAGTAAATTTATATGCTTACACTTTCATACGTAAGAATAAATGGTGAAAAATATTTTTACCGTTCTGATGGTCGTGTCGATTTAAACCGGAAGCCGTTTTTAGGATTTCGACCTCCATGCATTGCATCCTCGAGGGTTAATAAAACATGCATAGGTATTCATTACGAGCTACTGCTACCGAGAGCCAACCCGATGGCTCCTAGAATTTGTATCAATCGAGGGATCTCTGAGTTAACTTTGTCATTTTCTGAAGCCTTGAATTTCTACACGAAATATTTTGAGTTCGCGCCCCTCATCAGAGAGGGTTACCGTTTATTCATGATCGATATTCGAACTCTTGGAACGGAATACCATGGAAAATAAAGTCTCTATACGTGGAATAGTTTGCTATGCAGTGGGTGGACAGCCGAAACACATCCATGCTTAGCCTATCTTTTCTTCTCCATGGCCGGAGGAGTAATGTAGAGGAGACCGGGGCTAGTTGACAAGTTTTTTACATATTTGACTGTGCATCGGAAACGGGTAGTAATGTATGAAAACCGTTTTTACCAAAACATAGGTAATACATCTCGTCGGACGCTCGTTGCGGATTTTGGTTATTTTTTAACGTTCAAAAAAGCTAACAAAGAAGCGATTTTCCCAAGGGCCTGCAAGTTTGTTGACTTGCCCCGGTACCGCAGAGGGCTTTCAAGGAGAGGGTAGCGAATAAAAATATCTCCTCGAGACCTTGACGTTGTTATTGATAGGGATATCTTAAAAAATAACCAAATATTGCGCTCTTCCCCTGTTTTTCCCTCAAACCTAAAACTGGGTTATGGTTATGGGATGATACCTAGAATAGGGGTTAGTCTAGTGCTGATAGTTTAGATTAGGGTTAGGTAGTTATGTCTCTTCCATGGGACTGTAAACTGGCAATATCGAAACCCGTGTCACCTTTATACATAGGACAGTCCATTTAAAAGGTGACACGACTTTTGATCCCAACTGTACAGTTTGAGGGCATAACGGCTGACAAGTGATTAAAAAAAATTCTTTTGAATTTAAGTTGGCAACACAATTGTTATTGACTTGAACGCGGAAACCACATCCATGATAGAAAGACGAAGGTTGCGACTCCGTCCGGCAGATGGCGGTGGTAGCAGACTGACTCTATAGGCACGATCCGTCGCTTTCAAAGTCTCCCGACTTCATTACCCCTCCATTTGGGATTTTGAAAAGAGAGCAATTTGTAATTACGGAGTTTTCAGTAGCGCCCACCGTGTACAAGATTCGGAGGCGAGGAGGCCCGTCAGTCTGACTTTCTGCCAAAGATGTACACATATTACGCGGCTCGAGTTCGCTCTGCTCGCTTAAAGGCTACTGCTTCAATGTAGCATTTGCTCAACACTTACCTTAGACAAAGCCTCTTTCGAAATAAGTCGCTAAAGTACGCCCTATTCTTCTATCTCTTCTTTGATATCTTACCACGTTTAGCTTTCTTGAGCTGGAAAGTCAGGTACTTGTAGCATTATCAGGACTAAAAATGATGAAAAAAGGAATTGTCACCCAGGTCCAAACGCCCCTAACCTGAGCGGACGCGAATTTTATCGCTGAGAGAGCAAATCCGGTAAGATTTTACCGAATCTAATAAAAAAATGTCGTTAATAATATCCAGCATATCCCCTAAATTTTCACCAAATCTACTCGCTGGAAGCTTAATTTCACGTCCGCTTCTTAGACTTCTTCTCTTCTACGGTGCTTTTTCGGCCCCATGTGCAATTAATGTTTTCTTGGAGTAACTCCCGTTAACTGGGTCTACAAATATATACGAAAAATGAATCACTATATATCTGTCGGTAGGTAACTGAAAACTCCTCCTCGATAACTGCAGACTGTTCCTAAGAAGTGAATTTTGTTTTGTTCCAGAAACCTTGGGGTGGCAGATCGCCGGCGATTCCGTCTAAGATACGACATGGGTATTTAAACAAGGTGAGTCCCATTTAAAGCATTTACATTTTACCGAGCGAGTTATGGACCCCCGAGGATTTTTGAGATGAACGATGCAGCTCGCTCGGCACTAGGCTGAATTTCAGCCTGTTCAGCCGGGAGTAGGCAACAAGCATGGCGCTCGTGTGAAGCGGGTTGAATAATCAAATCTGGAAACCCGCAGCGGCTTATAACTCGCTTGGTAATCTTAAAGTTACCGGTAGAAAGATAGCATTTTCTACTTGTGTATTCTGCACTAGATCAAAGGGCCATAATATTGAGAGCTATTTACTTCAAAGATATGAATGAGAGTTTTGACATACGTTTTCCCTCAGACGTACCAGAGATAACCAGTTTCCCTCAGTTTACTTACACTAAAGACGCTATTACTGTAATAATATACATCACGAAGGTTAGTATGATAAGGTTAGGTGATGTGTTCCTCGCTCATCCGCTGTAGCTATTCGACGCTCTTCTCGCGAAGCTTTCATGCCATTAGGCATGGCGTCAGGTTACGTTGACCTAGATCAGATAAGGTTAATTTAACTAGATAAGGTTAGGTCGAGTTCACTTTCCTAGATTAGAGTAACTATACTTTGGTTCATCTACGTTAGATTCACTGATGAGACGAGCCAACCAACGGCCAAGTTTGAGTAACGTTATGCAACTTCTTTATTAGGTTAACGTAGATTAGGTTAGGTACCTTGCTCCTCGCTATGGATTTGCTTGGCATCAGGCGTAGTCTAATGACAATATGGTAGATTGAGTCAGGTTAGGTGCCCTGTTCGTCGCCCCGCTGTTTCTGCCCTCAATCGGACCTCTATGTTCGGCGTAGCGATGCAAGGTGGAACGCCTAAGAAAATGTTTAACCTCCACAATTTCGAGTTTCTAAAGATCGATAGGACGAACGACGTGAGTGCCGAGCGAGTTTCAGCTGGACTGGCCAAGCCAGGGAAAGCCAACTATCGAGTTAAGAAGGCCCCTCTTAACCACTCCCCGAACTTGCCAACAGCCCTAGAGATCTCATTGTTCTCACTTGGATGACCAATAATAATACCATCGACGGACATCCGAAAAAGAGAGATCCGTACCCCGCTTGCAATTAAGTAAGGTAGAGGGCACCTCGCCGCTCGGCATTTCGCGGAGCGAACCGAAAAGAGCCGAGATCCTAAAATGACTCACGCCTGGCTAGTAAAGTACTCTGCACGCCGTCCATCATTAAGGATTGGACTTATGGTCCAGAAGGGCTCCCTGCGGTTTTTCAACGAGCCAAAACAAATGTTGAGAACTCTTAAGAGGCCGGATCCATTTCTTTCGCAAGTTCTCAATCATAATAATGGCGTGGAGGTTTGGAAAGCTGCTAGAAATGGCCTTTTTGAGAGGAATGGACCCGAGCGCAGCGTACGTTTCGGTAAACAACCTTCATTTTAGCGTTTTCCGGAAAGATCACGACCCATCCATATATACTCTCTTTTTGAAAACCAAACAACCTTACGTTCAATATTGAACGTTTTTCGGGGACGTAGATTACTAAGTCTACGTAGTATACGTCAGATCATAGCCATATCGTAAACATTGGGCCACATAAACTTTTTTTTTTTTGGCGAAGTTTGAAAAATTCAATTATAGATCTCGATATTTTACAAGTAATTTGAAGCGATTTTTTAAAGCAACAATACACTTATTTTGGTTTCTGTTAATGCTATCATCATAATTGACGATAATACTTGTGATTTATTCTCTTATTTCATGAATTTTCATTAGTTGAGAAGTCGGAATGTGTTTGTAATAAACGGGCATTCATGGGAATAATGAATGGTAAACATATGGCATCGAATGGTTTGGCGAACCTACGATTTCATCAGCAAACAAGCAAAATACTATTAAACGTCTAAAACATAAATAGGACGCCGATAAAAGACTGCAGCGGCTCGCACCCCAATTGAATAAGCAGGAGAGGAAATATCGGGTCCCTTGATAAGAAGTCACTGCTATTTTCTTTTTTCGTTCTACTCTCTGATTGGTCGTTAACCAGAGGGGTTGGGGGTGGGGGGTTAGATCTCCAACGGATAGCGATACTAGAGGAGAATCCGTTCATTTATCTTTTTCTTAACGATCTTGGACGAAGACGCGCAACAATTGCCCTATTCTCTTTTTCCTGTTAAGTCCACATAAAAAGAAAAAAAAAGAAGTTCTTAAGGGAACTCCGCCATTTGCGTGAGAGCTCGCTGTCGCTGCTTGCCTGGAATAGGCGAATTATTTCTGCCTGGAGTGGGGGAAAAGTTTTCAAGTCGGATCATGTTGTGTCTATTAACCCTATTACCGCCTGAGTTTATTGTTCAGCCCGCCATTTCAAACCAGCCGAAATAACACTAGGAGAAGATATTTTTTTTTCGTTATTGCACACATTCGTACATACTGTTTTCAAACTGGACATTTCTGTATTTCTTACGTTCGAGCTTATATTGACAAGCTGAGCAAACGATATTAAGTCGATGGAAAAGGTACCAAACTAACCTAATAAGTTAACCTAAGTTAACCTAACCAACTTAACCTAAAGTAAGTCTTATTTACCGGTCGCCAAGTCCGATGCCGTTTATTTCTCGGTGGGATTAATTATGCTGCCAAGAAGTAAAGGGTATTCACACACATTGCGACCAAGCAGCAGGGGCAGAATGATAGAGAAATAGAGACCAAGGTGACCTAAACTAGGTTAATGTAACTTAAGTTACGTGCACTTTGCGTATCCGATGCCGCTCCTCGACCTGGCGACGAAAGGTGGACAACAAGAGGTGCTGAAGCTGAACCTCTTTTTGCATGCATGCACCATGTGCGTAGACGTCTACTCACATGCACGCACATACAAAAAAAGATGTTTTCAGTAAATTTGTTTTGAGTATGTTGAGTTCAAGCATGAGCGCATTTCTTGGGTTTACTTTACCGTCAAACAGATTTTCCAAAACAAAAAATTTAGCTTTTAAAAAGTTGAGAATTTTCAAGTTCCAAAAAGGTAAATTCATCTAAATACCCGTTTCAAGCTCTTTTACGAGAGTATAAAAAGGCTTTAAACCTTACATATCATTCTGATGTTGAAGATTAACTAGGTACCGATATCAAGGCCTGCCTGTGGAATGTTTTGGATCAGTTGAACAAAATTCAATAAATATTAGGTATTTAATTGAGGAATATTAGGTCCGTCCGTCATGTTCGTTTGATGTGAGTGAAATACAAGTGTTTAGCCGGGATTTTTAAATACCGTTTTTTTTTTAACCACGAAATATGTGCCAAGAAAAACATTTACAATAGAGATAAACCTACGGTTAGTTCTTCCCGCAAAAGTCATGTAGAGTCCTAGAATATTCCGCATGGTAGGTTCTTTTCATTACTCCCGGCAAAAGAACGGATCTGGTGGGACTGATGAGCATGATTGCGGTGCCCATTAAATGGGCTACCTGTTACTGCCGACCCATTACCCCCTGGGCACCCCTCCAGCCCACGGTCCATGGGCCATGGACCAAGCGCTGGAACCATAAGTGGCGGGACGAACGGGTTAGGCGGGTGAGGCGCAGGAGGCGGTCGGTACAGGCTCCTGCGGTGCGGACGATCATCCCCACACTGGCAAATTCCTCTCCTCTGCAAACGAAGCCCTGTCTTCGCATCTCCCTCGCAAATACGTCCTGTTCGCGTTGGCGTTGCAATATGTAAAGTTGACATTGGAATAGAGTGAAAAATCAAACGGATCAGAGGAGAGAGTAATCGGCCAGACCACAGGCCGCAGAATGCTTATTTCTCTGGAAATGCTGGTGTCGCAGCGGAGGGGGAAGGGTGAAGCAAGGGGCTAGCTTAGAAGGATACTTTTACCCGTAGGTCAAAGGTGGTGATACAAATCTTCAGTTATTCGGAATACGTTATATTGGGCTCCCTTCCTCCTCGAATGCAATCCAATGACCTTGTGATGCAACTGGAAATTCATGAAATATTACAAGGCAGGCTATTGACTCGAGCCTGGTATTGGGCTTGTACTGTAGGAGACGAGAACGCCCAAGTAACCTATTTGGCACGCACCGTCACGAAAATCATAGGGCACCTACACATTGACGTTAGTAATATCTGCGAGCGTGGATTTTCGTTGGAAGGCGGTCTGGTCGTGGGTTCACTTCCAATGCTATACATTAAATTAATAGCTAAATAAATGTGGAGCAGTTGTTTACCTCCGCTGGTTGTAACCCTTATTCAGCTGGGATCCTGTCCATTTTAAAGATATCATTTTGTGCTTTTCGTAACCTACCTTTCCGTAAGCAGCGCCTACCTTGACAAGTCTTAATTTAGTGGGTTAGTCACCGTAGCTGTACGTCTAGTGGCAGCCTTGTCTCTAGCGCTTCCAACCCTGTATTACTTTAGTATTGACGCAAAGCTTTTATATCGAATACAATGTAGAAGAAGATTAAACTGGGAACAGCTCCGCTTCAGCTATTGTAGTAAGGGAGCGTCACAACGCCAGCAGGCGCTAGTTAGGCGCTAGCCGCCCTAGCTGCATGGGTGTGTTCGATTCAGACTATGAAATCCCGCCGTAGCGTTGTCGTCAGTACAATGGGGCGCACTGATGGCAGGACGCGGTTCGCGGCCAGTCGCCAGGGACGTTCCTTGTCCCTTTTGACTGACAAATCGTTGCTGCTGTATAGGCCCGCTCTTTCGCGGCTGAGATTTGAAGACTGTCAATTTGAAAGGTCAGATTTTGTGTCTATTGTGTTCCACCTTGCGTCGCTAGGCCTTGTGGAGCGACTCATGATGACTTAGTCTCTTACTCTTGCCCAAGTTAGCTCTAAAGTTATCTTAACCTTACCGAACATGACCTGACGCTTTCTTCTCTGCGGTAGCAGTATCTTCAACCTTTGTACCGCGTCGGAATGCATAGTCCCACCTGGTAAAAAAGAGGCTCGTTACTGTTGCGGTATGGACCCTGTACGTACCGTGATTTTTTTTCAACTTATTTTACTTCATTATTTTTTTTACTAAAGATAGCGTTACGGATACACGTTTACTGAAGGCGTAGTGTTAACAATAATTTTAGTAAAAATATTATCTAGACTTTTGCACTTTACTCAACTTTTCGGAAAAATTTAAAATAGTTAGAACCCAAGGTAAAACTCCTAGTTCGTTCCGTTTCTAAAATAAGCTAGCAATTTCAATAGATCTCTCGCCAAACCTCTGCTTTATTGGTTTTGAGAGACAATTTAAAAAAATCCAAGCGAATTTTGTTCTGCAGTCATATTTAAAACAATGCAGTGAATTTATCTCCTGGACAAAGTAAGTTACCGGTACTTTCTCAGCGTAAAAAAAAATTGATAAGGCAGCTTAATCCAAAAGAAGGATGCCAACCAATAGGTCTCATCGATAAGACCTATTTGAAAACGAGTTGGCTCAACGATGTACTTATTGAGGTTGCGAGAACCAAACTTGCAAAATAATTGAACGGACGATTTTTAATTATTAATTAATGATTTCTTTAAGAGAAAAGAGGCTGGCTTCTTCAAATATATTTTGAGGAGGTTTCAGAATCAAAAACAAAAACATTTCTTTCAAAGCATTTTCATTGCAAGCGGACACAATAGTCCGCTTTGTTTGCCTGGAAGTTTGTCTGTCTAGAAAATTTAGCGTCGTCCGTTCGCTTCATTCAAATCCGTCGAGTAAACTTTCAAAATTATCATTTTTATTGTGTTCGCCCCAAAGAGTCGACGACCCGTTCCAACAAAGTTGTCGCAATTCTTATAATGGATCGAGTAGTGCTGAAGTGATGGATGAAATTTATCTATGAAAAAACTCTCTGTGTGATTTGAGCACCTGTTTAAGGAAGACCTTATCTGTTTCAGGTGTGAAAACTCAACGGGTAGTACGTATTTTGGCATTTTTTAAAGATACTATGTCAGCCACATCAATGGAAAGATCTCGTCGAGAATTACTTATTTATATGGCTGAACGTCTATCTTGAAAAATAATCGAAACAACGGAGAAAATGACTTTGTTGCCCGAAAAAAAAGTTTTTGTCATTATAGCCTCAGCAAATCAGATTGTTGCGGCGATAATTTAATCTGCGGCGACAACCGTTGTGGTAACAACTGATATCGTTGTAACAACTGAAATTGTCTATGGCCGACCGCTCAGCGGCCGGACCAACCTCTCGCGGAATTCTTCACTTTTCCCCGGGGACGCGCAACCACAGTAACAATTCTGGTTTGCTGGCTGAGGCTATATTAACAAGACGTTTTTGTTTAGGCAACAAAGTCATTTTTTCCGTGACTGCACCTGTTTTATTTTCTAGTCCAAAACAGGTAAGAGCTCCCAAGAACAGGTGTTTCGTTTCTACTGTGCCCTGTTTTAAGTATCCCGCGTTTTTAAAACTAAAATGTGCGCTCCGTTCCTTTATGTACAAGTATCTCCTCGGTGCTTTCTTTTTGAAAGGAGCTATTTGGCACAAAGGCGGTTATGAAGGGGGGCGGTCATAAATGGCCAATCCTTGGCGTACAACGGAGTTTGAAAGAGGAACTACAAAGCAGGGTGTGGTCAGACGGGATATGAGGAAACAATAGAACCCATAGTATCACACGCTTGTTCAGCACAGCGCAGTTAACGCCCATTTTCTATCAAAAATATTGATCAACAGTTAATAACCTCTAGAAACAGAAACTCGTTTCTTCCTTCCAACGACGACTATCAAAACTGTTTAGTCTTTTGCCTTTCATCTGGCTGAAAAACTAGAAGATCTTCTATAAATACACTGCGAATTTTATAGGTTGTTTTTTTTTCTCCTCTTATGATTTACCTTCCATGGCCCAGCGAAGCAAATGGAGGTACAGGACACTAAACCGTATCTAACAAAGTTGACCTAACCTGAACGCGTCGTCCTGCGTTATGCCGCTTACTTTTTGGTGGCAGTTTGCTTCCGCGCGTAGAACTATATGCGGGATCAGAATTCATCGGATCTGAGTGGAGTAAGGGCGAAGCGAGACACGAGGCACCTAATCTACCCGGACGTTTGTCGTTTACATATCGTACGCGCGTTCGTTACGGGTTAGGATATATGTTAGGCAATGCGTTCACGAAGGTTAAGCAAATTTGGATGTGGCGGGCACATGGATGGGTGGCTGATTAAGGGATATTCTTAACAAGAGGGAAGTCCCCTATAAAGGAATGTCCTCTAAAGAGGGATATGTTCTTTTTTGGGATATTCCTTAAATAGGGATGTCCCTTAGATGGGGACATCCATCAAATAGGGATATCCCTAATTTACGGATGCGAAATCTCCCTTTATTAGGGATATCCCATAACTAGGGATATCCCTTAATTGGGGATCCCTAACATAGGGACATTTTCACCAGGGTTGAACCAGTCTGGAACAGCAAAAACACAGTCCTCGTCAAAAAATTGGGGTAACTAAACGCCGAAGTTGAAATCCGCCAAAGCCGCTACCGCCAATGTTCAAAACAGCCAAATTTCAAATCCGCCGACGCCGCGCCTCTACCACCAATATTCCAAACCGCCAAATTTCAAATCCGCCAACGCCGCTACCAACCTATCCTAACATAACCTTGGGCATAGGTAGTTTTGATTATTGGCGCTTTGATTATATGGATACTGGAGGGTACGGCGTTGGTGGTTTTGAAATTAAGCGTGTGTGGGTGCCGCCGTAAAATT
>Ga0058701_10004227_pt1 | contig 11616 bp, 3 predicted proteins | sample AgamicOrMae_FD_97039 | JGI IMG/M metagenome (GOLD analysis project Ga0058701, IMG submission 97039) | Agave microbial communities from Guanajuato, Mexico - Or.Ma.e | ecosystem: Host-associated > Plants > Phyllosphere > Phylloplane/Leaf | place: Guanajuato, Mexico | collected 2012-06-04 | reverse complement strand
TCAAGCCGAGCGGAGAGATAGCAGAACGAGGCAAAAGGCATCCAACCTAGCCCAACCTATATCATAAGCAAGCCTCTTGCCGTAAACCAAGTTTTGGTATAGTGCCTTGTGCCTCGCTCCGCTCGGCTGTCGCCAAACCTAATGCCGCTTACTTCTCGGCGCCCCGGAGAGGCCGCCGAGAAGTAAGCGGCATCAGGCTTGGCGACCGTTTAGTTGGGTAACCCTAGGTTAAGTTAGGTTAGGTGTCTTGTGCCTCGCTGCGCTGTCGCTCCGCTCGGCTTGACGACGGAAGGTAGCACCAAATTTAAACTAAAAGATTGAAAATGCTACCTTAAAAAATTACAGTGTGGAACACAAAAAAAAAGAACACCTTTCCGATTGAGCGCGTCGCCGCTACTTAAAGAGTACCGTAAGCTGCTCTGACGGCAGCAATAATTAAAAAGGCAAGAAACAAAGGCAGAGCTTGGCGTACCGACGACATTCACGAATCGAGAGTGCACGAGGACGAGAGGTGCGTCAGCGCCGGCCTGTGTGGAGGCTGGCTCCATCGCGTGGCACGTGTAGTTGCCCGCGTCGGCGAACTGCATGCAGCTGATGTGCAGTGATACATTGGCCACGTCCTCTGCTTCGTCGTGGAACGTCTCGCTTGTCCATCTGCAATAACAATTTGCTTAGAGGCTGCCTGGGCAATTTTTAGCGCCGAATTTCGCCCCCTTAAAAATCACTCATTTTTCAGGCAAAAAGGCAATGTTTTTAATTTTTTTTTTCAATGGTTTGATAACAATGATCAAGGTTGGTTGACTGTTTTTTCCTGTAAATGATTCAGCTAAGGGACGGTACACAAACCACGTGGTCCATAAAGGATGGTCCCTTGTAAAACCACGTCAAACCACGATGGGGGGGAGGGAATAAAAAAAAAACACGTTGTATTTTAAGGTTGTTTTTTTGCTGAAACCGTGGTGAGACCCGGCACATAAGACACGGAGTCTTTAAGGGGGAATTTCCGATGACAGGCTTAAAATTGGCATATTTTTCATAGCCTTATAACGTTTTCGTGAATGGATTGATCTTGATGGGGCTTGCACCATTGGTAAGGTTACAGTTCAAGGGTCCCAAATTACATGATTGATTTTTTTTTAAGCAACATAAGGCAGAGGTAATAATAGCCTAAAAACAGTTGTAAAATAATACTCATAACTTACGCGACACAAATCTCGAAAAATACTGATCCCACAACATCTGAATGTTTTCCTTCTTGCAATATACGCTTGCTTATATAATATGAATCAGAATAATGTTAGAAGCCCTAAAAGCAAAGTTTCAAATTTTTGATCATCCATGACCTGTTTTAGGTCCTTTTGAGTCCTTTACTGCGATTGATACTGACTGATCAACATTTTACCGTATTTTTTACATAAAATATAGCAAATAATAATGATAACCACAGTGCTCTTTTGTGAAAGTAAACTGCCTGCCGGCAAATCCCCTTTTTCCCCAAAAATACCACATCGTTTCTTGGGGGGAGGAGTCTCTCGAAAAAACACGTAAAACCACAATGGGGGAGGGAGGGGTCAAAAATGGCCAAAAAACAAAAAAAAACACGTCGTTTAGGTACCGTCCCTAATCTACTTGAGCTGAAGTTGAACTTGGTTTTCAAAACCCTAGTTTATGTTTACCTAAGATTGCAATCTACCTTAGATTAAACTTGATTTGCAATAACCTCAGTTTAACTCAATTCCCAAAAGCTTTGCTAAGCTTCTTATATTATCAGAAAATTTTTCATAGTGAAACATAGAGATTTCCTTAATTTTCTACAAAATTAAAAATAAAATAAAAAAAAAAAAGATCTTTGGTTTTCCCTAGGATACTCGAGTCTCAAAAAGTGGGTCACAAAAGTCATGACCCCTGCTTCCATAAGAAATACATGGCAGCAGAGGTCATGACTTTTGTGGCCCACTGTACGTACATCCAAGGGACAGAGGTAAACACGCGCAATTGAGATTCCTAGTACACATTAATTCTTAGGGAACATTGTCAGGTCCGCGGCAAATTATTATTACACACGATCGAGATTCGTTTCATCAAGACTAGACTCAAAAACAAGAGTCCAGGTTTTCCAGGGAAGAGACGAGCCTGCTTTGGGCAGATGGCACTCACCTCTTGCCATCTTGAGTGATGTTCTTGTCGTCTAGGCTCCACCAAACGACCGTGTTTGGTGGCCGAACTTGGCACACTAACGTCGCATTTTGGCAAACGACAACATTCTTGGGACCAGTCACACTGGCGATTTCTGCGCCACTCGCACCTGCGACAAAAAACAGCGAAATGAGGACTTATGAAAAGAGTTGCAGGAACTGCTCCGACACAAATGAACCTAAATCAATGTAACCAACCAAACACACACACAACTTGGTCAGCTTGGCAAAACTTACAAAGCTTTTACCTCAAATGTTCACCAACCCTAGCCAAACTCAAACAGCTCGCCCGTATGAAACCAATAAAACGTCCTGCCATTAACAGGACTAGATGCTATTTTTAAAAAAATATAATCCTTTATTTAAAAAAAAGTACAGGAGTAAAGATTAAGATTAAAAAAATTGTTCCCATTTTTGTGAAGTTTACATAAAAGACTATTTTCGACCTCCGGGGTTCCCCGGATTGATAGAAGCATTAACACATGAATTTCATGAAATAGAAAAAAAAAGATTTTGTTTAAAACAAAATATTTTATATTAATAATAAAACAAATAAAGCTCGGCTTTCTTTTAATCCAGCATTAGAAGACCTGACGGGGCACACAGAACTAACCAAACTTAACCCTTATCATAAAACTATTTTCATATGTAAATGTCAAGTCAGCATACTAGGACACACTCATGATGTTAGGTAAATTTTCACTTAACAAAGCCTATTCCTAGAAAAATGGCTTCAAAACGTCACGAATTCAACGTTATGCTCTTTTAACAAAATGATTCAGGTGCAAATTGTTGAATATCGGCATTTCTCTATATTGTGGAACTCGAGAGTTGGTGATTGAACGTCTCATCCATCCTGGAATAATCTTCCATAACATCAAACGACATATAGCCGCGTAGGTTAGGTTATGTCATAATTCTTATGCCTCGTTTCGCTGCCGCTCCACTGCTTTGAGCCTAAGTGCGCTTGTCGGCGGCAGGGGAACTGCTGCAAGCCATCGGACGCTTGGCAAACGCGTTTCGTGTGCCTCGCTCAGCAGTCGCTCTGTTCGGTCCAGCGACGACGGCACAACAAAAAAGGAAGTTCCGCCTTTCAAGTACGGAGTGCATTTATTGATGAGCTCGAAATGTTGATATCGCGGCCTGCTGATATTCGGTCGGCGCGACGGTCGCGCCGCTGGAGCCCTCGTTGACAGGTGAACCCCGGTCCCGGTCGACCAGCTCGAGTGCGAGTGGCGAAAGAGGGTCAACAACCCCCAGGGCCCCTGCCCCTCAACTTCCCCGCCCTCCGCCCCTGCGCGCGGCCCTCGGCGTGCATATGCATGCGACAGGCCAGGCCAAAGGGCAGGCAACCCGCACTGCACTCATCAGTCTCTCCGTGTCCTCAAGAGTGTTTTTAATTATTTCAGCGGGGAAAAAAAGAACGAACGTTATTTGCGGAGGCGAAGTGCAAGCGTTGCACTTTGCGCGGCGAAAACAGCTCACAACTCGCGGAAATAGAAACGGGTATTCCGTTCGCGCGCACTTGGGTTCATACCCAACGTATAAACGTAGACAGTAAAACCCCCTTAAGATACGCCCGTATAAGATATGAACCTGTTTAATATACGCATATCAGTAATTATTCCCTGGAGCCTAGTCGGTATTTAATGAAACCCGCATAAGATACGAACCCGCTCAAGAACCGAAGGTGTCTCAGTACCTTGATTCGTATTTTCATAACCGGTTTTCACTGTTCGTTGATTTATAAATGTTATTTATACAAGAATTTGTTTTACATAGTTTTAAATATATGAGAAAATAAGCAAAATTTCGAGGCATGATTGACACTGTAATAATCCAAAGTAGTCTAAAAAAGGATGTTTATGTAACTTTGCACTATCTTGTTAGAGTCAGGTGTGTGCTCTGAATAAAATAAAACAAATTTCCAATAACCTCTGTGATCCACCCGAGTTCATACTTGTATTACAATTAGAGGATCAACGCAATCGCGTAATGTAAGAGCCTACTTCGCTCGGCTTTTTAAAAAAGGTAAAAAAGGGTATCTCGCGATTTTTCAAAAAGCAATTCAAGGTTTTTTTCGAGCGTTTTCAAGGATAGTTTTTCTTTTTTCAAGGGTATATTAAGGGTACATTCATCTTCCTTGAAAACCAATGTTGGCCGACTTTTGAACCGACCTTTAGAGCACTGCATAACTTTTCGATAAATAAAACGAGCGACACTAATAAGCCCTTCTGAGAGGAAGCGGGCTTAAAAAGGAAAAACGATAAATATTGGTCGATTTTACGAGGGTCCAACCAATTCCGACCAATTCCATACTTTTCCAGGGCTATTTTCATTCAAGGCTTTTTCCTCGTTTTCGAGGATTCCGCACAGTAAAAAATTATTCCTGTTTTGGGTATGAAGGTAAAACAGGGAAAGGGCGTAATTTGGTTATTTATAAAGATAAAACTATGAATAACCACGTTAATTGTGAACTCTCGACGAGACCTTTTCATTGATATGGTTGTTTAAAAGTTTATCTTTAGGACTACCAAAAACAGGATTTATTTTTACTGTGCAGGGTTGGTAGACACCCTGTAGAACCGAATGAAAGATTCCGCCGTGAGTAAAAAAAATAAAAAAATGCAGTGCCGTCTCCACGTGTGTATCTAACCGGCTGAACGTATGGAGGAGAAACCGTATACGCACGCACTGGTACTGTACAGTGTGTGCACCGGCCGACGGGACGGGCACTGTCCCGTCCCGTTGAAGGGACTGTCCCGCTGACGGGACCGCATCGCGCGCGTCCCGTGCGGCGGCGCGCCGCGCCGGCCAGCTCATGTCAGGGACTCAGGGACCGCAATCTCAATCAAAGCGCCGCTCTTTTGTTTCTCGGCTCTGGAGTAAACAGCACAGGGCTTGTTGCAGCGGGCTGCGTCGCGTTGCCCCACCGCCGCCTCACATCCTCTCATCCCTACCTTTTACTTCCCCCAGTAATCTGATGCCATTATCGTGTTTCCTCAATAGGAACGACGTTAAAACATACTCCTCGAGGAGTACGATAGGAGAGCACTCATTGGTGAGTGCAGGTACTTTAACTTCCCTTTTTCTTTGTCTCTTTTTTGAGCATCTTTCCGTGAAGAGCGCAGCCCTTAGGGGGGCGCTATTATTGTAGCGCGGTTCCGCGCCTTCCCATTCATATTTTAAATGTTTGGTTTTAAAAACAAAAAGTATTTGCTTGAAAAAAAAATATTTTTACATGTTCTGCTTTATTTTTGCATTATTGTCCGCGGCCCCGGTTTATTTTTCGTGTTTTTCAATATTTTTTTCGGAGGTGGAAGGCGAAGACGATAGCGGAGCTAATTATCAAACGTTCACCAAAAACGCTTACTTCTAGTGCGAAAATGAAAAGTCTAAACGAGGGCGGAAAATGGAGTCCTGGAGCTGAGTGTACAAAGCCGAGATCAAAAAGCCTTAACCCCTGGTAATGAGCGAGCATCCAGTGACTTTTCGTCTTGACTGTACAATGTTACTCTCCGTCCTACTCCCACAAGCAGCACGCAATGCACGTAGCGTACCCTCTCCTCAATGAGATGCCTCGCCGGCCGGCGCGGCGGCGCTTGGCGACGCCCACTCGGACCGTCTTCAGTCACACCTTCAAGTCGCCGTCGCAACTCCGAGTTCAAAACTCGTTCAGTGGTCAGTTTAAGGAGCCCCACATAACAAAATATATCCAATTTGTTTAAAAGGAATATGTATCTTCTCGTAAGGAGGAATGAGTTCCTCCGCGTTCAGCTGATTAATAGTCTTCTACATAAATACTAATGCCGTTTCAAAATTATTATTTTTAAAAAATCAATTTTTAAAAAATAACTTCCTAGTTAAAATTACTATTTTTTACTTCAAATCAACTTTTTTAAAAATCCTAAATATGATCAAAGTTTTTTTCTCTCTCTCTTTTTCTTGGCTCCCTAACCAGAGGCATTTTCAATAGTTTTAAAAGGCGATTTTCAAAAATTAAAAGTAAGGAGATTTTAAAGGATTTTTTTCAAAAGCTAAAATTAAATTTACACTTTTAGAATGTAACGAAGTATTTTTTGCCGAATATTTTTGTTTTGGAATCTTCTATGCGACAGCACTATACAGCCTTGTCCAAAGAGATGCGTTCAGGCCTGAGCTCAATAAAATATACACTCATGATATCACCGCGTGATGGGCGTGATTCATACGGCCTGTTATAGAAACGAAAATTGGCCTTCTTGTAAAGGATTTTTTTAAATGCGTTTATTTTAAAAAAATAATTTTTATAACGAGTCGCGATAGTGCGCAAAGACGGTGCAAATAGGGTCGCATAAAAATGCTGCGGGTACGCATGACTATTTTTTTTTTTCAATGAGTAACAAGCCAAAATCAAATGCCAAATTTTGCAACTTTGAAAATTTCACTGAACGCGAAAGGTCACTCACTGAATTTCAGAGCCTTTCCACTGAAAGTTATTTCCAGACGAAATGTGTACCTGAACTGATTTGCTTGAGTATAAAGGCGACTAATCAAACTCTACAATAAAGCAATTCATTCGTTAACCAAAACAAAATTGATTGACGAGTAAGGTGCACCAATTGCGTGATCTGCGCCTCATTACAATTTTCTGGAATCTGTGAAAATTCTGATAACAACACCTCCTTGAAAAAGTTTTGACAAACGTCACTTTCTGAGGTAAACATGTCTGCCTTCAAGGTTGACTCTCTCTGTTCCTTTTCCATCGTGTTTGCAAACTGCAATGCTCACACAGTTTACGCTAAGAGGAAAAAAATTTGCACTTGCGCGCTGACAAAAAAATGGGGGGGGGGGGTTCTCCACAGCAGACGCGTTCAAGAGACATCACAGCTTAGGAAAACGCATTTACGAGAGATTATTATGAAAAGAATATGAATGTATAACAGTTTTTATCCTTCGGTAAAATAAACACTTTTTCAACAAAATTACTGACTTTTTACTTATTGGTGAGTTTTTAGATCGAGGGCTACATTTATAGTTCGTTTTATAGTGAGGGCATAAATGCTTGGCAGTGTTTTTTTTACCGAGTTTCAAAGGCCAGAATATAGTGTCTTCATTGATGGTTCCAATGACCGACGGGGAATTAACTAAATAGCATCATGTCGTTTGTTTGAGATTTGAATCATTTAACCAACATAAATAAATAAATTATATAAAAAAATATAAAAAACGCCCGCTGTCTGCCATGTAGACCTATGCCCTCGACTGTTCACGTTCAATAATAAAAACATCTTCCTATGCAGGCATCTTATTCATTCAGGAAATACGATTTTGCGGAATTAAAACCCAAAATAATCTGCTCTTTGATAGCTAATTGCTTTATAAATGAAAAAAATGCCCTTTGATCGATTGAAAAAATAAAGAATGCCGCTTACAAAATAGAAAATGATGAACAATAAACTAAAAAAAATAACAACTAAGGTTTACTGTTCAACTCTAGACAAGTCTATGGAGCCATTTCGCAGAATTTAAGCAAAACTAAATATCCTTTCAAGCATTTTTTTTCCTTTCCCCTCTACAGATAATTTTGCAGTTTTACGTGAAACCCACGAAATGAAAGCACGTAACGTTCAAATCTTCGATAAATTACTGTTTCGCAGCACATTTTACAAAACTTATGGTTTACTCGATTTTTGTTCCAAAAAGAACGGACTTTGAAGGTCTGATTCAAGCTGCAGTTTTAGACGTAAAGACAAAGTTCTGTAACATTTGAAAAAGATTACGAAAAGTCAAAATTTCGGAGAAAAGCGAGACCACGGGCACCGGAAGTGCTGACTAACAAGCTGCCGGATGTCTCGGTGCCACGTCTTACATTAATGCAAATCGGAAAATGATAGATTTTCATGTAACCTAGCGAGCAAAGCGAAGTATTAGACACTTGATTTGATATAACGGTGGTTGCGGGGGGCAGGTCTGAATAAATATCAATTTTAGTGCTTTTAATTCGTTGCAGTTACTATCAGTTTTACCGGGTTTTACATACTGTACACACAATCGTTCGATTTCAAGTCACGTTGAAAGGGAGGTCAAACTGATACATGCATTCATACAAAAATTGATACATTGCGTAAAAAGGGTTCAAATATTAAATTTTACTCTTCAAATGTTGTACAAACATAAAACTTGACCTTGCAGTACTAAAACTAAAAATTTTAAAAAAATTAAAATAACATTTTGAAGAAGGGATCGCATGCGTTTATGATTGTCCCAACGTCAAGTCACTTAAATTTGCGTTTTTCAATTTATCAAAACGAAGTTAAGCCTTTATTTAACAGTCCGCCTTTTTAATGCAAAACGGTTACGTTTAAAATGTTGTTAAAAAAAAGTAACAAAAGAAGATGAGCTAGTTTACGCAGGGAAGCAGTATTTCATAATGGACCAAGCAGTAGTGCAGTCTACAAAATGTGGTTATTCAATCCTCGAATAACCCAAAAAGAGGAAGACTGACAAGATTTGCTGCCACCTAGACGACATCAGGGGACGATTACAAGTATTGAACGTTAAAATCCGATCAGTACCTTCAGAGCGACGGGGGGCATTCGATAGCCAAAAACCACATCGCAAGCGCCAGTCCGTAACCGCCAAACGAAAAAAGTCGCAAACACCAAAGTTCGTATAGGTTAGGTCAAGTTAGGTTAGGTTAAGCGAGGTTAAGTTAGATTAAGTTAGGTTAGGCAAGGTTAGTATTGCGGTTAAGACCTTTGGCGTTTGCGACTTTTCTCGTTTGGCGGTTACGGATTGGCGCTTTGCGGCGTTGGCGCTTGTGGTTTTTGGCGCTTATGACAAACGGACTCGACCAATGAAGCTCGAAACTATGAAGCCCTTCTCAAAAAGAGTGCAAGCTCAAAAAGCGGTTTGCCGGGAAAAAAATAAATCATTTTTAATTAAATATATATTTAATAAAGTGCGAAAAACGGACGATCAATGCACGAGGAAGCGTTTATAGTTACGGCACTGAGAACTTCAACGTGAGTAAGTTGTGTCTAAAAGTACCCTTCAACTGAGGTTGCAGCCGCAGTCCCCTCCTTTAAGTACCCACGTTCCTTTCTCTGCTATGCAACCAAAAATATAACTGATATTAAGATTGCGAAAACTATTTCTTTGTTAGAGCACTCGATAGTTCGAAGTCTATCCCGGCGACGACACATCCCGTGAGAAAAAGCGTTGATAAGCCTAGCCTCATCAGAAATTTTATCAGTAGGCCTACCCAATATCCTGATACAAACCCCTCAGTTTAAGGATCACTGTGTATCAGGATAGTGAGCACTGTTCAAATTTTTAATCAGGCTGAATCAAGCAGGTCAAATCTTTTTCACAAAGGATGTAGAGACCGCGCCGTGAGTCACCTTTGGGGTTAGTTACTGAATCCAAAGAGATACTTGAATTTTTCTTTTTTTTAAATCTTTTTTCAGACAAAATATACGTACTTATTAGTAAAGCCTTGCAGATCCATACTATTGTTAAGAATGCGGTATTTCAAATCTAAACTGTACAGATCTCCAACTCCACCCCCATACTCCTAAACTTCCTCTTATTACCATTGCTTGTTGCAGTTTCTGTACTTTGGGGTAAACAGTAAAGTTCAAAAGTTCCTCCCACTTCATTCATACGAGCAATCTGCAATTTAATGGATGGGATTGATAATCTTGAATGTACAGTTATACTTGACAACTAAGTATTACATAATTAAAAACAACATTTCCCTAAAGTCCCTTCTACCATTCAAATTATCATGGCTGCCTTGACCACATGAATTTTCTGTAGAACTCTAAATCCAACTGCTGGGATGACCTATAAAATTTAGAATATACCTCCTTAGAAAATAAGTAAAACAATTTGGAGGACTTGAAAACTTTTGTCAAAGGACAAAAACATTAACACAAGTCAGAATATTGTCAATTGGTTAACAACCGGTCAAATAACTGATGTACAAAAAAAATAAATATTTGCTTTATGCCTATCGGAGAGTTTGATGCACTTCAAAATTTGTTTGATATTACACTGCAGAAAATCTTTCTCCATGGTAGTATAATAATGACAGCATCACTTCCTCTAATACAGGTTATATGCGTTTTGATTCACAATCTTCATCAAATCTTATTGCAGCAATGCACACATTTACATAAACCCCACTTCTTTTGAATATTCAGAAACTGAAAGGACAAAATATCTCCACCAAAGAGTAGTGATTTTGGCAATTGTGAGTGATCCTTGCATTGAAACAAAAAATAAACTAAGACATCTACAAAGATGAAAAGTGGGTATGAATCAAATTAGCAAAGAAGGCTTACCCTTGGTTTAATTACTATAATTATGAGGCCAGGAAATGCATAAATTACAATCTATTTTCAATATGAGGACACTTGTACACAAAACTCATTTGAATTGCAGCAGGTTCACTTCATACGGTGTACCCATTAGCATCAGCAGCCAAAACGTTTGACAAAGAAGTCCACGATATGTGTAACTTCATGAGTGAGTGTATAAATTGATTGTTGATTACTACGCAACGTCGACGGAAAGAAGCGATAGCGGACGATTTCGACGGTTCAAGACAAGATTTTCCCGAATCGTCAATGATCAGGACTCAAGATAAAAGAAATACCGTGTTTTCAACGAGTATCTAATGAGTAATCTTTGTTTACACACAAGATAATGATTGTAAACAAGTCACGAACTGCGTCGAATTGTTCGGAATAGGTTATGTGTACCTAATCATTCGACTTAATGACCACCCAGGCAACTGAATCACAAAGAAAGTTGTGTTTAGGTAAGTAATGACTGAAACTGATTTATGTGGTTTTTTCACCGTGGTGCCAAATCACCCCAGTTGTTTATATATTTGTTATCCGAAGTTATTTATTAAGTAGCCATCCGGTCGAACGACTAGAGCTATGGATGACTGAATTAAAGCTCGCTTTTTGACCGGCAAATAACCCACAAGATCGAAGAAACTGTTAAAAAAACTAATACTTACCAGGAATGAAGATTGAGCAGCTAGCAGAGAAAAGTAAAACGGTGATAGCAGTCAGCATAGCCCACAGGGCTTGGTCTTTCATGGCGTCAGAAGCGGCCGGTGCAAACTAACTTTAGTCACCACTCGATACACACACACCCATACGCAAGCCTATTTCCTGAAACCATGATTGTGTTCTATATAATTGTCGAAGGAAAGTTTATCACAGTCCCGGTGTTAACATCATTCTTTTGAGTAGAAACTTTTAAGCGAGTGTCACTACAGTACACAACGGGTGCCTTACCCACAGAGTACATAACACTGCGTTTATAAGAGACGTCACTCCCATGAGAGAGATCGTTTCCATTTTAGCATACTTCGTCTATGGTTTTCCTGTAAGATACCTTGTAGTGCCAACATTAGGAC
>Ga0058701_10004226_pt1 | contig 11616 bp, 5 predicted proteins | sample AgamicOrMae_FD_97039 | JGI IMG/M metagenome (GOLD analysis project Ga0058701, IMG submission 97039) | Agave microbial communities from Guanajuato, Mexico - Or.Ma.e | ecosystem: Host-associated > Plants > Phyllosphere > Phylloplane/Leaf | place: Guanajuato, Mexico | collected 2012-06-04 | reverse complement strand
GGTTTGAGATCTTTCCAAAACCTAAACAAAAGGCGGTAATACGCCTTAGCCACGTTTTCGGTACTCCCATATTTTCTTTTGGGCATGAAGGTGAAAAAAAAAGGTAGAGTGTGGTTTGGTGAAGATTACCCGACCAATAACAATATCAATCAAGAGCTCTCGATGAGACCTTATCAATATAATTGATTGTTAACAGATTTACTTTTAAAAAAGCAAACTACCGTGCGCTGTTCCTGTGTTTCATACCTTAATAACAAAAAAAAATGGGTTTGCGGCTACCTAAAACTGAGATTATATCTTACTGTTAAAACTGCCCACAATTTTTATAGTGATTTGTAACAACATTATTAATAATATAGAATACTATTTTGTGTTCAAAAGCCCTCATTATTTCTTTCCCAGCGAATGCGATTTTTTTTCCGCTGAACCATTTCTTTTTTTAAATCAAAAAAGCCATTACATTACTAATCGGTCAAAATATTTTTTAAGCAGAACCTGACGTCACTTCACTGAAATCTAAAATACTACAAAGACAATAAATGAACGACTTTCTACAGTACATCAACTTGTTTTAACTGTTTACATGAACAGAACGAAATGTGACATCTTAGACAATTTAAAAGGATCTAAAAGTCTTTGAAATCCAAAAATCCTTATATGCTGTGTACTAAGAAATCGTTTGTACACTATACTCAACTCTATTTAGTAATGTTATTGACCCCATTGTCTTCCCGACACGAAACTCGCGTGAAAATGAATTGGTGCTGTCTGATGCGAGAGTGGCAGAGCCAGCGAAAGAAGTTGATCTCGAATCCGGTAGAGTGATATCAATTTGAACAAGTGGCAACGTGAGAAAACAGCCACTTGTCGTGGGTTCACAGTAGTATACGCCGGCGAGCAAATTCGTGTTCGTCTTAAATGAAGCTGTGAATATGAAAAGAGCCGAATTTCTCATCTGGAACCGCAGAAGATAACTGCCGCTATCAAGCAACTATTTTCTGAGAATAAAAATGCGGTTACAAGTCATTTCTTCACCGCAAACACTTGCCCACTTTTTTCACACGTTTTCATTTTACTGTCGGGAAAGGATAGAAAGGTTAAGAAAATGTCCGCTTGCCTATCGTCTAAAAATAGCTATGGTCGTTTTTTTAAAAATAATAAACAACAGGTTTCCTCGCCGATAAAAGGTATTCATAAAACTATAGGATGTGCGTTTCTCGGAAATCAATTTCAGTGGTATGTTTTGTTAATTGCATTATCTATACCGTATGTTTCACTGGCTCAACTCTTCATGATGTGGAATAGCGATATACAGTTGAACCGTGTAGTTTTGATTAGGTTAAGCTAACAGTAAGTCAGGCTCCACAGTAAAAACAGAACCCCCGTTTTGGGAAATGCTATACCTGTTTTGGGTATGAAACTAAAATGGGGGTAGAGGGTATTTTGGTAATTTTTCAACATAGACTTACGTTCAGCCACATTAATGGAAAGCTCTCGCCGAGATCTTTTGAATGATATGGCTGAACTTAGGCCTATCTTGAAAACTAACCAAAATATGTATCATTCCCTTTTGGTTTCCCACCCAAAACAGGCACAGAATTCCCCAAAACGGGGTTTTTGATTTTACGGTGTTTTCATGCGACACCTTAATGGAGGTTACTCTATTTTCTTGCGTTTGGGTTTGCCGACGCTCTGCTCGGGTGTCGCCAAGCCTGAACCGCGCTTAATTCTCAGCGAAAGGTTGCGGCCGCCAACGAAAAAGTCTTATGGGTATTAGCGATCGTTCGTTAGGCCAAGTTAAGTGCCTTGTGTCTCGCTCCGCTCTCACTGCGCTTTACTCGGTGACAAAACGTGGCACAAAACAGCTAGAAGTTGCAACCCTAATGTTTAAAGTGAAATTCTTTTTTTTCTTTTCTTTGTTTCTTCTTTTTTAGGTAATTTCTAGAACTTGCTCTTATAAACAAGATTTCTTGGGCCGAAGTTTTTACAGTTCCGGTGCGTTGGGTGGAAAATTGGTCTTAGGCTTCAATATGGAGACTTCTCGCATCAGTCACTGTTCATTTCGAAGATGGCATTCTCTAACTCTTCTGTTCTGTTCAACCCTGATTGGACATTTCATTACTTGGCGGGGTTCCACGACAAACTTAAGCAGCTAGATCAGGCAAAGTTAGGTTTGGTCACTTAGCTTGTGCCTCGCTTTTCTACAGCTCCGCTCGTCTTAGTGACCTTAAGGTTAACCTGGGCTTGGAAGTCAGGTCGTGGCTTATGCCTCTCTGTCCCTTGCATGGATTTTCGACGAAAGGTGGGACACAATAGGGGGCCGTCTATTAATTACGTTACGCTCTTGGTGGGAGGGGGTCGACAGAAGCTTAACCGTCTATTTATTTGGCATGAGAAAAAGCAAATGTATAATCAAAAGATGGTAAAATAATCAAAGGCAAGGATAATCAAAGGGTGAGGGTCCAACATTGGTTCATTTGGCGTGACGTAATTAATGGACGGCCCCTAGAAGATGGAATACTCCACCATACAAATTTACAGTTATGTACGTACGTCGGAGATTTGCAGGCGTCACGTCCGTTTAGTTGAGGCAGTACAAATGGTAGCAGGCAACTAGCATTGCCAGCATTTCAAACGACACTCACACCACGCAGTGCGGCCTAAGCATCCCCGTCTTTTTCTTATGCAGTTTTATTGTGTTGGTCACGAAAGCTGTTTAGCGAAAGGAAATGGAAAAAAAGCCCTAAAAAAGTAGTTTATTCACGTGAACACACTTTCCATTGAGCAGTGCGATTTATTGCCTTGCAATGAGTAATTGCCGAGGAGATTCCTTGATCATAATCATGCTTCAATTAATTTCTTTTTCACTTGTTACTTTTTAAGTTCAATCATCCTCTCGCGATTGTTACGATTGCAGGCAATTAATGAAATACTTTTGTAAGTGGGAAGTTTCGTTTACGCGCCTCGGCCGAATAAAAAGAAACGTAACTCACGCGTTATACTCTTCAATTTTGACATCTTCCAGACACTAGTGTCTTCTACAGCCCGACCATCATCATTCCAACTCTTGTCAACGTATAGGCCTACTATATTGATCGAGCTAAAAACAATGTCAGAAACGTGTCGTTTTTGGATTTTGGTAGATCTTGCATTTCCTTTCTTTAATTTTTATAGAAGGAATAGAAGTATTGGAATACGATCAAAAATTAAACTATTGTATTAATTGAGCACCTATCCGTCCAATCGCTCCGTCTCATTTAAGAATTAATATTTTAAAGACAGACCCCCGTTTTAGGTACCGAAGTACCTGTTTTAGGTGAAGGTTAAACAGGCGAAGAGCGTAGTTTAGTCAATATTGAAGATAACTCTATCAATAACCATAACAATGTAGACCTTTTCATTCATATCGTTGTAGATGGATTATCTTTATATATGATCAAATTAAGCTCTACCACTGTCTTACCATGGTATAATGACACCATGATACCTAAAGCAGGTACAAAACCACCTAAAACACAGGTGGTTTATCCTAGAAAGCATGTAGGAATAGAATATGTATTTTTTTCTTTTTATTTGAAACCTTTAAGACGAGTATTTGCGGAAAAATGACGAACAAATGACTTTATCTCCTGATATAAGGTTTGTATGTATTAGATTAGTTGGTAGGCCTATCTGGGTAGGTGTGTCGGCGTGACGCAAAACAAAAGGAGACATCGTGCAAGCCATGCCATAATAATAATAAAATCGTTCTGCTGTTTTTTTTTTACTTATTTTTGTTATGGTTGTTTACCAGTTGCTTCACTAGATGTAAGCCTGCTCAACAATCGCCTGTAAAATTTCAGCCGAGAGCCAGTCCGTAGTCCGTTTATTGTTGTGAATACCCCAACAAGACCGGTGATCCACCCGGTGCGTGCTTTAAGAATTCCCTGAACACCTTTTTGTTTGATCGATCTTAAAGTGTGAATCAGGGCGATGATCACGATAGATTCGCGGAGACCCTTAAAGTATCGGTAATAACCGGCAGTGCAGTTATCCGTTGGGCACCCGTTGGCTACCCGCCACGGAGGTACCGCCGCGGTGCGACGCGCACCCATAAACTTATGAATGGATCTTATCTCCCTTCCTGTTTCCACTTAAAATGGGCGTTCACTCCGACAATCCACGTAATGAGGGATAAATACTGCGGACATTCACTGCTACCAAGTGTCTCCCCAAACTCTGTCTCTCTCTACTCCGTCGCCGTTGCCTACTGTGCTGCCGCTACTGACCGCTACCCATATCATACTTCGCTAAGCAAATATCATCAACCATGTGTAATCTTGCCTGCGACGTTTTAGGAGCAGTTCGCCAACCAATTTATCTATGTAGCTTTTTTTTAATTGTATGAGTAATATAAGCCACATACAGTTATCCATAGATAAGGGTGGACAGCGGGACTCACTGGCCCTGTGTCGCCAAAGACCCACGCGGACGGCCGAGTTCAGGCTCTAATACTATGGAATAGCTGACTTGTTTAAACGAGGTTGAGCTGCGATTAGTGAGCGATTAGGTTATAGGTTTTCTTCGCTTCTGGTGGAGAGTAAATACGCTACCCTATACTACTAAACACGGGGTCTGTGGCGAAGTAGGTCCTATTGAGACTCACTCATCAACTGATGGATATGTTTCGCTATGGTGATGAGGCTAGGTACAGGTATGAGAAAATTGAACTTTGATTCCTGATGGACAATGGCTACTCCTACTCGCTCGTTAATCAAAGCAGCAGTTTCTATGATTAAAATTGCGAATTAAAGGAAGCTTCTTATTCCGGGCTCGAGCAAATTAATCAACCCAAAATAAGCGAAATTGACGGACACCTGACAATGAATCATACATGAATAAATAATTCTTAAGAAAAGGCGGCAGACGAGAGTAATGAACGTAGCACCCAAAATAAAAAGGTAAATTACGTTTTTTTCGGAGGCGGACTCACATACAAAGGGTTTGTCCGTCCGGCTGGCGATCTTTCTGTCTCTGTCGCACTCGCAGAGAGTGCCGCACCATTCGACACACAAAATATGCAAATCATTGTGAACATGACGAGTAAGTCTTGCTTCAGGGAGACCCAAGGTCGGATTGAAAAGAAGGCGAAGCCGTGGAGCCGATCCGGGCCGAGCCAAGCCGAGCCAAGCCGAAGGCGGGTCGAGCCGAGACAGGGACCATCATTAAGGAGGCGCGGATGCAGGGCCTGAGGATGGACTACCGGCGCGGCGTGCCGCGTCGGCTCCGTCCGTCGGCCGTCGGCTCTGTTCGCTGGGCCAGTTCACCTGTGGATCCTTGCCCGCTATTTCCGGATTAGTTTACTTCACACGAGGTGTGACCATTTTAAGGGTCGAAAATCAGTCTTAAAAATGTCATTTTCACGTAAAATACTTGAATATTAGACGGTTAGAAGGCACGGTCTTCAGAATTTGTAGTGTATGAACAATGTCCTGAGATATTTTATTTTTCACTCAAAAGGAATGAAAAGTTGAGCACTTCGCGACACCCCAATTTTAAGAACACACATTTCTTTCGGTCGCAATTTTAAGGAAACGATTACAGTAAAAATAAAGTTCATTGCGTGATAAAGGCTTGGCGTAAGTTGGGCTTGGTGCTATGTGCCTCGCTCGCTCAGCTTGCCATAGCAGTATTTAAAAAGTACTGCCTCTTCAAGAAATCACGGTGTAGTCAAGCACAGACTAACTTTAGGACGGCGATCACATATCAATCTTAAGACTACTTACAATCCAGACGATTAAAAAAATACATTATTTGCGTTTTAAGCTGAGCTGTGAAGGACCAAGGTCATTTTATGGCACTCTTCCCTCGGAGGGGGAATAATCAACCAATAGTTTGGGAAAGGCCTCATTTGACTGCCTAGAAACGTACGCTAATTTTAGGTTTAGTTAGTTCAGATGAGTAACTCATCTGGTTAGTTTATGTATTCAAGAGCCTCAAGTTTTCCAAATTACAAATCAGTTCAAAAAGTCACGGTAGATTCTTGAGTAGAATACGTTAAGCAAGATATTTTGTCAGATGAAATTAAATGTAGGTAGTTGAACTTGCAAGCGTAAAATTGTTTTCTTCGTTTCCTGACATGAGACGACTTGTGATTCGCCAGGAATTAGCACCGCGTGCTCCTTATCTTCCAAACCTTCTGAAGCCGCAATTCCAGGAATACGAGTGTCTTGTAATGGTGTGCCTGTGCCGGAAGTGAGACAGTAAGGCACGCAAAGCGTAGATTTGAACTTCTCTCTACTTAAAACTAGAAAACCTTGTGTTACATGCTTTAAATTTGGTTATTCTCAGTTGAAGGTTGCTCAATCAAGGTTACTCAACGCAAGATAATCCAGTGCGGTTTGAAGCTAAGCATCACTTCTTTTGTACGTAAAAATCGTGACAGGCCCACTCTTTTCAATTTAACCATTTTACTTATTGAGGAAACATTGTCTAACGTTTTGCCTAGCAACCTAAGATATGCAAGTGTGGGTACTTAACGAGTATCCTTGATAGCTCACGAATGCTAATACCTCAGGTATGTATTTGTATGCACTCAGCCTCTCGCTTATACAGAGAGGGCCGTAAAACGCAGATTTCCTAATGTAAAACCATGATTAGTCTTTAACGCGTTCAAGATTCGTACCGGTATTCCAGCCGAAGTATTAATCTCGGGTGCACTAAAATGCGCCTCACTAAATACCTGGTAGTAAAAAAGGTAGTACCTTTAAGGCACTCCTTGACATATGGAGCAGTCTCTTCATTTTCTTGACACAATGGGTGAGCTGCGCTGCGCCGCCGCGCCGTCTTTTATGAGAGGAGAATTTTTGTGGCGACTTTCACTGGTAATTAACAGAGGGACTGCGGCACTCTCAGCGCCTAAAAATGACGTCATCGAAAGGAATTTTCACAGATCCAAGAGACACTTTTGTTAGAATCGATCAAAATGTCAAATTGCATCCATAAGCATTGATCTGAAAAGATTATATTCAGTTGTCAAAACCAATATTCAAGACCGAAGAAAAAACTGGGAATTGAAACTCCCAAACACTGTCTTGAGTTGAGGTTCTCAAGCTCTGTAAATAAGAGGCCGTAAATTCATCGGAAAAGTAAGCGAAAATTTGTGAAAAGTCGCGGTCAACCGAGGAGGCAAGCGAGCAAATGATCCAATCTTTAGGAACCCGAAGCCAAAGTCGAAAATAAGAAGGTTAGAAACTACAATAGTGGCGGCGGCATGGCATCAAGTCCACCCGTGCGAGGACCGCGCGGCCTGGCCGGCCCGGGTGCCGCCGAGCCGCGCCGTGCCACGCCGTACCACGCCGGCACCCAGTCACGAATTTCGGTAGCCTTACAAGGCATTTTCCTCTGCATAGCCTACACTAATTAGACTACTCTAGGAGCGGTGAGTCTTAAGTCTGAGATCAGGAAGGCTGGCCAGCGAGCCTCATGTTTGTGACTGCTCCTTACGTATTGACCGTGTCATATTCTTCACCCAATCTTTTTCTTCTCTCGCCAAGTATGAAAAGTTTGCTGGTGCAAGTGCGAAGTGTTTGGTCAAGTATGCCAAAATGTATTCGTTTCTTTGAAATTGCATGGCACTCATTCGAAATGGTTCTGTTCTAATCGTTTAGGGTTTACGTCTGGAAGATTCTCTTTCAACCTGTTGCTTGTAAATTGGTGGAACTAGCGCCCGGTTGACAGCAGAGAGTGAATATGCACACTGAAGACGTGCAAAATGCGCGATGTAGTAAACTTTTAAATACGTTTGTGCTTCCGAGGCTCAATGTAAGATTAACTCATTTGTTCAAGTAAACCCTATTTCGCTTTTGCAGTTTATAAAGAGTACTTCCGTCGCTCACGAAAGTTTTACTAAGGAATCTATTTGCGTTTAAATAAATCGCCCCTATATTCATCAAAATGTAAAAATGTACAGCAAGCGGTATAAGAATTCTTTGCAGATTACTGCAAAATGGAGACTGTCTTTAACGGCTTGGAGCAAATTATCCCCATTACCAAGCAGATGTGTCCTACACCGAGCCATCGACCTGAAATTTTTAAGATATCGTTTTTCTGTGACTCGCATGTCTCATTAAGTGACCTTAAGACACAGCTTTATAAAAGCAAAATAAAATCGTTTTTTGGACCAAAAACATTTTTTATTAATAAAATAAATAAATAAATAATAATAAAGAAAAATAAAACATCGAAGTGGCTTATAAGCACGCAACAGCGAATTTTGAAGTCAAACACAACTATTTGACTGGTGTGAATATATCCAGCTCTTTAAATAAGACGCGTCATGTTTTTTTTCTGTTGTTCTTTCCTTCTCCGTTGATTATCAGGGCTCTTTCCATCCTTATTTACTTATATTCGGGCAGAGATTTTTTTGTTGTAAATGTCATTACAGGTAATTATTTTGGTCTATGGCGAGGGGCGCTTACCATACGGAGCTCTAAATTACTGTTTAATGGAGGTCCAAGAGCCGACCGAACACAAGAAAGGGGTGGTGGGAAGAGACGGAAGATCACATATCATGAAAATTGACATTTTTCGTAATAGAAATCGAATATTTGCTAAAATACAGCCAAAACTATTCTACTCTGAAGCTTTTAATATTCTCGACATTAAGGTCTAAAAAAACCTCTGAATATAGTATATTTAGGTGGCCCAAATCGGCTGAAATAATAGTAAATATATGCGAATAAAAATCCTTTTAAATTACCGTCACTGGATTTAAGAAAATAAATTATCTCGTCTTACGACCTTGCACGATGCTGTATTTCATGTTTAGAGTAATTATTTTCTATGTGGCAAAAATGAAAAAAATGAAAAAAAAATCTGTCATATCAAGTTTATTCAAATATTTTTGTTCGTAAAAGCGTGAAAAGATCGCGTGCGAAGCCCACACAGTGATCGCATAGATTACTTCCGGTGTGACCGGAAGCCGTTGCATTCAACGACACGTTGACAATATTCACACGTATAAATATTCACGTTTCTCGCTTGTTTTTACCTGTTTTCTAATCTTATCGGTGTCTATAACACGTTCCGTTTTTATAAAACAGCCCTCAAGGTCTTCCAAGTATTGAAAAATCATTTTAGGCCAGGCAATACTTGACTTACAATACTAAAACTCTTATGGAGTTGAATCCCTGTTGGTTATAGACTCGACTTGATTTTTGCCGATTTACATGAATCAAGGTCCGATTACTCCTCAGTTTGAGGTCTCTCTAACTTATAAAACCACATGTGAAATCCCCAGACCACATCTAAATTAAAAACTATATTTCTTTTTGCGTCTGTAAGATTCATTCAAAAATTCAATTAAAAACTTAAATCCTGCTTCCTCACAGAAAGAAGGTCAAAGTAAGTAAATAAATAAAATAAAGCAAACCGCCGCTTTCATTTTACTTAAACAATTTTAGAATAGCGCCTGGTATGCTCATGTTTCAGTATTTTGAAACACTTAATATAAATATTGTAAATTAAGTATCGAAAATTTTGATTCGTTGTCATCCACAAACTCAAAATGTTGAATATTAAAAAATGTTTGTTTCGACTGATCTCGGATAAATTACCCGACTTTTCATGTGAGACTTTAAAGAATTTGTAGAATTTGAACCATCAAACAAACGTTTTGAGAGTAAGTTTTTGGTGACCTTTCTATGAATGCATTCTTAAAACATTCTCTTCCAATCCTCGTCTTTTACCCTTGTTATTTTTTTAGAGAAATTTGAGTTTTAGTCTGAATTAAGTAAACATTTTGGAGCAAGTAGGCGTCTTATCTGATAAGCTGAAATCGCGCGAAGTGGGACATTCTGGACCTGTTCTCCAGTTTTATTTTATTCTTGGTACGTAAGTCACTGTAATGGCACTAATGACGTTTAGGACGCTCCCTTAATAAAATTTTAATTGCAGGATGTTTGCGTTGTGTCTCTCTTATCTTAAACTAATAATAATAGGCACTGGCCGACAGGAATTAAAAACTTCGAAGCTCTTTTTGCGCGATGCTAGACTCTGGGTTTAGTAGTGCAACCCATGAGAGAGAGGGGGAAAAAAGTTGATTCGCATCTGGGCCCAACACGTTGGGTTCCCGGCAGATGTTCTCCTCTCTTTTGGCTCGCTTTTACCTGCGACAGGGAGCCTTTAGAGCTTGGCGTTCCTAGGATCTTTTGCCCATTAATTTTGCATCAGGAAACCTGTTACGCAAAAGAATTTCGAGCAGGTGGCACCCCCGGTTCATCTACCATCTGTTCAACTACCCCTTAAAACAACCCGAAAAATTACGCCGGCGTTCGGAATTATTCCGCCAAAATTGCGCATGCGAAATTGAGGGAGGCCTCAGGAATTGGTAGTCCACGTTATACTGACTCAAGCGATGATGGTGCAAATATGGAGTCCGGGACAGTGTTATCTCCATTTTTTATAATATCGAGACGATGTTTCCAGGCTAAAATGGAAACTTTCCTTCCCTTGATCGTAACATTAAGCGTAACACATCCTAATGCAATGCTTATTTACATAATGCTCGATCCATAAGCTAAAACAACCGTTCAAAAATAAAATAATCTACGTGAAACAAAGTTATTTTCGTCCATATGTTGACGAACATCTCCCTCTTAATTCATCAATATAATTTCAACTTTGTCGTTGAGCTTATTCATATTCAAACTTGTTAGCTCTATGAATAATGTTTTATTTGTATTTCAGAGGCTCATAAAGAAAAGGGAAAGGGATGCGTTTCAAAACACCCCATAGTTTATTAAGGATATTTGCTCAATAAATATTGATGTGACATCCAACCTCAAATATAATTACGCAAGTGTATTAAAAGACGGTTGCACTCCTTAAATCACACAAAGAAACCGTACTATAGTCCCGTCTTGGACTAATTGTATTGAGAAGGGTTGAGAAGGTAACCCCTTTAACAGTTTTATCGTCCTTTAATGGTGTTAAGGTTTATTTCAAGGATCGTCGATTTTAAGCTACGTTCGGTTTAATTCTAACAATAGTTTGAATCCGTTTGTCTTGTCACCAAGAATACGATACGAACACGCGACGGGGCTTGGACCACACAAAAGGGTCGAGCCCGAGGTCGGGTTCGTGGTCGGCAGTAAGTCGGACTGAGCTGCGCTGGGGTCTTTGCCACGTGTAGAAGGGGGAAGGGGGGCGACGGCACCCTTTGCCTCAAAGAGGCAACGCGTGCGAGCCAGCGTCCGTGCGTGCTGGCGTGCCCCAACAGCACGGCAGCGACTAATATACAACCTTACTTCCAAGCTTGCGATGTTTACATTTGGCTAGCGTGTTTTTACAGAAAAAGAAATAACTTGTCTAATTTGATTAGTGATCAAAAAAATAGACGAATTTTTTGTTGTAGGTACATGGCAACAAAGTAAATTTGAAAGACAGAATTTCCGACCTCTTGCGTCGGTTGTCACCATGCGGAACCAAGCGCAAAGTACGTTTCCTGTCCTAACTTCGGGGGCTACAAGCATTAAGCGTCCAGTTCCGATTTGCGTTTTCTAAACCGTACAGTTCGCAAACTCGTTTTCTAAACCGTCCAGTTGCGGCGCCCGCCGAAGTAGCCCACTTCTGTCG
>Ga0058701_10004225_pt1 | contig 11616 bp, 6 predicted proteins | sample AgamicOrMae_FD_97039 | JGI IMG/M metagenome (GOLD analysis project Ga0058701, IMG submission 97039) | Agave microbial communities from Guanajuato, Mexico - Or.Ma.e | ecosystem: Host-associated > Plants > Phyllosphere > Phylloplane/Leaf | place: Guanajuato, Mexico | collected 2012-06-04 | reverse complement strand
AAGTAATGGCTTTTGATTTACAACTTTACAAGTCCAAAGGATTCCATCGAATCTACCAAATTGATTCTCATACTAAAACTTTACTTTTGGTATTACAAACCTCGTATCTACAGCTCTGCTAAACTACCATAAACAACTTTTCTTTGCACAGATTTTCACTAAAGGTGGATCAGTATACCTCTTTGCCTGTCTGACGGAGGAAGAAATGACGGAATGGCTCACAGCAGTGCAGACAGTAGCATTTAAAGATAATTTTTCCAGGCAGACCATAGAGGAGGACAATGACCTATATTGCTCATCAGGGGAAGGTTAGTCTGTTACTGAAGCAGCCTCAATTTGTGCAGTATTTTTACATCAAATATGTGCTTAACCCAGTAGACTTGGCTGAAGCCTTTGTGCAATCACATCAAAGTATCCTTTTTTCAGGCGTATTTTCAGTAAAATTAGTGCAATCTGAAGCATCAAAGCGCTGCGGTCTGGAGCCTGGCCAGTACACACTTGTTGTTGCCCCAACTGCACTGCAGCTTCGTGACGCGGACACCAACGAGCTCCTTCTGACGTGGCCCTATCGATACATCAGACGGTACGGCCATCGCACGGGTCGGATCACCTTCGAGGCAGGCCGCAAATGCGACTCGGGGGAGGTAAGATTCACTCTTAAAGTGAAAGTGCTTCGTCGACTGGAGTATTTCATTTCAACTTTCCGCTTGTTTCAGGGCGAGTTTTTGTTGGAGCACTCAAATCAGCAAGCCATATTCCGCTGTATGCTTCTTAAAATGCAAAATATGCGACAAATGTTGAATGGAGATTCGTCGAGGTCAGCTTTGTGTGGAGATAATCAGTTTAGGGTAAGAAATTCTGTTTTAGTGTCAGTGGGGTCAACGTTAAGTTTTGCGAGGCACAATTTTTTGAGGCGGTCACAATTTATAGTGATCGTTGAATATTCCGCTCTTGATCGCAAAAGTTTACCTTCCCCTAATTAACTTAGGATAATTTATTAATTTTAGGATAATAAAAATTCCTGCTCAAAATTCGCTGTACCCCCTACGCGTCGTTGGACTGTATTTTCATTTCGGTTTAGTGCACTAGATTTTTTTCCTATTTTCTCACCACCCATTCTGTCATAAGCGCAAAACTTTACTAGTAACATTAAGAAAAATCTACATTCTAACAAAGTTACAAACAGCGCTTATAATTCAAGGCATTCATGTACACGTAGTCCACAAACACGTACCTTCGCTCTGCAACCTATCCCATACTTCTTCCAAAAAAGTCTTATATTTTATTCTTACACCTGATAAGGAAAAAATGAAATCCTTTTTGCACATCCGTAAAAATTATTTTCAATCATTTTAAATGGCTGATTTTTGTTTGGAAACCAAATTAAACACGTTTTGAAAATTGCTTTTATTTTTTTTCGGACTATTTCATGAAGGTGACTCGGCAGATATGCCCCTCCTGGGTCCATTTTGTAGTGTGCCCTAAGTAACTGCGCCGGGCAGTAGAGATTGAAATGATTTTTGTTTGTTTGAAGGCTGCCATGTCGATGCTTCCGCGCTCTCGGAGTCCTCTTGTGCCTTCGCCGAACTCAGCCACCGTCCACTGCGAGCCGGACTTCAGCATCAGCTCGAGCTCCCAGTCGTCTCTCCCTCGCATGACTCCCATCGTGCAGGTGCCCCTGTTGGCGCTGCCGACGCCCTCCCCCGCGCCCCCCTTGGCCCCTCTCTCCCCGCTCGCGCCCCCCGGAAAAGGGACCAAACCAGCCAAACCGCCCAGGAGAGATCTCGAACAAAATCGCAACCAGGTAACACTTCTATCAACCTTTCGGCCAGCGCAGGTTGTTGCGTTCGTGGCAGACGTGACCTTTAGTTTTTCCCCATAAGTGAGAAAATTCCCATTCAGTTTTTTCTTTATTTTTTTCGATGGGAGTGTCTGTTACTGCCCCATTTAAAATGTATTAGGATGGGTTCCGTGCGTTGTAGTCACCTCCCATTGTAAGTGCATGAGGTTGATTACGTGCGTTCAAGTCTCCCTATATTAATGCATGTCGGGTCAATAACAACACACTTTTTTAAAATGCAAACCTATTCTACCGTAAGCTATTTTTTGTATGGTTTTTCTGATAATAAACGGAAGTTAAGCGAACTTCAGCTGAACTCAAGCAAGGTATGTTGCAAACTTGTGTTTATCTGAGCTGAGGTAATGTTAGCGTATGGTTTAACAAATTAGCAAACCGTGATTTTCTGTCTTGAAAAAATCTAGTAAACTTTTTTTTTACGGGGAAAAATCGGGGACCTTCTTTCAAGTACCGCAACAACACTGTCGCAGTGCTTTAAATTATTAACAGCACGCGATTCCAAGCTGCAGCTGGTTCCCACTAGAGCCCTGAAAAGTAGAGAGGAGCGAGTAGTGACCCTTCCCATGGGAGCCGCCATGATCGGCCCAATGTATTCCTTACGGAAAAACAGGGCTCAAAATGGCGGCCGTGGGTTTCATTTGCGCCTCTCTACTCTTTAGGGCTCTAGTTCCCACGAACCACCTGTGAGTACCCAAAGCGGACTCTGTAAACATTTTTTTTTCGCAGGCGTTCTCCGCCAGCCCCTCTTCGCCCGCCTTGGACTACGACCACATCGAGTACCGCCACGAGGCGTGGCGGACGCACGGCCTCGACGAGGCGGAGCACACCGAGCAGCCCAACAACGCCGACGACTACGAGGACATCGACGCCCCCCGCGACGACGCCCCCCTGCCGCTCCCCCTGCCCCTCCCCCTGCCGCCGCCGCCGCCCCTCCAGGGCCGCCTCACCCCCCAGAGCCAGCCCCAATCCGCGCAAGGGCTCCCCGCCGCCCCGCCCAAGATCTTCACCACCCAACGAGTCACGACGGACACGTACGACAAGCTGGAGCACTTCGGCTCCACCAGCACCATCCGTCGGTCGGGATACACCCAGCTGAGCAGCCTCCCCCACTCGTACAGTCTTTCCAGGCTTGAGCCGCTGACGCACGCGCACGAAGAGTTGGCGGAGTCCATGGAGTCGTGCCGGAAGGCGGACGACTCCCACTACGGCTACGGCACCATTCGGAAGCCGCTGACGGCGTCAAGCGTCAGCACTCCGATACTCAATGGTCCTAACCACGAACTGTGCAACGAGCAGGAGTACGCCCTCATATGCAAGGCGAAGTGGGTCTAGTCCGCCGTAGGGGAAGTAGAACAGAACGTCTGTGATTATAGATTTAGCGTGGCTCCGCGCCGCCTTATATGTATATATGTTTATATATTTTTAATCGTATATCCGGTCTTATATACCCGTGTGTACATAAATGTGCCTTACGCGTGTCGTGATCAGGAACTACCCAATCACATTGCGAAACACTTGTATTACTTGGACGAGGTTATCCTGTTGGCTAGTTTAAGGATGGCGTAACTCGAAGCAGGGCGCAGGACATGCACTTTTTAACGCAGGCACAGATATGACGAGTATTTCGCTGTGCCAAAGATTAATATTTTGTTCCGAAATGACGGAAACTCGCATTGGAGAAAACCAAACTGCTTTGATTAAGTGGGACAAGTTCAATTGTAGCGGCCTTATCGTTTGTTTCAGGTCTGCTTAAGCTCTAGAAATATGCTCTGCTTCGGAAATTCGCTAGACAGAAACCTTGCTTTTCTGAAAGTATGTCATTAAAAAGAAAAAAGGCGACGACAGCCAGCTTTGTCTTTTGTTACAAGGATTTGAACCTTCGTATCGGGATTGCTTCTAAACTAGCCCGCTGAATAACTATGCTCAAGTAAAACTAAGTTATTTTGAAAAAATCGTTCATGGAATAGTAAACTATTTTAGGCGCCTTTTTCTCAACGAGGTTCTATTGAACCGATCAAAGACAGAAAAGTTCTTTTAAGACTTAATCTTAAGAATTCTATTATCGGCCGGTAGCAGGATGTTCCCTCCATTGTATGAACGTTCAGTATATTTTATAGTATTGTTGAAGTTACCTTAGGTAAGTGATCGCCTTTAACAAATTCTCAGAAACGTTGATACTGTGATAAAATTTGTGGACCCTCGTTGACATGAAACACCTGTGACCGAGCTGTAGGGACTTCTGCCAAGTCGGCAGATAGCCCAAGTTTTCCAGCTTTCAGTTTAACTCGCCATCATGTTAGATAAATGCAGACTTCTCAACAAATGTTTTAGGTAACCGTGCAGGATTGTATTAAGTACAGTGCAACTTGGATAATCCAAAATTCAAGGGACCAAGAATGGCGTATTGAAGAAATTCGAAGGCCCAGGATAAAACCTCGCGTTATCCGCGTACTTACACCGTATTTACAACTTAACCTAATTTGGTTTCACCTTATTAGCTTGTGGTATGACTGTTATGGAACGTGTCTCTCACCTCAGAGAGCTCGTATCCACCGCATGGGGAGTGTAGGATACCGTTAACTGAGTCTTGTGTATTTGTTTAGCGCGACTAAAGATTATTTCGAGGCTGAAGTGGGAAGGTCGGTGTACTCCGCGATTTATATTTCTTATTTCATTTCGTTATTTGGCTTTACAGGCTGTTAACGAAAACCCTGCTTCGTTATTCCATGAAATAAGTATCTCTTACTGTTTAAGTTTTAAAGACACTGAACGATGAGTTAAGACTTCTTTGCAGAACAAATTATTGCACGATCTCCATTCTCTTAGTTTTACAAAAGACAGTTTTTTAAGGGATGAATACTTTTTTCTGGGCGTATGGTTCCGGCTGCAGTCTCATTCCGACTGTGACGGATTCAAGAGTTTAACATGGAAAAATTAAAGAGGGGCCTCTGAGTAGGTGCATGGAAAAATCAAACCTTTCTTGAAATATTCATAAGATTTTGTTTTTGTCGGTAACTGTAAAACTCCTCGAAATGGAAACCTGGAAGATAATTCATTTTCTTTGTAGCTTTGCTTTATTTTAAAAATGTCATTATCGTTGAAATCATTGATCATCTCTCTGTAACGGTGATTGCTGAAGTGCCAGAGCAGTAAGAATTACTGCTGCCGAAGAGTTTTGAAAGTCCCTCTTTAAGCAATGCGGGAGTGTAGTTTTTTTTCCAAAAAGGTGCCTTATGTGACTATGTGATGACTTCGTTACTTTTTGACGTGTTTTTCTTTTGTGGCAACTGCTCTGCAAACCGAGTGAAACGGGAGTCCGTTATTACATCGGTGGATCTTAACAGAGTTAATTGCCTGTGCTTTTGATTTGATTTCAAAGTCTGCGATCACGAGGCAATCTTTAGCAGGATTGGTAGACAATTTTGCCTGGAGATCCTCTGAACAAAGTTTAGTGAACTGGGTACAGTGCTTTCACCAGAAGGGAAAAATGTTTTCCTCGTCACAAGGAATAACAGCTACCAGTGGCCATATCAATTCTGTCGTACGTATTTTTAAGCCTGTCTTACCATTGTTGGAAGGTCGTTCGTTTTCTTTTACTTGGCGACCTCTTTGTCTCACAATTTTCCGTCCGGTATTGTTTTTTTTTTTTTCAAGTCCGTAATGTAAAGTTACGAGAACATTCCATATCTTGTGACGTGACTGCTTCCCTTAAGACCGAATCAGCACAAGTCCGTTTGTTAAAAGAAAGGTATTGAACGATGTGTACTCGTTTATCGACGGACCCCTGAAACTAAGATACCTCATCTAACCTGCAAAGAAAATTTGCTCGTTTGTGTGAAGGGATCGTCCCTAAATAACGTCATGATAATGCCATCATACTTTCACCACCCTCTTTGATGAAACCCACCCATAGTAGACCTGGAAGTTATTCCATCTTACGTGGGTTCTTAGTGTATGTAGCGCAATATAATCTATTTTGTGACAAAATGTATGGGTGCCTCTTAAAGCACTACTCACGAACAAAAAATCAAGACTGGGTGCCCTTTCTTAGTGCTTCATAACGTTGGCGAGGTAGACTTTTAAGGAATCGTCGTAAGCATAACCCAGCGGTTAACGAGGTTTACACAGTCATCAGTCGTGGGCACAAATTTTTAACAGTGTAGCTATGATTACTCTTGGATACGGAGGCTGTGAACGTTCATTCCGTCTAATTTGTTTTGATCTCCTGTCAGAAGACTTCTAACACTGCTTCTACAACTGTTCCTCGGAACGGAATGCCTGGAAAGGTTGCTTATACTCCGTGTCACTTTTATAGAACTAGTAAGCTTTATTTCCCAAATAGACAACACAAAAGCGTCTCTTAGTCAATGATTTTAATCAATCCATCCGTATTAAATTCACCTTTACTTAAGTTTGCTGCAGGTTTTAATACCGGGAACCTGGTTTCTTACTATGGACCCTTAAACTTGCGCTAGTTACTCGTATTTGGTTAAGTTTTATCAGGCTGCATACAATAAGAGATCAGATTCGAGTTTGCTCAAAAAATCGGAAGTGAATGGACCTATTTACAGTCCATATCTGTTTATCGCTTTAAGAGACGCTTAAAATGTTCAACTGTTACAGTTACAGTGTTAACGTCCTCAATATTTGGTTGAAGTAATCTGCAGTGCCATTATCAATAAAGACCAAACTTTGGTATTGTACCCATGATGTTTATATCTCCTTGTCTTATATTTGTATGTGTTTGGACCATGCCGTGTACATTCGCTTTCATGGCGTGCGTGTAGTGCAATGGCTTCATTGTTAATGTGTATAAGTTACTGTACGCTTAAAAGACTCCATGTCGTGTAAAAGGGTGCTGACAGCACAGCTCACTGTGCGCGCGCATAAGACTTTGCTCAAATGCTTTATTATGAACCAATAAAAACGGTGGAACATAATCCTTGTATTCTTTAGAGGCCTTCCCCAACGAGATCTCCTAACCACTTCTATGAGTTGAATTGAAATTAAATGCCTTGTTAATGCGCCGGGCACTGGCAGGGGTTACATGAGACGGTTGGAATAGCGAACTTAGCGCCGTCCCGTCAACAGGCGAACGACACATGACAGAAAGACTCAACTTTTGTTGTAATGAGGGTCTGAAGTTTCAATTGATCGCAGGCTGCGGAAGACGATGCGGTTCGTACATTCGAAATAAATACGCGACAAATTGTGGTAGGGCGCCGTGTGTGATAAGGCGCGAATCTTTCATTTTATTAACCAAGGAAATGAGCGATACGATTTGGGGCGTTCAAACGATACCGTGCGACGATGATCCGTATCCGTTGCCTTTTCCAAACCGGTTTTAAAAGAGCCCTTACTTTATGTGCTGATATTTGCGTGCTCGACTTTCGGTGTTGAGACCTCATCGGTTCGTCGAAAAATTCTTGCCGAAATCAAAAAAACGGAATACGGATCAGCAAAATGCATCGGGTCTTTAAATTTATGGACTTTGACCTGACTTGACCTGAAGATTTAACATTGATAAATTAATGGACGTTATGGAAGCATGCTGACTGGGGGTCGGAGGTTGCGCCGCATTGAAACGAAAACTTTCGATGTTTGAAACGTACGCGCGCTTGCAGATCATGTTAGCGTTAGCAAACGAAGACCATGGCCGCCACTACACCAAAATGAGATTAATTTCTTTAGACCGGATTTAAACTTTTCAATACCATCGATTAATTCCTAAGAAAATAATGAATAGAAATATTCGAACAATTAATAAACCGTAAACTGATGAAATGAAGGCTATCTTCTAACTTCTAGCAACATAACTAACTGCATGGAAGCAGGATCACAACAAACGTGACAACCATGGTGCTCTGTGTCAATCAAACAGAGCAAATAAAGTTTAAAAAAAAAACTCGGAAGAAATTGTCGATAAGAAAGTACGTATGTGCAGAATGTATTATAGAAGTGAGAAATTAAAGTTTTGTGTTATGTTCATCTCTGTTGTCCGATCTGATACGAAATCGCTTGGAGGAACTTTCTGAAGGAGGTTATGACGCCGCCTACGTGAGGTGAGAATTTAATAATACTTCTTTTATTAGTACATAATAATCAAAATTGTCACATGAAGTCACAGTAATATAAGTACTCTAAAGTGCATTCTGGTTTTACCCACCTAACCAAGTATTCTATTATTTGGTCTACCAAACCAACATTACTGTGTGTAGCCACACAAAAGCTTGTTCTGCTCACCCCTCAAACTCTTGTGCCAAGACATTTTATTCTGCCCATGAGGTGTTCATAGCATTTTTCTTCCAATGTCTTTTACACTGGAGGCCCTAAGTTTCCCTTTAATCATGGTACCTAAAATGCCTTCTTTTCTCACAACATTCTTTTCAGTTACTGCATATTTAAGATCTACTGGTAATTTCAGCATTTCTAATTTCAGATCTTCTAGCTTTGTGAGACTTTCAGCATGGAAACCTTGCATAATTTTGTTGCATTTGTCTTCCTTATTGTTGATAAACCGAAAATATTTTGAAGCACCTGATCATTCTCTCAGTATTGCTGTCTGTGATGCTTCTTCAATGCAAAACACAGTCAATCTTTTACAATATTTTAACAACATTCTCAATATTTTGTTTGTGGAGTGGAAGTGAAGTAACCTGCAAGGATACTTATTCACATGGGTATAAAATGGATCAATCCAATATTATTGTTCATGGTTCTACTATTACGCAATATCAGACCATGATAGGTTTGCTAGTGTGATATGATCCATTAACTACTGTCACCACCTCTGAAGGTAAAGATGTTTTATTCTTGTCACAGAAGGTTTCAGTTTTTGAAGTTGAATATTAAAGAAAAGTTGCACCTTAGAGAGTGGCTCTCTTTCTCATGGTTGCAGCATTTAGACTTGAAATACTTTTTATGTTTATCATTGGAAGAGCATGCAAGGGTAGTTCAAGTGTTCCAATTCAAAGAGGCATTATGTTATGTATTACTGGCATCCAATTTTAAATAATTATAATAATGATTCAAACTTTGCCAAATCTCCTTCCCTGTCACACTTGTAGACTTGAAAGAACTCTGTTTCCGGGAGAAGGATGTGTCGTTATTCTGCGTTGGTTCAAGAAGAAGAATAAACTTTTGTCTCTTCTCCAGGGCGCCACGTTGCCGATAGACAGATGTTGGAGCCCAGTTATGCCATCCGAATGCCAGGGACCTACTTGAACCACAGAGAATCACCTGAGTTATCGACGGCCCCAAGTTCCATCTATATGTTTCTGGAAAGACAACCTCCTGCCAACGAGACCACGACGTTGCAAAAGGAGGGCTCAGATCTGTCGTGGCTTAATAGAGAGCTCCGTCAAAATTTTACCAAGGTGCGACTAAAGTTGGCTGGGCGCAGCTTAAAATTCAGGAGGACTTAAATTTTTTCTTCAGTGTGGAGCCATGCATCTCGACCCGTCCCACTAAGACGAAAGCTGAGTGCACCTCGAGTAGGTTGTTTTTGAACGCAGTCTGAAATAAAACAAGGAGTTTAAAAAAGAGTTGTTTTTTTTTTTTAAAAAAAGGGAACAGAAAAATTCACTATTGCCTCGTGGTTTTGTGTTTCATAAGGAAGTGCCACAAGGGTTCTTCGGAAAAGGAAGATAATAGAACGAAATTTGTTCATACTCCTTTTTGTTAGGTTGAAAGTTATGCCTGTGGCCTCTTTGTTCAGTATGGTTTTGTTCGGCTCTTTTGCGAAAACAGAACGAAAACTAGGTTCTAAGGATACGGTAGCTTAAGGCTCCCTAAGATCCTAAGGCTAAGTTTCTTATATAGCTTCACCAGATCCCGAATGTCATGACAAAACCACGAGTGGTGCCAAAGAATAAAGGGAGATAGGCAACCGCGGTCGTAGCTGCAGTGAGTGTTGCCTATGCAGCACTGGGCGGGAGCTCTCTTCGTCCACAAAGGAACCTGAGCACTTTGATATGAGTTCATTTATTCGAGGTCAGACGTGGACGCCCGATTCTTTCGGCCTTTCTTTTTACCTAGTGTGAAGATTGTTACTCATCGCCCAATTCCATATTTCGCCGGTGTCCGATTACAGGATGAAGTTTTCTATAGATCACCTCACGACGTCGTCTTTTCAAGTTCCTAACGTGTGCGTTCGATTTTTACAGATTCGATGAGACGTGGCCATCTTATGCTCAACTTCTGTGACAAAGCTGCAAAGGATCTCTGTCGTGGCTGATCATCTTCGAAGTATCTTGCGTATCTGGATCTGCGTCCGACACTCGTCATCTTGACCGCCAGTGACAGTGTGTGACCTTCTCGATCGCAGCGGAATCGTCGCGATGGCCGCAGCTTTAAGAAATGCCGTGATAACCATGACTCTCAGGTTGGTTCACCTAACATCGCAAACCACGATTCAGGCTTGGGGGAAAACGGTTATCCTCCAAGATGTTGTGAAGACCCTGCTCGGCCGATTTGCCTATGCCGCATAAACCAGTGCGAGAGAGGGGGGGCGGCAGTAATTTATGCGTACGCTGCCCCACAGCGGTGGGGCTATGCCCGATTCACCTAATCTGGACACTGGATAAGGTCGACGATTTCCGGAAATAGGTAATTAATGCTTGGAGCGTAAAAGCGTGATTTTTCAAAACGTGTTAAGAGGTCCCAATTTAATCCAACGTAACCCATTTACGTCCGAAATTAATGAGTATAAAAAAGAATAATTTCGTTATTCCAGCAGCATAATTTAGCATTATTCGGCGTACTTTATCAGGATTGCAGGTATTAGTGACTTCAACAAACAAAATTGCCAAAAATACGACGGATAAAATTTTCATAGATAATTATTAATACCTCCCACGTATTATTCGAAATAGCCCACGACACATTTTTACAATTAAGCATCGATAAGGGTAGGCAACCCGCACGACCCCCGCCATCCCCAAGAGTCTGGCTACGCCACTGGTGCCCCAAGCCAAACTTGTACAGTACTCTTAAATTTCATCGCTTTGTTTCCTTTTCCTCGTGAAAACTTGTACGCAACGTTTTAAATGCATAATTTTTTTAACGACTACTCGGTCGTTCCTTTACTGACATCAGTGGGCAAGGGGGAGGTTTGGGACCAAGCAATGAAAGCGCATACTACTTTACGCGAGCATACTCCCCCTCCCCCCAGGCAAGGTTAAACAATATATTTGTGATCAATTACAGTTTTAATATTTATTATCAACTTCGTTATATTTTAACATAACATTGTTATTTAGTATTGTAATATATACACATCCTTGTTCTATTTACACGCCGTGTACCGCCGACGACCGCGCCGCGCACCACGTCGAGGGGCTCAAGTACATTCCTTCTCCGTCACCATTTCTCTTTCCCGCCGATTCGATTCACGTTCGGTATGAGCTCCAAATGGGGAGCCGAAGATAGCCGAACATCATCAGCGCGCCGCACTGCATTTGTAAACAAACAATAATTCAGAAACAAACATTTGCTCCTTATTTTTGTAAGAATAACTCTGTGAGTGACTTGAAGTAGTATTATATACGCGGCGACAGTTATGTCGCGGTATTGCGTGATTAGAACATGCAAGGAGCGAGCTGGGCAAAGTGTATTAAAGGGCGTGAAGACACGTAACCACAAGTAAGTTGAGGTTATGTTTGGATTTTTTTGTTATTGACGCATTCCTTTACCTCATCCAGCACTTATTAGGTTTTATTAACAAAATTGTTGTCATTGTTGTTTTTTAACTATTATTT
>Ga0058701_10004224_pt1 | contig 11617 bp, 9 predicted proteins | sample AgamicOrMae_FD_97039 | JGI IMG/M metagenome (GOLD analysis project Ga0058701, IMG submission 97039) | Agave microbial communities from Guanajuato, Mexico - Or.Ma.e | ecosystem: Host-associated > Plants > Phyllosphere > Phylloplane/Leaf | place: Guanajuato, Mexico | collected 2012-06-04 | reverse complement strand
TTTTCGTAAATCGCTTTGAAGTAGGCCAATCAACTTTGAAGTGGTCTTAAAGCCCCGCGTGCGAGCTCCTAGTGACGAGCAATGTTTGCGATTCTCCCCATACAGGGGCCCCGATATCGATAGGGATATTTCCCCATAGACAAAGCTAATATTCTCGGAGTGGATTTTTGGAATTGCAATAAGAGAACCAAGACTATCTTGGAAGGGCTGCCGTTTGGAATCTTCGATTTGTCATCGACTAGACAGACGTTAGTAGTGAAGTGGAAGTACCCGGTACTCGTTCTATCGATATGGCAAATGCTTCCAATATTATGCATTCAGGTTTGAATTTGTATTCGGGAGGAACAGACCTGCAGAAAATATACCGCATATTATTTCCAAAAGTCCTTTCCTGAAGAGCCACCATATTGCATAAAGAGTCTTGAAGATGCTAGTATCGCTTTTTGAAGTCACAGGTTCATAGAAGCACAGAGATATTGATAATAACTAAACCACTCGATTAAACTTTGCCATTCCATATAAAAGCTTAACCTGCGGTCTGTGAACATCAGACGCTATCCTCACCCCCTTCCTCGCCACTGCGTGCCCCCATTCCTTATTTATTTCTTCTCCCGGCCACCATGCCAACCCCGATGTCACTCCTCTTCATCCTTCACCCCTTCGTGCTTTTTAACTAACCTTTAGGTACATTCGCCTTTCCGTACCCTCCCGCTACCCTCTCGCCTCGTTCCACTATCCCTTCGTCCCGTCCCACTTCCATATCATCCCTTCCAACCACTCCTTCGTACCTTTTCACTACCCTTTCGTACCTCCTCACTACCCTTTCGTACCTCCTCATCACTATTTCGTACCTCCTCCAACTACCCTTCCGTCCCATTCCGTATATCCATAGCGCTCTCCTCACTAAGTTGCAATGGGCCTACTACCCTTTCGTCCCCTCTCACAACCACTTCTCTCTTCCTGCCCCCCTCTCACTGCCCCCCTATTTCCACTACCCTTTCTCCCTAATCATTACTCTTTTCTCAGTGTTCTTCCCTTTTCCATTCCCCTCTCCACATTCCTTGTATATACTCTCTCCTCCTCTCCCATCTGCCCCCCAACTCTAAAAGTAGCAGTGCCCCCAGAGCCCCGTGCCCTGTTACCAGAGCAGATGGTAACAGATGGTAATAGCTGTAGATGAGCGCCAGAGATAGAACGAAATAGGATTGTGAGTAAGAGAGATATCGGACAGATAATAAAGGGCGGAAACCTTATAAGAAATTGATTTTCAGCGATGCCTCGTTCCTAAGACGCTTTCTCATCAGATTACTTTAGCCTTCATCTCAATATTATACATTTTACATTGGTAGTTCTCTCCGGATGAAATTTTCTGGATCTTCGCGTTTGTTACTTTATTTCTGTTTCTGGCTGACTTTTTGATCTCCTGAAAACGGACTACAAAGTCTGGGCGTTCAAAGGCAAGGTTTACAATTTTATCAGCTATTTCAATATTTTCTCCCTATATTAACATTTATCATCATCTAAGCTTCAAATCTTCCCCCACAAGCAATGAGCTCTTCTAGAGCTGCTTCAAAGTTAAATGTCCCAAGATTTTCGTCGATGCAAACTTGTGCAGTGTTGCCAGAATCCGAAATTTTCTAAACTTTAACCGCGATTAACTTGGGAACTACCAGAGATAAACTGGCATATTGGGTATGTTTCGGATTGCGCTTGAGCTGAGCATTTCAAAAATTGTGTTGATCATGAAGCTATCTCTTTGGGTTAAAAAATAAACCGCGTTTAAAGTTGACGGAGTCGTGAAATCTGGCAACACTGACTTGTGGACGGATTAGTCTAATAGCCTGCGACCTCTTTTGAGTTGGTCCAATATAAAAGCCCCTCTTATGCGTCGTGTTTTGTATTTCAGCCCTCATCCTGAAGAGCGAATTTCCCGAAAAAGGTCGTGGCCTTTGAAGTACCGACCATCAAACAAGCCTTGCTAAATTTTGTTCAACTTTTTGCCTGCACGCCGCCTCGCCGGCTGGCCCGTGCGTGATGACGGCCCTTTCCTCAGTTTGTTGATTAAACGTGCTCCTTTCGGCGGCGCCATTCTGTAGTTAATTTCCTTCGCCACTACGGTCCATAACAATCCCCCACCTCATTCTCATCAACAATTCAGCTAAAGCTTTCCAGTCCGTTTGCAGCCGCGATTTCAGTGCAATTTTAATTGGCATTTTAAATAACAACTACCTCTAAGCCGATGCAATTATTCCTCAGCCGGAATCAAAATTTGACGAAAAATTTCAGCATTTAGAACTTCGGTGAAGGAATTTCCAGCTTTGGCGAAAAGCGAAGGTTTGATTTGCGGGAAAGTTGACTGGGTACCTCATTTATACACATGGAACCCAGAACCTTAACCCATAATAGCCCAGATTATTTGGAGTGAAATTTAGCTTAAGAGAAATTGAAAGGATTTTCACCACTAAAATACGCAATTTTAAGCCTCGAAAAATGCCTAAGTAAATGAATTTCAGGTTTCCAGAAGGGCGATATTTTTTTAATTGTGACAATACTGAACTGAAAAATTCTCTAAAATATTTTTTTCTGTTTCCGGACGGCATCACTGGGCGGAAGTGGGTTAAGTTCAGCAGACATGGAGGTGACGAACCGAATGCGTCCCAATGTGTCATCGGACCTCGCTCATCGTTAAAAAAATAATAATTTGTCCTACCAGCAAAAGAATTCAATAAGATCAAGTGAGCAATAGTATTAATAAATCAGGGGTTGAAACACTTTCGGAAAGCCCTTAATCGTTAGTATTTCCCCCAGTTATGGGTCCGAAAATGAAAATAGAGAGTTATTTACACTAGAGTCACAGGGACCTTTTCGCAGCTGCGAATCGTAAACACCAAGTTGTAGTCACTAGGAGCGTGTCATATGAAAACATGAGTAGGGCGACAGGCGCGGGCTGGCTTTAGAGGTTATCTTTTAATAATTAGGGGCTGGCCAGGACTCTACGTTGGCCTAACTCTTGGGGAAGAGCAATTACAAATTCTGTTTGCAGAAGAGGTTACACAAGGGTCGGAGATAAAAGCCACGAGCGTGCCTTTCTAATTTTTTCTCCACTTAACTGTGTAAACATTGAAGTAAAAGATGATTCCATGGTACCAAAGAGGTAGAAAAGTTACAGTTAATCAGAGAAAATGATTAGAAACACGAAGAATTTACTATAGCTGTTGGGAATGCCTATCATTAAAGATGAAAACGGCCAACAACTGCGTCCTCCATATTATAGTGAGCTTAACATAAGAGCGTTAACGGTTGCCTATTGTTCCGTGAGTTTGTTTAAAAAGTATGCCCAAAATTTGTTACACAGGGCATTGCCATTGAGAGAACGTTTATGCATCATGTGCTTTTTAGGACGTGGCAAGAGTAGCACGTTATTAGCTAGCGTTGTGTGAGGGCTTACGGTTTAGGGCACGGAGGGGGCGTGGAGTGTCCTTAAATAGGGCTCGTAGTTAATAGACAGCCCCTCGGCCGATTGCGATACTGGAAGTACCCAAACTTCTGATAGTGCAATTGATCTACTCCAAGCCACAGCAAGGGGAATCTTGAAATCCTGACTCATCTATGATGCGTATAATTTGTTTCTTGTTTACGATGATTCAGAAATTGAAGTCATCGATTACGTCAATGCTATACTTCGCAAAATAAATTCTTTCAACGAAAATGTGCTTTTGATGGTAGAATAAACATAGGAACAATAGAATTCATTGCATGTTTTGTGGTGGGTGTGTTGGTAGGCCTGTTGTAATTTTTTTCCGCAAACCAAATGAATGGCTGGGACTGACCTGCGGGTAGAATATACAGAAAGAATCAGAAATCAAAAACGACCTAAATTATTTTATCTGGTGCTTATTTGAATACTACAATTTTAAAAGCATTTCATGCAGATGTCTCCCTCGTGCGGACAAGGGGTGCCGTGATCGCGACCAAAGCCCGCACAACTTTTCAAGCCGATCCCATGTCAACGTCAAGTTACTCCCGCTCATATGGGAATGACATGAACTTACGGGTCGAGCTTATCTCAAGCTCATCAGGCGATGAACAGCGACCGCTAGCAGTCGCTCCTTGAAACACAAGTCGGACGTGCTTACGCGTCAAATTTACCGCTCTGTAATGTCTAGAGCTTCCTTAAGCCTTGGCATGACCTTGTAGGATGACCCACATTTCGAGCTGAAAATTACGCCTTTTACTCCAAATGAATGGGCCACATCAAAGCGTTTTTCCATGTGAATAGTAACGTCTGAGGAGCTCCAAATTAAAGGCATACGTTGTACACGTTATCCTTTTACATGCATACATGTTATTCTACGAAAAACGTGATTTAATATGGAATGCTTTAAAAGGAGCATTATGTCAATGATACCCGCGTGTGGTGATTAAAAGCTAAAAAGAGAAACAAAATCGTTGATTATTGAAAACAAAGAAAACAAAAATAAGACTGAATGTTCTTGGATGTGTTAAGACGCGTGGTTGCCAAAATGAAACCAAGGCTTGCAATGGTGCCGTGACCAGGATGAACTTCACTGTTAATTTTGCATGTTGCATCCTAGTAATAGTATTTCACCTTTCGTTATTAAAAGCTATCATTCACGGATGGAGCGAGGCACAAGCCACTTACCCCAACGAGCCTAATGGCCACTAGTGAGCCTTATATTGCTTTCCTCTCACCGACATAATTAACGCAAATTTTAAAATTCAACACCTCCGAAGGAAAAAGGCAAACGGGTTTAGCCACAACTAAGACGGGAAGTAAGATTTTTTTTGCCTCAAGCTTAAGAACGCAACTTCTAGCGAGTATCAACGACGCAGTACAAAATGGGCGCTGCGGAGGTTTTTTTTTTTACGTTTGGCCAATTTAGGTTTAAGAAGTTTCTAAACGTAGGCCACACTTTGATATATTTCGGAACTTTTAAAACGTTAAACGGCCGGAAGATTTTAGTACGGCTAATGCGAGGTACTCGAAGTGTTACGGCCCTTTGATAAGAGCTTCAAAACTTACTGCCTTTCTTAATCGCATCAAAACTCTTGCAACTTTTTTCATCTTGGATGTCGAATTGACAGCGTTCCTTTGAAAAGAAAAAAAAGGAAAAAGAAAAATGAAAAAACATAATGAAATGTCCGTCTGCTTAATTAACGCGGCGTATCAAATTGAGAGTTGAGGATGCGCCAGTATAGACTAACTAGCCAGCTAGCCGAGGTGAAAGTAAGGCAAGGTAGCCCAATCTTGTTGCTATGGTCTCAAAGTTTTATCCCAGCTGGAAAAGGGCGGCTTTACGTCACGTCCTGCTTTGATGGGTTTCCAGTATAAAATTTGCCCTTCACGTCCTGTTACCTGCCCTCGCCCTCCTATTCTCCTTTTTCACGGTCCTCCGCCTGCACGTGGTCTCTAACGTCCCTTCCCCGTTACGGGAGCTGTTTCGTTATCCACCTTCTGTCACATTCTCCCAAATTTTTAACTTCAAAACGCCTCATTTTCTTTTATCATCCATGTGCTTACGAAAACGTGTTGCTTGCCACTTCGATACCTTCAGACAATATACCCGCTAAACGATTATCAACACACATACGAGAGGAACTCCATTGTAGCGTCGGAAGTCGGATTTGACTTATCAGCGTTATAGACTCCTAAAGCATGCTCTGCTTTTTTTTCTTCTTTCGTCGATAAAAAAAAAATCAGATTTATTTTCGCGTTCGCGTCAACGCAGAGATACTTCTATGAACCCTTCTGTTCATATTCTAGTTTGATCTCTCACTTCAGATCACAACCCTTTAGAATCAATTTGACATACTCAATTCGAAATTCAATTAAGCACCAACTCATTGAACTTCAGGTCACAAACGGTGCACGGAAAAAAACTCTTGATCATTCAAGTTTGTAGTGCACTACATCAAACTTGTTCTCCAACTTCGCAGGCTGATCCAATAAAACCCAGGGTCCTTTATTCAATTTACCGACGTACAACGAGCCAGCCCTTCGCTACACCTGGACTTTTGTCCATCCTCAAACCACTCAAATCAACCTGTTCTTTAAGCAACCCTTTTATCTGCCATCATTACATCCCCGCACCAATTCCACCCGCACCCTCATTACCCCATCCCTACTGACCAACTCTGCATGATTCGTATCCCAACAAAAACCCTCTGCAGAATATCAAGAAGTCCGCTTTCCAGCTAAACCATCTGAAGAACCACTCATAGACCCATCTTCCTGACCACTTCCCTCGGCACAAAAAATATGACATCTCACGAAAAACAGTTCTTGATGAGCCTCGCTGTAATCGTCATACCAAAATCGCGTTACCTCTGCAACCAAGCTTCTGATTCTTAGAGGAATCTGGTGTGAAAGAAGCTTCAGCCAGATTGTTATGGCAGTAACCAGAAATCCTCTATGGCAAGGCGAGAGCCCACACCTCCCCGTAGGGACCTCCTCGCAGAAGCTGTTCCCAGCAACAGAAAGCAAAGTTGCCGGAGGAGAAGGCCAACGGGAGTTTTCAGCCCGAGGGATATGAACTGCAAACCTCGTGGGTGAGGTTCAGAGGCGATTTTCTTTAGTCACAGAAACGTACAGCCATCGTTGACTCTTTAAAAAGAGAGCAAAAAGAGTTCATTCCGAGAGCTGCTTAAGTAAACATGAGCTGAATTAGCTTGCAGGTCGTTTCAGCGGTTCAATTCCGGCAACGTTGCAGTGCGGTCCTAACATTCCGAAACACGTTTCAAGCCTCTTTAATGTCACTCCCCAACATGGAACGAGCTCTTAACATTTTTTCTTGCTTAACAAAGTAGTATTTTCTCCACATTAAACAAGTTTCCACAGCTCTTTTTGATCAAGTTTAGAGGCAGTCAATATTGCAGAAAGACTCAATAACTGTCGAAATGCACCATCATGTTCAACCTCTACACATTTTTTGCGAACCATCTCAAACATCCGTCAAAATGCTTATCAACCCAAAACAGCATTTCAAGTGAAGGTATGCTTATTCTTACATCGCCTAATGTGGGCTTTTCCTTAATGGATTCCGAGATAACCTTGAACTTTGAGGTTAATACGGCGGCGTTTTATCAAAACGTAGTTCCGCCAACGCCGATTTATTCGCATTACTAAACAAAGTAAACATCAGTGAACACAGGAAGGCCTTTATCTGAGCTCTCATGGAGGAATCGATTTTGGTCCCAACAATGCTGAGTTCAGCGGGGGACGCGCTATAATTCATTCTCTCATAATTGGTCAAGTCATGATCATCTAACGCAAACATCCTGCCATGAGCCTGGACAAGTCCGCCGACTTAAATCAAAATTTATGAACCGCCCGAAAGAAGGGCTAGGGCTGTGCTGGTAAAGGGCATCCTACACGACGTACACAATGGGTCATTTAAAGGTTGAATCTAGTTGGTCCTATTTGGTTAGCTCTATCGTTGGTCCTTTCTACGGTCCCAATGGACTCTATCGAGACTGTTCAGTCTTCACTTGTGTCACCGCACTGGTTTGGTAAAACCCTTTAAGTAAAAGTAGATTTTCCTGATATTTGAAGGGTTTCTTTGGCAGGGCGTAAGAGAGCACACCAGTAAAATTCCGATGTTGCAGATGAATAAAACTTTAAGCCCTTCCCCAACAGTTTTTTTCTTATTTTGAATGTACCGATATAGCCCTAGATTTTCACCGCCCATACTCAAGTATTTAATCTGTAAGTTGTTTTCGGTGCTTTTGTCTGTCACGTAACACATCCAATGCACACTAGCCAAATTATATTACCACACAAACAAAAAAGTTTAGAAATCTCTAGACTACCACATAAAAAAGAAACACAAAAAACTGTGTCCCACCCTGAAAGGATGAAAAATGACCAAAATTTTGCGAAAAAGTAAATATAATACCCGGAAACGATCTATCTACGTATGGTGCGTTACGTGAGTCTTAGAGCATTAACTCATAGTCATATGTAACTCATATTAAGTCATAAACAGAGCCCAAAGTATTTGGAGTGAGCTTAAGAGAAACTGGAAGGATTTTTCCCATTAAAATATGAAATTTGAAGCTTTTCAAAATGCCTAAATTATTAAATTCCAACTTTCCAGAGGGGTGATATTTTTGAAGTGTGACAATACTGAACTTAAAAGATTCTCTAAAATATATTTTTCTGTTTTCGAACGACATCGGTGGGTGGAAGTGAGTTGAAGGATTTCACGCGCGTGAGAATTCCTGGAGCAGAAACACTTTCAGTGTTACTAACAAGGTCAGCCAAACTTTTCTGTCAGCACTTCATAAATGGCTAGAAAAGTCCGAGAAAGTGAAAAGTTTCGATGTTTCACAGTCTGGCAAAACTTTGATCGTTAACCTGATGGATAATTCCTATAGTAAATTATAGGTGTTTTCGAGAAACCGCAAAAGCGATTCTATCACAAATCCAACACGAAAGGGATGCCAGGTTAAAAGCACTGAATTTTGGAGCGAAAACATGTTGCCTGCAATGTTTTTTGCTAGTCAGTCAACGACCCAAAAAGACATAATTCTTGCTGAAACTTTGGGACTTGGCGTTATTCTGTCATTTCTAGCAGGCATAGGGCTTCAGATGCTTCTACAAGACAAGTGACCTTTGCGAACTTGGATTTCAGCATGGTAGGCAGATTAACATAAGGGGGAACTTTTCTTAGAAAGGCGTATATTGAAGTTCAATGGCCAGGGTTTATGTAGTATTTTTGTCATTCTTCAAGCTGAGGTTTGAAAGAGTGTATTTTACACATCCTGGACATTGTTGATGAAAATTAAATGACCAATTTTTCAAGTGCGATGAGCAATACTTTGGCATGTTTTTTTTTTTAATTTTTCTTTTTTTTAAAAAAAATAGACATCAATCTCCTTGTAAAGAGGAACTAATTAAGCCCATGCGTCGTGCCTCACTTTATGGGATCAAAAAGAAACAATGGAAACAATTTTCAGACATTCCTGTTTCAGAGCAAAAAAGCCAAATAACATTTCTTCTTCTTATTTTTATGTTGATATGAATCGGGACTTTTTTATTTTTTTAGAAGGAAAGCTTCTTTAAAGCTGTAGAACATTAAAAACTGAATTAAACAATGGTGGATAAGCTTGAAAATGCTCCATCGGAGAGGTTGGTGTCGAAACAAGATCAGCTAAAACGAGTTTGCTGTGATAATAGCGAAAAAATAAGCCCTGCCAATGGTTAATCCGTCGACATGAAGCTTTAGTGGGGCAGGGATATGTGCTTAAAAGAGTTGATATCGGCGCCAATTATTTTTTGAGCTTAGGGAAATTGCAGCAACAGGTCTGTGTGACGTGTTAATCAAGAGTTCCCCTCCGCGGCTGCTGCCAGGTGCGGGGATTCTGAGTCAGGAAACGGACATGTGTCAACCTTCCCATGGTCCCTATTTGAGAGGGATTTATGCCTGCCAATCACTTCAAGTTTGCGCTTAACAGATTGAGTTTTACTAGTAAAATTCAATCTAAAAGCGATGGGATAAGCACCTGTAACAAGATTACGAAAGCAAACTTCGACAAAGTGCACGCACTAGACTATACACAAGGAAAAGGAGATGCTGAATGTAACGTGTAAGGTGTTATCCAGATCATCAATATGCACCTGTTCTTCCATAGTTGTTTGGATATTTTCTAGATTCAGAGGAAAACCCAGATAAGGAAAGGCAGATATAGATATGGGCAGATTTAGATGAGAGATAGGCAGATATGGAGGGATATGTAGATATGAGGAGATGAGTTTGTTGGTAAAGCCGGTAGCCAAAGAAAATCGAGTCGATTCGAAGGCATTAGGTATAGAGACGTTCCATTTAGCGTCCAAACGCATGGTATGAGTTCTTAATCCAATCCTCTTTTCAGATTAAGCAGCTTTTCACTCGACCAGAGAAAGTCAACGAATACGATTCTAGTCTTCTTTTGACTTATTTTTATGGGATATGAGTAACTTACTTTCATGACTGCTTTTGTACATTGAACGGATGTCGACGCTTTAGAGCAAACAAAATGAAAACATAGAAGTATTTGACACAGTACTCAGTTTTCCAGATTTTCGCACCAAAACCTTTCACTGTATGAAGGTACTTGAAATAATACGTTACACAAAAACATGGGATAAATTATATTCATCGACTTTTTCTGCTGTAAAGAGGTTTTCATTAGCAAACACAACGGTTGGTAAAAAAAACAACTCATTACATGCTTCTGGATGCCAAACGAGTCGTTTTGAGATCCTATCGTACATTTTCATCTTAGAATTGCCTCAGTTTGTGGTCCCAATATTCCACATTAAGCTTACTGAAACAACTTGTAAAGAGATACAAATACAGACAGTATGGGTATTGGGATAAACTAAACCAATTCTGTTTCGCTCCGGGCCAATACTCAGAATCAATCACTAACCAACTCCAATGTTTACGAGGCCACATCAACCATGGTACGAGCAACGAACTAGCGGGCTATCTTATCGGAGAGCAAACATGCACGAACGTGGGCTAATTCACTCAGAAGCCATTCTAGTGATTTGTGACATTTTCTCACGGGATCCGCCATTTAAGACAGATGCCTGACATTTTGGCTCTCGCTCCCTCTGCGCATAAACTCACCTTTATGCGGAAATGATTAACGGGACGTACTGTACCTGAAAACAGACAATCGTCTTCAGACTAGGAGAGGAGAAAGGCTCACAAGCCAATAAAGAGAGCGTTAATCCTCAACAGTCTGTCGTATCAAACGGATTCGATATTTTAGCCAAAAGCCCTGACGACATCTCCGGTGATCATCTTTTTTTAGATTAAATCGATTGGTTCTATCAGATGGACATGGACAATACTTTATCATTTTATATAATTACAGTTCTACCATTCGAAGTAATGTGTAAAAGAATCGTACTTTTCCGCACTGAACGAGTCATATCTCAGTATTAAAATATGGGGTCGTTTGTGGTTAGTCCTATGCCTGTTTCGGTAAGCCTTTTTCCTGTATGTTGGTTACCCTATACCTGTTTAGGCTGGTTCTACACCGGTTCTAGATTCTAGCTCCGCACACCTATTTTGTCTTATACCACACCTGATTTAGTTAGTCGAATCCAAATAAATGGCTTATCTTCGAAGTATTTCTGCAAGTGGTACATCAGCATGCGATTTTTTAATTCAATTTTTTAGTAACCTGTATTGTCCAGGCCTATTAAGGAAACAATCTAGTGTTCGCGAGGATGAAATCTTAATGCAGTATAAAAATTGTTCAAATGAGTATGACCATTTCTTAGAACCTTCACATTCCATGTAGAAATATTCAACTCTTTAGAAAACTTTAAATTCAATATTCAACTAACTCGTTAGAAAAATATCATCCTTTTCGAATACTTTTATGTCACCACACACTTATACAAAAAACAATACAAAAATTCTTTCGGTAGGGAAAAGTATCTCATTTAAAAAAAAAAAGAAAAAAAAAAGATTTAACTCTCCAAGATTTTGCCACTGCAGAATTGTAGTCATTGTAGAATTCTCTAAATTCAAAAAGGGGACATGAAAAAGTCTAACTGTGCTTCCAAAGAAGACGATTTTCGTCTACAATTATTCTT
>Ga0058701_10004223_pt1 | contig 11617 bp, 4 predicted proteins | sample AgamicOrMae_FD_97039 | JGI IMG/M metagenome (GOLD analysis project Ga0058701, IMG submission 97039) | Agave microbial communities from Guanajuato, Mexico - Or.Ma.e | ecosystem: Host-associated > Plants > Phyllosphere > Phylloplane/Leaf | place: Guanajuato, Mexico | collected 2012-06-04 | reverse complement strand
GTTTAGAAGATATATTTTGTAAGTTGTTGAAAATTAAAATAAAGGAGTTTTTTTTTCCTCGGAAAAAAGGGCAAAAACGGACTTCGCAAGTTTCGTAGTAACTTCGTAGAAAATGTATACCTACTGCGTAAAATAGCTGAAGGAAGTGGTGATGTTTGAGTTTTAGATGAGTAGGCTAGCTCAAAAGTTTGCCGCCAGTTCCAACCTTAGGTTGGGAGGACCATACGTTAATTTATGTATACGTATTTTTTTTAAATAACGGTTTTATCGTGTTTGAGCTTCATACCCAGAACAGATGCGGAACTATCTAAAACAGGGTTTGGTTTCTACCCTGCACTGATCGCGAAATCTTCTTAAAAGGTTCGCGTTAAAAAAGTAGGTTTTTTCGTGTTAAGTAAGACATTGCTTTCTGATAATTTAGTCTCCGTTCAAAACATGAATGGAGCACAGCTCTTGTTCATTCTACAGGAACAAAAATTGTTGATTTTAAAACTGCGGACTTTTTTTTTCTACTTTCATTCGAAAGAATTCTAATTCCTATTTAAAGTAAGATCGAGTTGCAATCTAACATTATTGACACATTTCTAAATACCAGACTGATTATTTTGCAAAACAAAATTCCGAAATATTGCACATATGTTTCCAATCCCGTCCGAGGACTGTTTCCAAAAAGGAAGGAGGAAATACAGAGATCCGAAAGGATGTTTTGGTGTGATTCTTGAGCCTTGCTCCGGCCCGAGCACAGGCAGAAATTCGTGAAAGCCGAATCTCAACGGCGACGCGCTGCGAGGCATGATGATACCTACTTGAGCTGTATTTCGGCAGATGACATGTTCGAGGTGCGGTAGTCGAGCTGAGCTTTTGCCTAGTCGCACTTCTTCCGATCCTCTGAAGCTCACGACACGTGCTATACTGCAAGATACATTTGGAGCGCGTTTTCTACCCCTCGAATTTTCCCGTACGTCACCAAGCTTAAGTGAGATATGAGAGTTTAGACCTAAGTTTATCTAAGCCTGAAGCGGCTTACTTCTTGGCGACAACAGCTTGTTACCCTGAACATCGTGGAATGAGTCGGCGGAGGCACAGATACATCACCTAATCTGGGTTAACATGACCCGTCATGGATACCCACCCCTGGTTACGCTGTAAAAAAACTTTTGGAATTTTACAATCCCAGATATGGAATAAATATTCATTACCGGATTGTAAATTACTATTTAATAATTTTAATAAACGCGAAATTAATTCTCCAAAGCGATTTTAAAATAACATTATTTTCAACACCCGTTTAGTAAAATTACTAAGGGTAGGATAGTAAATTTAAAATCCGGTAATTAATATTTATTCCAGATCCGGGAATGCAATATTCCCCAAAAAATAACAGTGAGTCCTTCCCTATCTTTGCTTCAATAATCCTCACATTTCTTCGAACGGTAGAACCACAAATGAATGGAAAATGGAAAGGAAATCTCCTTGATAACATAGTAAAAACTAATCCGTTTTTAGGTAGTCCCATGCCTGTTTTAGGTATGAGAAGGAAGAGCGTAGTACAATCATTTTTGTAGATATATATGTCTCTGGAGTCATATCCATTGACAGCTCCTGAGGAGGCCTTTTGATTGACATGGTTGATACACGGATAAAACTGAGTTAGTTAAGTTTACTAAAAGATAGTCAAAAAAAGGCGACAGCCGGCCAACTCGGCTAGTAAACGTTATCAGAAACGTTATTGTGAACAGATGTCTGCAATGATAACGTTTACTATCAAATCTGCTAGCGTTTACATTCCGAGTTGGTCTGTCGCCTTTTTTTTTTGTTTTTGTAATTTTCCTAATATTTAGTAAACTTTACTAACCCTATTTCCTCAGTTTAGGTGCATTTTTCCAAAACTAACCAAATCACGCTCTCCCTCTGCTCTACCTTCACAACGAAAACAAATATGGAACTACCTCCAACAAGGGTAAATTTTCACTATATTTACAGCGAGGATAAAGTATCGAAAATTTCTAGTTAGGACAGCATAAACACAAATGCTGCATCAACAATATTGTAAGTACAAATGTCTAAAAGGAATTTGTCGTCATTGATGAAAACACTGGCTTCCCACATTTGCTTCTTACTGCAATTTTTTGCAATTTTCCCGGGTAAGGTGATATGCCTTACGCGATCTGATGCTTGACTAAACCGAGCCTGCGGAAGAAAATAGCGGGATCAAGATAACGTTACTCTTCTCATCCTCTGCATGACATAAAAGCAAGGGCTGTGCGTAATGCAGGGGTAACGACGTAGCGACGAGATCGGCCCTAACTAGCTACTTCATTTATTCCAGCGCTGTGGTCATTTACGCTCAGCCCATCAGAAGACAGATGGTGCTGCTAAATTATTAACTTATTATCACTTCTTAACAGTCATCAGGATTGTCACTTCAACCTAATTACCAAAATAAAAAGACTAAAAATATCGCGCTAATGATCGCATGTCTTCAGAGCTCGTTAAGGGTACCCGTCACAAGTAACAGTGATTCATTTCGGCATCCGTTTTTTGACACCCGGTTTAAAAAGGGCTTCATAAAGCGTCATTATACTGAGCTATTATTACTGAGCTATTACGCTCAAAAGATTAAAAAAAATCTTTTAAAAAGCCATTTTTGTCGCCTGTCCTGAAGAAGACCTGTATCAATACTTGCGGGATTTTTTGGGGTCAGAACCGTTTGAAAATACTCGTAAAAAATAAAAATAAAAACATTTTGACGAAGTTTTAGTGACAAGCCACCTGTAATTCACGGGAATGAAAATCAGAATGCACCAACTCAATAATGCAGGTCGTCAGCCATAAGTAACTGGTAAAACTGGTTTCTATACCACGTCAATGTAAACTATCAGCTGAACTCAATGATTTGTATTTTAAGTGTAGCAGAATGTAGCTTTTAACAAAATGATGACTTAAATGAAACATTTAGGGAACCAAATAAATGTTAGAAAGGAAGTTGACAGTGTCGGATAAGCTTAAGAGGTAAGCTAATTAATGAACGAAATAAAAGCGCTATTCGACTCGTTAGCTGATATTGATCTTAAAAGCCACTAAAAGTAATTACTTAATAAAACTTTCAACTCGAGGACTGATCGAAAATTCATTACGTAATGAGTTTAGAAAGAGAACGCGTGAAAATTTTCTAAAGGGTCCTTTCTTTCTTCTCTTTCTACTTTGTATATCAAATTGGTTTAGGTAAACTGACATAACCGTCTTGAGGTAGGACGTATTTATATCCAATAACTGTGGAAAAATGGAATCAGGTTTAAGGGCGTTGATAACGCAGCTAAAAATTAGGGTTAACAGAAAGGTTTATCGGCATATCGAGATGAATAATAACGGGTCTTTATTCAGAATTACCTTGGATACTAATTCCAAACATTAAAAAAAATGAATGTACTCCTTAATAGCAAGTAAGTTTGCGAAATTTCAAATTTCATGTTTCTTCATCAAAGTTATGGATTTTTTAAGTGATTCAACAAAATCTTTTAAAGGTCTAACTTAATGTTCCTAAATGAATGTGATCAGTACTTTACCTTATAAGTAGGGAGTAGTATGCAACCAGAATGCCAAGGATGAAATGCTAGCGCTTCTTGTTCGTTCGTCAATCTTTGTTGTGCCGTGACCAGGATTCACTAGTTTTGGTTACTTAGCAGCATGACTAACACCAATGAAGTCTTGTAGTCAAAGCGGCGGCAACTCCAATAGCTACAAGATTTAAAAATTATATCAAGGTGAATATTGCCTAGAAGGTTACTATGAGAGGATGTTATTCCACCTATCTGCATCTTTTTACAGCTAGCTGACGTCGCAAAGGCGTTATACGTGATGACGGTCTTGGTCCATGGCCTCTGTTCCTACTTCGGGTAAATTTGCCAGCGTTCGGACAGATTCCATTGTTAGCACCTCATCTCCTCAAAACTCGTTGCTTGCCACGGCCCAGTTTCCCCCTTCCCCTCGGCGATTTCGTGTACAATCGGCAGTATTCGGCTCAATTCAGTGCCTACCTTCACTCGAGCCACTTAAGCTGAGAAGATAAGACAACAGTAAGTGTTATTATATCGTTTCTACGCTGGCCACCGGAGGGGGCCACTAGCGCACGTTTTCCGCAAGACTGACCGTGCCGTTCAAGGTCAACCTTTGCATCAGCATTTTACGCGGTTTTTCAAAAGATGACGGAGTCATATTACTGGAAAGCTTGAAAGCACCTGCATCGGAAAGGAGCCAAGACGAATGGTAAATAGGCGCTCGCACGTGTTAGACCAGCAACTGATGGAACTTTGTGAATCACATCGTGAAACAAGTCTTTAAGTGTCAACCCTAAACAGACTCGAGTAGCGATACTGAAATTTCAATACGTCGCCTGAAAAAAAGTCAAAATACACATAAAACCTTTTTGTGCTTTGTCGAATTCGGTGAAATGAAGGCTTTTAGAAAGGCTGGGAGTTTGTGCGTCCACCGTAGACGATGTTCGTTCAAGGAAGAAATGACGACAAGATATGTCACTTACTGTCATATTTGATGCAAATCTTTGTAAGAAGAATAATTGTCAATCGGTAATAGTCTGAAGACATGTAGGAATTCAGTGTGGCTCGGTACAAGAGCACACTTTAGACAAAAACCAGTACTCATCACATACCCTATGGCTCCCGATATCTTAGCGGTCTACAGTAATTTCCAAGGTAGAGGTCAGCTCTTCCCTCCCAACAGCGCCAGTGATCAACCCGCTGGGAGTAGTCCACAGAGCTTTCATTATATTTCACAACCTTTTCGTGAAGGATCAACCATCAGAGTGTGAAGGGAATATTTGTTCAAAATTCCAATTCCTTACGCTGATCAATGACGCCCCGCTAGACAGATATTGCCTTGAACCGTCAATCACAATCAGAGATGTGTAATCGTTGAACTTGGTGCGAGGGAAAATGGCTGCAGCTTCCTCCCTATGAAGCTTGAAAGAGCGCGTACAAGTCATACAGAAGCACTAACCGCGGACGTTGCTGAAATTGATATCAAGTTTTCATGAAGATAACATTGCGGATTGAGGTATATCTTCATAGTTTCAAAATGGTTATGGTCAAAGTGACTGGCATTGACTGTCGAATGGTTTCTCTAGAATGTAGACATTGCACAGTTTTCGTGGATGGCATATTATCTCCGTCCATTATTTCTTGGAGCACCATGTGAATACCCGTACCGTTGCCATGAACGGCACGCTGTGGATTCACCAGGTTGTCATTGGATAGCATGCCTAGAAGTCCCATACAACGTTTGAGAAGGACGCGTAGGTTAAGTAGCCTTCACGCTATCCGTGACAGAGTGATGGGATCGACCTCAGGAACATTGCTGTGAGAGCCACGAGAGTTGTCGCATTGCGATCCGTGTCAGTGCGGACCAGTATCAGATGATGTTGAGCGTTGAAGATTTTTGTTGATGATCTTCACAGAATCCGAGCAGCAGCATCCACAGCATAAACTATCAGTCATAATGGTCTAGCTGGAGAAAAGGCGTCATCTCTTGGTTGAGCGGCAAACTGTTGCAGAGCAAGTAGAGCTCTCGTTCGTCCGGGGTTGACCTTGTGTGACTGACAGCAGAGCTGAAAGCAGATTCTTCTACGTTGCATTTTTTTTTATCATAGATTCCCACTGGTATTTCATGGGCGCTTCAGCAGACTTTTTTTTAGTGGTTAGTAATAATTTCGAGCCTCGGACGCTTTAAGCGTACGCTTTCACCTAACGCAAGAGAAGACTTAACTAACAATATTCTATTTGTAAAAGGCATGCATGTAAATAAAGTTTAGTAAATCAGCTTTTAAGGTGACAATATCATACAAAGTAAATGGAAGCTTTGCTATTACTTTCATGTAATTCAAAGAAAGATTTTCAATTTTTCAAGTGACCGAGCCTTCTTAACATTATCTTATTTAGAATCAATCTGTTGATTTTATTTCTGGCTTTAAATCGAATCGATTTTTACCTCGATGTACCCACCGGATTTCCGATGCATACATTTTTTCGAATCTTCGATTATCACAGTTTTTCAACCGCCTTAATTTCTTTTTTTTTTTGTAACAAGACTCCTCTGAAAACATGCGATTAAAATAGATTAAATTTTAGTACCCCCTGATTTCGTTGTTGTGAACGTTGAACAGTCAGCTCAAAACTGAGCGTTAAATGCCGTGGCAGGTTTACCAGTGGCCCCCGCGCACTGACTCGGTTGCATCTCGGCTCACTGCAACGGTGGGTGTAGCGAGCAACGCGATTTTTAAAATCATTAGTTCACGCGCTGCCAATTCCGACAATACCATTACATGATCCACTTTCTATCCTCAAGCTCTAGGGGACGAAGCATCAGGCAACCACCCAAACCTCGTTCATGGAATTCTTTCATCGAGACGCCTCCTACTCTAAATTTGAAATAATATTTTTTTGACTCACTGATTTAGTCATTTTTGCTTGACTATTTAATTTAGTCAGTCTTCAATTCAGTGTACAATTGTCAAAAGTGACTTAGATTTGGTGGTTAAAAAATATTTCTTCTATTTATAGTAATAATAATTTCTAGTACCAATATTAGTTTGGCCTGTCTAAAATAGGTCATTTTTTTTATCTTACTATTCAGAAAGTTCTTTTTTCACTATTTAAACAGTCATTTTTGAGTAAAAAATAATCAAAATCGACAAGTCAAAATTTTAAAATTTTAGCTACTAAACTTTAGTAAAACTTGACAATTTCTAATGGTAAGCTAAAAATGACTAATTGAATTGTTAAAAGTGACTAAAGGATAGTCATTTTGACTAAAAAATAGTCAAAATTTATTCAATGAAATATGAAAATTTAAGCTACTATTCTGCAGTCAAATTTGACCATTTCACATTTACAGTGCCGCTTAGACAGGTTAGGTTGCGCGCCACTATCAGTCTCTAAAGTATTCATAGCTGCAATTTTTTTAAACCTCCGTAACTCTGAAACGGAGAGAGACACGTTATGATGAGAATAAAATCAGTTCATCTTCAAGGGATCCGTCAATTTTTTGTCCTATCTCTTTCCGTTCCAAAGATACAGAGATTTGAAATTGTTGGAGCGATCAATACTTTTAAGACTGCTAGTTCCTCGCGCTGGTACCTTAATCAGTCTAGCAGTCACTCCTCTTGGGCTGGCGACAAAGTGTAAATTACATAAAGTATAAATTTTACAACACCTTCTTTAAATTTTGCAGTGTGCACGGAGGCAAGGAAAGGGGAGGGGACTAGTGTACTGGATCCGCCTCTGACACACCACGAAAACAAATCTCTCCACTAATTGGAGGCCATGATGTTAGATAGCGTAGAGTAGGCTGCAGGGCGAAGCTTCATTTGTCTTGCCCGATCAGCAACACCGAGGACGTCTTAGACACTTACAGTTACAGCGATGCCTCGCCACAGCACACGACTTCACAGCCTGCTGGAATGATCCACATACCTGTAAACAACGAACGTCCGGTTAGATTCTCATCGCAAACAGTTGACCACGAAAACAGTACTCGACTTGAGGAATATTATATATAAGAGATTAGGAAATAACTCTGCATTGGAAAAGGATCTTAGGAAAGTAGAGAAAGAGCCTAGGTGCCAGGAACTGGCCGAGAGGTGATGGTCGATTCCCAGACAGACGTGCAAGGAGTAACCGGTTTTGATCCTATAACCCATAACAGCCCAAAGTATTTGGAGTGAAATTCAGCTTAAGAGAAGTTGAGAGGATTTTTCCCCATAAAAATACGCAATTTTAAGACTTCGAAGATGCCAAAATAATTAAATTTCAGGTTTCCAGTGGGGTGACATTTTTTAAATGCTGACAATACTGAACTGAAAAGTTCCTCTAAAATACATGTTTCTCGAACGGCATCGCTGGGCGGTAGTGGGTTCATGAGTTTCACATGAGATTCAGAAGATTAATTGTTACGTATAAACTCAAAAGGAGTAAGTCGATCCTGATTACATTTCAGGTACTGGAAGTTCAGAAGGTATTGTCCGGTTCTGATCACGCTGGAGGGCTCCGCCTTATGGGGAAATACATTGGCCACCGCCTTGTTGCACGACCAGAGCTGGACGGACAATACCTTACGGACTGATTGTTCCACTCTGTAACTATCTGCTCCTCGTGTCTAACCTTTCCAAATGCGACTGATCGTATCCGAAACAATTATTTTAACTCTGCGGACCTCCGCGATAAATAACATTAATAGAAAGTGTTACGTTCTTACAAGCTTGCCTCAAAACAAGATCTGTCTTCTAGAAAAAAACTTGCCTTGAGATTCGGCAGATACAACTTAGTAAACAATTTAAGGATGTTCCCTCGGGGTGACAAAATGAAGATGAAAAGCTGAAATCGACATAGTTTGTGGCTATCATACATTCTCGCGTAGGTGTGAATTTAAAACAAGTTTCGCCGTCTAGTTTACGAGCTTGAGCTTGTCAAAAGAGACAAAAAGTTCACGGTGATAAATAGAAATTTCATTAAAAAAGTGCATAATCGAGAAATTTAGTTATACCTAGAGAAGACAAAACAGTAAAAAATTATTTCTTAAAGTTTAAACCCCATTACAAAACTTTTGAGAACTTAAAAAAAAACTGTTTAGTTTGAGAGAACTCCGAGAAAAACCTACAAGAAGTATGCATTTTTCGTAAAAAAAATGAGTCAACTCAGCAACGGTAGATTTTCTAAAAATTCGAAATCAACTGATGTAATGGTAAATATTGGACCTGTATGCTTTTATTACAGAGATTCTAAGTCCTGGAATATTTCTAAACATGCTTTTAACAGTTCCATGCCAACTTGACTAGTTTGCCACGAGGGAAAATCCTTAAGTTTAGGAAAATAAATATTTATGCGGTACAGCTAGAAGGAGGATTAAGGGTCGGAAAGTAGCGGTGGTGCTTCATTTTTGACGGTGGCAAATGGCCGACTTTGGCAAATAATCTGGTTTGCCGCATTACTCTTTCATCCATCAGCCCATCTCAGGGGACCGCAGATACCTAAGGTGAGATTAGTTGTTCAATGTACGCCGGTAATATTTTTTATCTTCTCCAAAGGGGATCGAAACGAAGCTGGTCGAAGGCGGGGGACCTACTTCCCATTCCATCGACGCGACCCGGCCTAGCATTCATCAAGTTAGTTGATTCAAGACTTCTTGGCCGGAACATCTGGGGCCAGCCCAAGTGGGGCCAGCCCAAGTGGGGCCTCCTCTGCCCTCATCATGTGTACGTGTGTTTCGAATCCATTTTAAATCCTGTGGTTTCCCTCGGCCGACCAGTGGGCTGGCCGCCTAGGGACCTGCGTCCCGCTGGGATCGAATCCCGGGAATTTTATTTGCTGACGGCATGCTCCGATTAAAGCGATGGCTGAATGGAAGAAGTTCTTACCGTTTTGGGACCAAGGTCACCTCGTCTTTTAGGGTCAGTTTACACTTGCGTCGCTTCAAAATCTACGCTTATTTTGGTCAATTTATAAAATTGGGTAGAAACTTTACAGAAAAGTTTGCCCCACACTTTTCGCCCATCAAAACGCAGAAAAAACTTTTTCTTCTTTTTATCTTTTTTTTTGGTAATGTAAAAGTAGACCGACAGGAAGACCCGTCGTAATGACAATAAGACCTTCTTGAACTGTCCCAAAATGATAAGACCGTCTTAAATCACTGCTTCAAAAGAGAGCCGTGTAATCTCATGACCTCATCCGAGATCCTGCAATTTCGGTGATATCCTTGGGGAAAAAATGGTTCGTTTTCTCATTGTTGCAGAGCACGTTTCCATAAAGCTTCTGAGTACAACTCGGAAATAAAAAGCCACTGATTACCATGACGTACTTTTGCCGAATTCTGACAATACTGCGTAATAAAAATCATCAAAGCATCAAGAATAAAAATATGGACCGCAGACGGTCTCGTATTGCTTCCATGTTCGCGTGTGCATGTACATATGGACACCCTCTTATTGTCTCCTCCATACCCCTATTTCGGAAAGTAGAGAGGGTAGACTTTGTGTGAAGATACACAGCCTCTGCCAAACTATCTTCATAAAAAAGACGAGTCTTGAAAAAGTAGCGAAATCAAGAAATTACTTCAATTCAAGGCTATGGGATTACTGTACTTCCTTCAGTTCGAGGAACATGTCAACATCTCATTTAGAAAAAAAATGGGGGGGGGCTGAATAAAACGTTATAATTCGCGCATTTCTTCTTTTGATGGCAAAAAAGTGTTAACCGATTGTCCGCGCTGGGCGTGGTCCACGATTTTTAGTTAAACAGTTATTTCTGATACATTAATTTCACATTAAAGTTTCGACTTTCTCGAAAGACGGAAAAAATTAAAGTGTCTCTACACTTGCCACAAAAAATAAAAGAACTAACTAAATGAGATATTCGGAAAGGCGCGAAATCAAAATGGAAGGCTCCTAAATTTCAAATCACTAAAAGCAAATACACGCACACTGAACACGAACAGGATCGAAAGAAAAACAGGGGTACATCACGCCCCCACTCCAAGAAAAAAAATACCTAGTGGATTAGTTATTAGAGCCCTAAAACTGGCCCAACTCACTTCAGATTTCTTTTAATGGCATGGCCATACTTCCATTCATTTCACAGACATCAAAGTCAGAGTGGCACTTCGGTCTGAATTTTGCTAGTAAGCGAAGACGTTTGTTTCTTCCAGCAAATTAGCTTACTTGGCATAGATCACTGCTAAAAATTAAATGACACCCTAATAAAAGAAAATACGTGGCATCTGATATTGCTTTTAGGATTCATGACCTTCCAAATGATGGGTATGTTACCTCGATACAGATTTTTTCAGACGAAATTGGAGAGAAACCGATAAAGTCAGTGGAGAGGCTCAAGAAAAATCTTCTTTGCACGACGAGGAACCCATGTGTGGAATCGCCGCGTAACCGAGATAAAGCTCTTGGTGGGCTAGTAACTTTTTGCCGAATCACGCAGCTCCAAACATCTGCAGATGACTCGAGTGACTCACGGTGAAACGTCTTGCTCACAACAAATGAAACTTTAATTAGACATCATGTTGAGGTGCTGTCTTGCACTCTTTGCAATCGCACTTTACCTAACGAGTCATAAGCCAAGGCATCTTCACTTCATAAAGTTGCGCATCTCAGACACAGTTAGGAAAAGTTCATTGAGCGAATGGACACCAAAGTGTGCACTGGATGTTTAAGCTGACATTGTTAAATCAATCTTCGTGTTTATGTACCCAACAGGAGTAACCTTATTTTGATTAGAATCTCTGAAACGACTTCTTGACGGCTCATAGTAGTACGTAATTTCGTTATATCGATTAGTATTCAAGTAAAGGTAATGAAACAGTGCCATTTATTAATGACTTTTTTTCCGTCCGCCTCCGCAGACGCTACGAGGAGATTGGAAAACTGGAGGGTTATCCCTCCATTGTCGCCATTAGCGGGCAGTTTAGAGCTATGGCTTCTGAATTCAAAAAAAATTGTTTTTTTTTTTTTTAAAATAAACGTCTTTAGGTCTGCTACCCATTAACTATAATTGCTTTTCAATTTCTCTTCAACTGAATGTTTTTTTTGTTTTTGTTATTT
>Ga0058701_10004222_pt1 | contig 11618 bp, 5 predicted proteins | sample AgamicOrMae_FD_97039 | JGI IMG/M metagenome (GOLD analysis project Ga0058701, IMG submission 97039) | Agave microbial communities from Guanajuato, Mexico - Or.Ma.e | ecosystem: Host-associated > Plants > Phyllosphere > Phylloplane/Leaf | place: Guanajuato, Mexico | collected 2012-06-04 | reverse complement strand
CGGCGCCCGCTCAGGGGCGCCGAGAAGTAAGCGGCATCAGGCTTGGCGACAGCCGAGCGGAGCGATAGCGGAGCGAGGCACAAGGCACTATATTTAAACTTGGTATACCGCAAGAGGCTTGCAGGTTGGGCTAGGTTGGATGCCTTTTGCCTCGTTCCGCTATCCCTCCGCTCAATTTGACGACGGAGGGTAGCACCAAAAGGTTGAAAATGCTACCTTAAAAAATTACAGTGTAGGACCTTCAAGTAGTCAGCGTCGCTGAAAACTATTCACTATTGCTTTATAATCGTCATTAAGCTAGAAAATCTCGGCAAAGATCTTTCTATTATAGAACACGCTATCATGGTATTTAGAGGAGTGCAGAGTTTCTTTGACAATGATGTCATACGATAAATCTGGAGTATATGGCAAACTATAGCTTTGCCCAGGTGGTTAATGTTACTTCCTCTATCATGAGACCTCACCAGACCTATACGAGAAAAATAGCAGTGGCAGCTAACGCGTTGACATAGCAGGTACAAATAATTTTAGTGGGCATTCTTACTTTTTAGTAGCCATTGCTAGCTTTAGATCTTTTGGCTAAAATGTTAGCAATGGCTGCTAAACCGACCAATTTGCTCAAATTCTAGCCCTTGCTAACTTATTAGTGGCTACAGCTTACGGTAGCAATGGCTGCTAAAAAGTTATCGACGGCTGCTAAAATTAATAGCATCTGCTATATCAATTAACGCGTTACCTACCACTGTTATTTCCGTGTATAGACCTTACCTGACCCAGGAACTATTCTAACGAAACTGGTCCGCCTGTACCAAGGAGTAAGCGTCATCAGGCTTGGCGACCGTTTGGTTTGATCTCTCGCCTTATTGGTGGAAGGTCGAACTTAGGATTACTTTAGAAATCCTCTGTATAACCCATAAAAATAACATTTTTCTACAGAAGTATCGGCAACTAGTTTTCTCTTGGACTAAAACTATCAGCGTTAAACTTTATAGGTGAATTGCCCGGGGCTACTGAACTATAAAATCTTTCCGAAGCAGGGAAAATATTCGCGGAAGTAAAAATTCGCGTTAATCCGTTTGAGTCGGTTGATTGGCTTGCAGAGTCGCATGTTCCGATCGCAAAATTTGCGAATCCGGAGTGCGAGCAATTTTTCCGGGAGGTTTGCCAGTCGACCCAACGCCACCTGATAGTCAAGTAACTCTACCTTTGGAAAGCGGCCGACCTCATTTTTACTTTTCTTCCTTCTTTGCACTGAGAAAGTGGAAATTACTCGCCTGTTTTATTAGCGTTAACATTTTAATTATTCTTTTGGCTGTTAAGATAATTTCTTTAATGCGAGGATTATGTAGCCTGAAAGACAGATTAAATTTTCTTTCCTGTGTTTCATTTCGTCGCCAAGTCGAGCAGCTCGAGGCACCTGATTGAAAGTATCCTTTGACCTAACCCAAGGATAAGCCTAATGCGGCTTACTTTTGGCGTTTACTGCCGTTCAGAAAGCAGCATAAGGTTGGGCAAGTGTTGAGCGGAGCTGCTGCGCAACGTGGCACAAGGTATATCGCCAATCGCAATACCGTACGATCTTTAACGAGGTTCAGCATATTTTCACCCCTACTGGTTTAGATGACCGGAGCACGCTTCTGATTTGGTAAACCAGCGGTCACGTGACGTAGATATTTTAAACCCCAGAAACAGATTTGCTAGATTCTCGCGAGTTTGTAGTGTTTAATCGTAGCTAATACAAGAACCGCCAGAGATAACACAATTAAATCTAACCCCTGTTATTGAAGTAAAAAAGAGGACGAGTGTAAATTGGTTTATTTTTAAACGTACCAATCTGAAAAATCATGTCAATGGAGAGCTCTCGACGAGACCTTTTTATTGCTATGGTTGATGATAGATTTATCTTCAAATATAACCAAATTAGCATTCCAGCTCTCCCCCTGTTTCACCTTCATACCCAGGAGTGGGGCCACCTAAAACAGAGGTTAGTTTTTACTATGAATCTACCTGGTGTGGTACGTTTTCAGCTGTTCTTGAGCAGAGAAATTCTGTGTTTGCACGATCTCCCCCCTCTCTCCCCCAAACTCCGTTATTTCGCTCGTTCAGGTCCGCCATTTGTAATCCGGAGCGTTATCATTGGATGGGGATGCCCCAAATTACAAATGGTGGACCTGAGCGCGCGAGAAAGCGGACTTTGGGGGAGAGAGAGGGGAGATCGTGCAAACACAGATTACAAAAATGGTTTCGATCGCTAATTCATCTTTCCCTGTCAAAAAATTAACCGCGTTTAAAAGCGGAATCGCGAAATCTGGCAACACTGCGTAACCGCAAAGAGCTAGCGGCAAGAAACAATTTTTACCGGAATTCGTCTCGTATTGTTGAAAACCTTCGAGGTCGCGGTTTTTAGGCGAAAAAGAAAAATGTTGCTATGATGTTCTCCCAGGTTTAAATAGTCGAACAGTATAGTTTCCTAGTTGAAGTAACGAAAGCAATCGGAAGGAGCGTATTGATTTCATCCGGCCATTGAGAAATAGACCAGAACAGATTGTTAAGTATGCACCAGCTATAGGTTGCTGTTCTCCCGCCGCCAGCCATATTTCACTTTTTCGCCTCTGCTGTAATATGCTCTCTGATCGTCACTGTTTCGAAGTGCAGTTCCTGCCTGGTGCTCCTGAGCCACAGCGGATCGGGACAAAGGGTACAGTGGGTCACAAAAGTCAAGACCCCTGTTCCAACAAGAAATACAAGGAAGCAGGGTTCATTACTTTTGTGGTCCACTGTAGTCGAAACTCGTCAAGGGTATAGTGTATGCGTCAACCCATGGCGATGAGAACTTCTCATGTTGAAACCTCCGGTAAAGTGTGCTTTTAATGAAACAAAGGGCCCAGTAATTTTGTGGGATAGCGTTTAAAGACGTGTTAATTCTTCGTGTATATTATACAGGTATTTATTATACGTGTATATTATACCTGGTTATATTATACAGTTGGTAACGTTTTTCTTTTAGACTAATCAAAGTGATTTTTTTAAAATTTATTTTTTCTGAATGATGTACTTGTAACACAACTGGTGGTATTTGAAATTTGTACGTAGCCCTTCCCGCTCAGGGGAGAGATTATTCAAAATATCTGTAGTCCAGGTAATTTACTAATTCATTCTTATATAAAGATATCACCCTCCTTAAGTCCAAAAATTTCATATCTAATTATTTTGATAAAGCAAAGTCTGCTTAAAATAATAATTAAATCATAAAAAAATGAACAACTGCTCTAATAAATGCTTATGAATTAAATTTCATTCCGAAGACTTTTACCACGTAGGACTTTTGGCCTGTTTGGTTATCATCTTTTTGGGTTGAAAAGATGAACTGGTTACAGAGAAATTTTCTTTACATTTCTTACATTTTCTCGATAGTAAGGCCTATTCATGCGAAATTTGACCCCCTCAGAACACACGTGTTTTCATCTTTTCCCGTTCGCTCCAGATAAACAATTGATTGCAACTGGATTTCCTACCGAAAAGTTTGTCTGTTCCGGGAAAGCAGAAGTATTTGTCCTACTTTATTCATTTGTTGCCTCAGGTTGCCGTCTTGGCCTGTCTTTCGTCAAGTAAACGATTGTTAAACTCAATTTTTTTTTCACGGTCTGTCGTCAGTTGGCAGCACTGGGTCGTACGTAATCGGCGGGCCGCGGCGTGCGGCGTGGCTGCTTGGCGCCGCCGCTCGGTGGGCGGCCCAGCCCGGCCAAGCCCGGCCCAGCCCGGCGCGGCGTGGTGCCCGGATGTGTTTTTCAGGTGTGGTTTCAGCTGGACTACGTCCGGATGTGCAACACGTCGCCCTCGCCGGCTGCGGCTCGCCGAAAAAGTCAAATGCTTCGCCCCCATCAAAGACTAGAGACAACGCGAGCCAAAGTTTTCATAAAAGTTCATCTGGGTAGCTGTCATAAGCGCCAATGACCACAAGCGCCAACGCCGCAAGTGCCAATCCGTAACCGCCAAACGAGAAAAGTCGCAAACGCCAAAGGTCTTAACCGCAATACTAACCTTGCCTAACCTAACTTAACCTCACCTAACCTAACATAACCTAACTTGACGTAACCTATTCGAACTTTGGCGTTTGCGACTTTTCTCGTTTGGCGGTTATACGGACTGGCGCTTGTGGTTTTTGGCGCTATCAAATGCCCACCAGTTCATCCCACCTTGCGATATTGTTTGTCGCTAGATTTATGACGGTGACACCTAAATACTCTTTTCAAGTCGTTCCATTAAATTAACTCGCGGTTGCTCGAAGTGTGACGCTTGAAATAACACAGAAAAATGAGTTACTAAAGTTTACTCACAAATTCGTTTAAAAAAAGAACACGCAACTCGGTTAGTAAATGTCATAGGTTGGCTGGCTAGTAAATGTTACCATTAAGGATCAACACCGTGTTAGTCACTTTTAATAGCACGGTGGTTACACACTTGCTACTTAAACTGGTAATTACTAAGTTATGTATCCCGTTTTCTTTACTAACATTTTGTAAACTTTACTAACCCATTTTTCTCAGGAAAAAGTATTATTTAACGTTACCTCCCTTAATCCAAAACCGCTGGAACTTGAACCACCGTTTCACTGGAACAGGATAGTGAAATTCTCATTAAAAACGATCATTGCGGAATTTTGCTCGTTATTCAAACAAACCAAGAACAATAACAACAACGACAGCGCTTCGCAGTATTATTTTTACTGATTTTCAGAATCAGTGATTTTCAGGAAGGTGTTACTGCTTATCAGTGGGATTTTCCAGTTGCTTTGTAGTCACAGGATAATCAGTGAAATCTCACTGGTTTTGACTCAGATAGCCCATTTTTCCGCTGCGGTTCGGTAAAAAAATAAATGTTCCTATTTTGCTATTTTTTTGAATCAGCATTAAAAAAAGTTAAATTAAATCCCACGTACCTCTCAGTTTCCGCAAACCTAATTGGACCTAACCTATGCCGTACCTGTTGGATTTATTTCATACCCAAAATCTAGTAAGGTACATCTCAATGACACGTTCATTCCATTTATTTTTGCTGTACTCCCTCTTGACGAAAAGTCAAGAACCCAAAAGGTAGAAAATTCGGGGGGCATTCGATAGCGCCAAAAACCACAAGCGCCTACGCCGCAATCGCCAGTCCGTAACCGCCAAACGAGCAAAGTCGCAAACGCCAAAGTTCGTATAGGTTAGGTTAGGTCAAGTTAGGTTAGGTTAGGCTAAGTTAGGTCAGGTTAAGTTAGGTTAGGTATAGTATTGCTGTTAAGAACTCTGGCGTTTGCGACTTTTCTCGTTTGGCGGTTACGGATTGGCGCTTGCGGCGTTGGCGCTTATGACAGCTACCCGAAAATTCCACCTTGTTGCAGAGGTCGTCGTGGGCGACGCTTTCCGAGACATGGCGGGCGGATACCGCTGCAAAAGCCTTCTCTCCTCAAGGACCACTCCTGCTCCTAACAATCATTGGCGTGGCCACGGCACTGGCCAGAGTAGCCGGTCATGGACCACGACGGCCACGGGCCACGACGGCCACGGGCCAGACCTATAGGCTTCGCGAGAGCACGCTTTTGTTCGCGACGTCCTGATCGGTCCGTTAACGCGCATCATGGCTGCGATTTTAGTCTTCGCTGTTCAGCTCTTGAATTGCGAAGAAGTTTAACTCTTGAACTGCGAGCACAGTGAAAAATAAGGGTGTTGCCATTGACCCGACATGCAGGGAGACTTGAACGCTCGTAACCAACCTAATCCATTTTAAATGAGAGGTGACTTGAACGTACGGAACCCAACCTTTGACATTTTAAATGGGGCAGTCGGGTCAATAGACACCCCAAAAAGAGATGCCTGTTTGGGTAGACCTATACCTGTTGCGGGTATGAAGCTGAAATGGGAGAAGAGCGTACCGGTACTTAGGTTATTTTTAAGATAAACTTTTAAACCACCATTATCAATTTAAACGGTCTCATAGAGGGTTATCAATATCGTTAAAGATTGGCTTATGTTTGAAAATAACCAAATTGCGCTCTTTATCGGTTTTACATTCTTACCTAAAACAGGAATGGGACTACAAAAACCAGTACTACGGAATGGGTAGCTCTCATAAGCGCCAAAAACCACAAGCGCCAACGCTGCAAGCGCCAATCCGTAACCGCCAAACGAGAAAAGTCGCAAACGCCAAAGGTCTAACCGCAATACTAACCTTACCTAACCTAACTTAACCTGACTTGACCTAACATAACCTATACGAACTTTGGCGTTTGCGACCTTTCTCGTTTGGCGGTTACAGACTGGCGCTTGCGGCGTTGGCGCTTGTGGTTTTTGGCGCTATCGAATGCTCCCCTGAAGTTCAACTCTTGAACTGCAAAGTTCACCCTTCTTAGAGAAACGTAAGACATATGTATTACATGTAAAGGATTAGGATTAGTTTACTGCAGGCCAAAATTCGTAAACGCGCATTCCATACTTTAAGCGACTGAACCCATAACTGCACCTAGCGGGAACCCAAAACCTTACTTACATCTACCGATACGCATAAGTTAACCTTACATCTAATCAACCATAACTTTAGCCGAGCTGAGCCAAACCTCCCATACGATTGAGTACTTTTTAGTCCAAAACTGGTGCGATGAATAAAGAAAACAATACCGTTGAGTTCAAGTGTCTCAGTTTATCCTATCTTTAAGTGTATTTCATCGAATATCGAAAACAGGATACGTGGAGGTCGTAGAGGTGTCGATGATATCATGGGGATTGCACCATGGATGTTAAATCGGTCCGAGAGGTTGTCCTCACCTTAATAGAAGCATTACTGACGTGTCATAAGAATACTGATTAGTTGGTCTGACATTCTACATTACATATGCTTTCCAGAAAATTGGCCTTTAAAAAAAATCGCCCTTGAGGACCTCCTTCCACTGAGAAAAGAGGGTTAATGAAGCAAATTAGAAATATGTTAAAATAACTAAAAAGTGCAACAGCGAAACTTGGCTAGTAAACTAGCTAACAGGTTTGCTAGTAAACGTTGCCGTTACTGTTAACAGTAACGTTTACTTGCCTGGCTGTCGCTCCTTAAGCCCGACTCATTGGAGAGGACGCTATTTTTTACTAATTTTTAGTAAATTTAACTAACGCAGTTTGCTCCGTGATTGTAAAAGTTATCGCATGATTGTTCATGGTCACAGCAGACGACTGAAATTTATCCATCTTTTCCATGTTGTTTTCCGGAAATAGTCTTCCAAAATATTTCAAAAATGTGTCTGTGAAAGAGCTATTAAGAAAAAAAAATCGCTGTTGAAGACCTCCCATGTAGAAGGTTTCGCAAGTTGTTCATATAGACTGAAAACCATCCTGCTTCTCCGTGTTGTTTTCCGGAAAATAGTTCGCCTGTGTGCTTGGTATGGTGGTGTGGCTTGCGGCAGCCATTGCCATGATGCGGTAGCTATGTGTATGTAGCCATGGAACCATACAAGGAGGGAATGCGAAGAGGGAACGAAAATCGCGACAGATGGCGCTACTAACTCGTCCGGTCTGGGCGTCGCGATGTGGAGCGACCTTGTGCCCAGGGTCGTCGCGGCGACCAGGGTCGGCTGCGACCTGCGACCGCGACCTTCGTCACTTGAGCTGATTCTTCAGTTTCAAGTTCAATATCCATAAAGTGACCAAGGATCTTGAGCGTTGTTGCACACGAGCCCGCAACAGGGCTTATTAATGTTTTTTCTTCAGTCAAACCTTACTGTTAGTTGAATAAACGGAATATTCTCATGATCACGATCAGTTATTTATGAATATTAAAAAAATAAACGCAGCGTAGTACTGATTTTTCAAAGGATATCCATGCGCAAATATTGTGAATATCCATGCTAAAACTACGGATATCCGTGCTATAGATATCAATATCAAAACTTTTGATAACCGCAGAATTTGCGAATAAGATACCTGCATTGAAAAAATCGATACCAGAGTATAATTAGGGAAGATAACAATAAATATTAATGCCTTATGAAAATACATGAGATCTTGCTACTCTTAATAACCAACTTAAGCTTACCTAAACCTGTCTTAACGCACCGATCTTGGTTAACCTAACGTAATCTACGCAAATCTTAGCTTCACCTAAATTAGCTTAACCTAAACAAGCCCTATCTTACTGTGGAGTAATTTAACTTAACCTATTCTAACGTGATTCAGTCTAAGTTAACCTACACTAAATTTGCCTCACCAGACCTTAAGTAATTCAACCTAACCGAACTTCCTCGCACCCTAGTCTCCTTTTTTCTCCGACTCAACGTACGTTATTGTCTAAATTGACGATTATATATATATTGATCGAAGTGCAGCATTTGAAATCGGCCAAAAGTTTTATCTTTTATGAAAAAAGAAGGCTTTAATTCAAAGGTCGCTTTTTGTAATGAGGAGGCAATAAAGTCATAAATATGAGCCTTGAATGATAGGTGCTGGGTGGTATCGAGTAAGCGATGCGTTCATGAAGATAAAATAAAACTTTGCTTGTTTTGTTCGCAGGTGAGTTCAGCCGCAGGAGTTCACATACTAGATGTAACATCCAGTCCATGAGGGAGGCATTCTGTAAAGTATACCTATATAACAATATCGCGGTCAAGTGTAATACTGCCTTCGCGTACTACTTTCACTACCTGCCATCGATTGACGAGGGCTTCTCTGTTACACAATTTCGGGAAAATTAACTCTTTTTGCGGCAACATGTTGCTCCAATTGTAAAGAGTTTTGCCTGAATTCCTTGTTTAAGGTAAGGTTTGACTTTTGACCTTATATGGAGGGTAAAATTTTTCCTCTTTTGTGTTTCACGTTTTGTTGCCGAGCGGAGCGGACAGCGGAACAAGGCACAAGGCAACGTAAAATGACTTAACTTTGGCTTTGTGGTAGCTGAGCGGAGCGAAAACGGAGTGAGGCAAAAGAAAATAAAATATATTTACAAAATATCCGGAGTAAACCCCGACTTAATTATGTAAACCGAGAATTCGCAGTGTAAAAGGAAAATCTTACATGTAACAAAAGTTAAATCACTGATTTGAAAAAAAAAACGTTGAATATTGCTCTTAATTTCAGATTTAATTTTTAATCTCTACAAACTACTTACTTTAAGAACGACATAACTGAAATTCAGTGAATATTTAAACTGAAATTTTTTCAGACCGGTAATTTTGAAGTTTGTCGCATCTGAAATTAAGATTATATTTTTACAGTGTATTATTTGCAACAAATCAGATTCCACTACATATTCAAGCCATCAACAAATTCATGCTATTTCAAATTATAAAACATTTTTAGGCTCTCCCATGCAGAAATCCGTTAGTCTGTTAGCAAGATTTTGCGACTTGATCTACTTGAACTGTGGTTATCTCGAGAACTACTGAAGATATCCTTTGTGTTATTTTGATCGCTAACCAGATGACAATGATCTAATAAGGATTTCATTTGAACAAGGTTATCTTTGAATTAACCGCGTTTAGATCCGACGAAGTCACGAAATTCGGCAACACTGAGGCAACACATGAATGAGCAAAAATGTGTGCATCAGAGCGGCACATGGAAGTTAAATCGCAGCTTCCGCTGATAAAATCGGGGCTTTAATTGAGACCGCTTCATTCATAAATTTGGCCACGCGGGAGCGTACTGCGAGTGTCTCACTTCCATTCACAAATAAGGAATCAGCCAACTGAGAAGTCTCGCTTTCATTGCCATAATATAATTATATTTTAATTAAATAATTGTCTTTTTTACTGTAATAGTGTCTGGTAGTGCAGTCGCTTTCTACCCTCAAAAAATGACACAGATAACGAAACCGCATTTACAAGAATATCTTTCTGACATTCGTAGGCAAGGAAACCTAACCTCGACCTAAAAGGATATCCTAGTCCTCTTAAATTAAGCTTATCCTAAAAACTTAAATTTTGGTAAATATGAGGTGGGAAACTTTTGGCTATCCTTCTTAAAGTGCGTTTGGAATAGTTAACCCAACGCAAAGTTATCGTAATTTCGATGCATGGTTTCAAATGAAGCTGTACTAATTGAAAATGGTGTTGCAAAACTTTATGCAATTTAAAACCGTAGGAATCAGCACATTCTTAGAAGAGCATTTTCAATAAGTAGTACAGTTTCATTTGAAGCCATTCATTTACCTTAGGCTGGTTAATTTAAAGGTTAATTTTCTGGTTAATTTACCGTAGGCTGGTTAACCCTTTACCGCCCAGCGATGCCGTTCGGCAACAGAACAATTTATTTTAGAGGATCTTTTGAGTTCATTATTGTCTTATTTTAAAAAATATCACCCCTCTAGAAACCTAAAATTAAATTATTTAGGTATTTTCCAAAACTTGAAATTGCCTAATGTAATGGGGAAAATCCTTCGGATATATCTTAAGCTAAATTTCTCTCTAAATACGTTGGGCTGTTATGGGTTAAAATTGGGCGTATTACCTTGAGGAGACGTTACACGAAAGCGGTTTCGCTCAAAGATACGATCGTCCTATAAAGTAAACTCTAGTTATGCTACGATAAATAACTCTAGGAATCAGCAGAGGCGGGGTCGTAAATGCTGAGGGGCGCATCAGCTTAATCGCGGTTAGATAAGGATCTCACGAACTTTGATCAGAACTAAACCTTGACACCGATTAACTAAATACATCGTCCAGACGGACCTCGAATAAATATGGCAGGGTAAGGGAGAGGCAACCTGCAAAGCGGACCCGTCCCTGTATTGTTTGAGCTGCTCCTTGAGACAGCCTTGTTTGCTATTATAAGATCTTACTTGATGCAGGACCTTTTGAGACATCGCCTTATGTCATCCTTTCCATGCAGTGTTGCCAAATTTTGAGACTCACAGTCAGCTTTAAACGTGGTTAACTTCCAGATAACCAAGTTTATGTCCCTTCTTATTTCATTGTTCAGTGGGCGGTCCAGAATATACAAAAATCATCGCTGTACGCAGTCGAAATGAAATATTTGTTTAACCCATACCAGCCCAAAGTATTTGGAGTGAAATTCAGCTAAAGAGAAATTGGAAGGATGTTTTCCATTGAAACGAGCAATTTTAAGCTTTGGAAAATGCCTAAATAATTAGATTTCAGGTTTCCAGAGAGATGACATTTTTTAAATTGTGACTACTGAACTGAAAAGATCTTCTAAAATAAATGTTTCTGTTGCCGAACGGCACCGCTGGGCGATAATGGATTAAGGAAGTTCTTACCTGATTTGTATAAGAAAATGAAATGGGAGGGGCGGACGTATTTTGTTAATTTTTTAAGATAGACAGCCATTAAAAGGCCTCGGTGGGAGCCTTCTATTATTGTTGCTAAACATAGGCCTATCTGTAAAAAATACTAAAATACGTTGGCCTACTAATCAGTTTTGTCTCACCCAAAACAGGTACGAACTCACTAAAACAGATGTTTCTTATTTCATTTATAGTTCAGTTCTCAATTTGATGCGGTATGGTTAATTCGTAAATTCGGGGAACACTGAAGCGTTGTTTATATAATCGTTATAATCCTGATGGATAAATGATCTTTCTTTGGAAATTCGGTCATTTTAGAAGCCAATTGAATATTGAACAAAATTAAAACATCACGT
>Ga0058701_10004221_pt1 | contig 11621 bp, 5 predicted proteins | sample AgamicOrMae_FD_97039 | JGI IMG/M metagenome (GOLD analysis project Ga0058701, IMG submission 97039) | Agave microbial communities from Guanajuato, Mexico - Or.Ma.e | ecosystem: Host-associated > Plants > Phyllosphere > Phylloplane/Leaf | place: Guanajuato, Mexico | collected 2012-06-04 | reverse complement strand
ATTATTTTTGTTTCGATGACGGAAAATGATTAGGTGGTTTTTCTGGGTCCCAACAAACGGGAAATCGTGGGAACAGAGAAATCGTGAAAGAATTCCTTCCAACTGGTTATTAGGGCTATAATTACACCAAAGTATATATTACTCGGAAAAACATACGAGCGATACAAAAAAAAAAGAAAAAAAAAGAAGAAAACACAGAGAAAAATATTCAAGACCATGTGCACGGACGATTAAGGCGGAGGGATTTTAAATTCTTATTTAGGAGTGAAATATGGACTAGGAAAGCGGGAAACAGCCCATGGTAAAAACAAATATTAGTTCCCCTTAAACCATCCTAACTATTAAACGTTAAAAATTCAACGAAAAACTTCCGCCCAAAAAATTGAAAAAAAAAAGTAAGGGGTACCCCTAGGTTTTTTTCAATTTTTTGGCCCAATTTTTTTTTTAAAATGGAATCTTCATTTGGGCGATTGGATCTGATAGAGGGAAACTAAAAATGGTTAAAACCGATGTCTGTTCCTCAATTTGTCGATCTTAAACGGACCGGGAGAGGCGGAAGTTCACGGCCGGGATGTTGGAGGGGAAGGCGTAACTTCCAATGCTCTCCTCCGCGCGGGCAGGGCGCGAATTAGCGGTCATATTTGAGGGTCATCGGTCCGCGCACAAATAATATCTCAACGAATGAGGCTGTGAAGAAGGATCTTTAAAATCGTGACAAATTTTACGGAAAAATGAAAAATAGTGACAAAAATTAGTTTAAGAGAAAAAAAAGGTATAAAAGTGACTCAATGGTAGCTCTGTAATATTCACAAGACAGAAAGAACTTTTCCTAAGCTCAAGGCTGTTGGTAATTTTGCTACTTACCGACAGATTGAGCCATATGAGAGAGTTGACCAAGTGAGCTCTTGTGCTTTTCCTTTTTGCTCAAGTCTGATAAGCTTCCTGCTTTCACATGGAATCCAACTTTAACTTCCAGCTCTCCTCTGGCTTTGTCTTTGCCCTTCTCTTTGCCTGGTTTCCCTCGGAGTAAGTACCATCTGTTTCTGGGTCGTTCATACACATCAAATTCAGCCAGGGGAATGCTTACAGTCCCCAGGAATTCATCTACTCCCAGAAAGTTCCGGTGGAAGGCTGTTAAAGTAATTTCAGCTGTGTTTCCCTGTTTGGGAATTTCCCTGAAAAGAACAATTTTACAACAATGAATATCCCAAGCAATCAATTAAGGAAAGTACTGAATTGCTGCTAAACTTACAAGTCACACTCTTCATGCCATTCCACATTGGGAGGAGCTTTCTCTTGGACGGATGTTTGATATTTTTCCTTTCCCAATGCTATTGTTACAAACGCGTCATTCACCCCTAAAAAATTAAAACAGAGAAAAAAATCAGTAACATGTCATTAGATATTGTAAAATACACATCTAGGTATATCACAGTGAAAACTTACCATTTTTGCCCTTAATTAAAAGCCCTCTTGCTCTTTGAACTGAAATAAAAATAAAAACATGAATAACAATGGTCAATACTGAGGGATAACAAAGTGATCTGATAAATATCCGTTGTGATTTGTCTACAGGCCAAAATAGTCAAGAGTACCCTTGTATGCATCAAAAATGTAAACAGTTTTGGTTATAAGTGCTGATCAATGAATCTTGGTTTAAAAGTAACCAAAGAAATGCATTGAACTGTTCTAGGAAATCACGTTTAATTTCCAAGACCTGTTTTGTTATGAGCAACATAACCCCACTTAAACTTTTCCACACAAGGAATGAAAGGTTGAGGAGAATCTAAATCCGTTTCGTAAAAGTCAAAACGTCGATGTAAAAATAATTTGAAACACAAAAACAAACGAAAAAACACTCGTGATTTGGTTCATTTTCGAGTGTACACTACACAGCGTAGTTCCTGAATTTGTGATAACCTCAAAACAACACTACAATTAGGAAAAAATGTGTGGGATCACTACGAAAAATTACAGTGATATTTGGAAAAAAGGCAATATCAACAACAGATAATTATCTTTTGGCGAAATAAGGTTGGACTTCAAATAACAATCCGGGTCAAAGATGATTGGAACAAAAACATTGATGCGTAGGCAATATGACAGTACGAAACATTCGTTAATCAAAACTATTTGACTCATCGCGAGAAAAAACAAAGTGATTGTTGCATAAATTGTTTACCTGTCACCTTGACGTGTGTAGGGCTCCACATTTTCGCAGTTAAATTTGGCACACGTCACATCAGTCCCATCAGACACATACACACAATCACTGCAACTTGGACGACTTGGACGCTCACACACACGCCGACTGGAAAGTAGGTTGTCTCATGCGTGTAAAAGTAATTACTCTATTGTTTGGTATGCATTACAGCCCCTCCCAGCGCAAGAAAAGTTAATTGAACTTGTTGAATGATCGTGCTATACAGCTCAATGGTTCGAGAATGAGCAGGTCTGTGATGGATACTTTTTCCGCGCTGTCCACACCCCTTCACCCCTTCCCCGCACCTGTGGCTTTACGCCGTACCGCTCGCGCTTAGTACCAACACAACCATCTGTCAGGGTCAACAATGATCCCACTCAAAAGACGTGAAGTTCAGGAATGTTGCACCGTTATAGACGGTGAATTTGACGGAATTTCGTGCTGGCCATGACTGACATTCACGTCAAGTACTACGAGCGCGACTGGGGGAGAGCAGAGTACCGGTACCTGCTGCGCCTGTAGCGTAGGCAGGCACGCAGCGGAGGAATCAGTTTTTCATTTCACCTCTTAAAGTATTCCGTACAGAAGGAAGTACAAAAAGCTTACGAAAAAAAGGGTTCCTTATCAAAATTTCCGAAATATCAAAATGATTGGCTTAACTAAACCAGCGTTATAGGAAAATCTCTTCTTATGTGGACGGTTCCGTCAAGCATCGACTAGGTAGCTTGTTAGCTTTCTATAGGTATACAGGGCTTTAGCTTTAGGGTAGCTTTACTTGACAATGAGTTTAATATTGTATCCACGTCGGTACTGTGCGTACCGAGCGAGTAAGGAGTCCCCGAGGATCTCCAAAGATGATGATGCATATGCAACCCACTCGACACAAGTGTCATGCATGTTGCCTAATGAAGCTTGATCAGCTCGTACACACGCGACACTCGTGTCAAGCGCGTTGCATATAATTAAGTCTGAAAATCTTCGGATTACAACTCGATCGTTTCAAATGCCTTCTGCACATACTATGCATTACCGTCATGAATAGGTATATCGTGTAACATTAGTGTACGACGGTACTGAAATGCAAAGTAAATATACCGTAAAGTCTGAAGTATGCAGACCAATGAAGTCCAGTCATACGACTACTACTGTATGTTGACTACAATCGTTGGGAGTTGGCCTATACCGGATATAGTGTTTGGCTTTTTTGTGCATTATCTAATCTTATAGTCGCGCAAATTGTCCGTCACCGGTACCATCAGCGGCAAAGGTATTTGCTCCCTCCTATTTTTTCAAACCTTCATAACTTCAGAACGGAAAGAGAGACAACAAATGAGCCAGAATGAATTCGATAAATAATTGCTCTATCTGTCGACCTAAAATAATACTTTTTCGTCTCTTTCCGTTTTCAAGTTAGAGAGGTGTGACATATGAGAGGGAGCATTACTTTTGCCACTAATAATACCAAACAGACATTTTTCGAGTTAGTGTCTTACTTTAAGAACTCCATTCTGACCTTTCTTGAGAAGCGTGATTGTTTTACTTTGTGCGGGCAAAAGTAAGGAGTTAAATACGCCGCTGCTCCTAAACCATTTTTTTTTAAATATGGGAGTCTGAATAAGCATCGATCAATCAACATAAAACGAGTTTCCGGATGGGGCTCATTAAGTTAATCTTCTTCCGCCGCTACAGTACCGGTACATCCAAGATGCGTTTTTTACATATTCGCACAGTTAGGAAACAACAATGCATTTAGGTCGATTCAGGTAAAGAAAAGCGCGATTCTCGCAAATGGTTTTGATAACAAGCGGTAATTTAGTTTTCGGCATACCGGTACTGTGCTCAAACTCATGGACGTCAGCTATGTAAATGTTTTTAGTTTTTTTAAAGACACGCTTTCAGACGAATGTGGGATTCATTCCACACCAACAATACAATGCATTCATTAATTTCTCACGTTTTGCCTCGCCGTGGGCAGCGCGTAGGCTATGACCTAGTGCGAAACGGTCGCGATTCTCGCGGGGGCACCGAGCAGCGCCGGCCCAAGCACGGGTCTTCGCGCCGGCGCACTGCAGCGACAGATCCACAAGGTCGTGAGCTGCAGCGATCTTACTCCGACTCTAGAGGGCTCTGCCTCAGTGCAAATCAATAGAAAATGTGTGGAATGACTGCATGTGTAATACTGACAATATATTTGTGTTCTACGTTACCTCTTAGTACTTTTGGAGCAGATTTGGTACCGGTTTTTATATGGGAATCTTCTAGGTAGGCAAGAGCATGAAACATCAACCATGCTTACGGGTACCTGAACTTTTATCGCAGGTTAGATGAGTCGAGGATTGTGAACGAATGTTTTCAGAGATCAAACGCTATTTGCACATTTAAAATCACTGTTACTTTCAGAGAAATTGTAAATACAAATTAAACGAACCTTACAGAACGCCTGCTTGGTGCGTGATGTAAGTTCACCGTTTGTATTTACTGACAATATGCTGTTCAAATAATTTGTCATTCCTCGTTAACACCTTCTCAAGTAGTGATACCCTTCGGATCACCGTACTTTCCACCTACACCTCGAGGAGTACGGCAATAAAATTATCTATGAGTACCGTTGCCAACATTTAGCATCAGATTTTGTCGCATGGTCTCAAATAATAAGTATACTGCGCATAGTCCTCACAAGTTGCTGTGATGGTTTTGAGTGAGCGATTGCGCGAGCTGTTGAGTTAGCGATTACTGATAATGTCTCTAGCTTGCCTATCTAACTTGCCAAACACGTGGTATGGTACTAAAATTCTACACTTGATCGGTCCGAAACTCAACAAACACGTTTGATCCCTATGGTTACAACAATGCAACAATGCGAACGTCAGGATGAAAATTCCCTCTCAAAACGAACACACATTTCGCTACATTCCAGAACGTGCCCCAGAGTTCCTTTTCCCTCAGCAATAAATAGCCATATGGCCAATATATTGCTTATATGTGATCAGTATACAGCCCATATGGCTTATATAAATTGATCTACCCGCGGAGGGCAGAGGTGGTTACTAATTAGCGTGAAAGAGGATGGTGTTGCGCGGGTTGTCTACCTTAGTTTAGTGCAGGAGTATTAAAGGCAAAAGTTTGTCCTTTGGATGATTGATGTGCTGGTAAGGGTACCCTACTCATAACAGAGTTTTACACGCACATCTCAAGCTATTGTAGAAATAACAGCAATAATGAACAAATTCGATAAACTCGATTTATCACAACTGAATTTTGGATGTTCTGTTTCATTCCAGTGATGGACAACCTACGGTCTTCTCCACTTCAGCTCTGGCCAAAGTAGGCAAAAATGAGCTCAAGGCGATTCTTCAGGAAAGATTTCAGCATAAGCCTATTGTGCTCCTGTTCGCCGAAGAAAACGTATGAAAAGTAGTTCGACAAATTGAAAAATAAATGAAAAAAATAAATAAAATAAAAAAGTAGGGCGAGACAGCGGTAGTTTTAGGAAAGGGAAGGCTTTAGGTTCAACAATTCATTCATATAACCTCAAATCCCTTACCTTCCTGAGCGAGTGTACCGATGATTAAAAATGAAAATTTTACAGACAAGGGAAAGAAAGAGCGTATTTTGACACTTTTGTTTGTCAGCGACTACCCTATTTTTAACCTGTTAATATTTCTCAGAAAAATATCCTGAGGTCCTTAAATCCGCTAAGCCCATCTAAGCGGCTACGAACTGACACCTACATGTACCGGATCCGCTTAAAATCCGGTAAGAATTTAAGCGGATCCGGTAGATGTCAGTTTCGTAGCTGCTGAGATGGGCTTACATTTAGCGGATTTATGAATCTGGGTCATGAGGATTTTTTAAAAGTAGGATGGACCTACTAGAAAACTAAAAAAATCAAGTTTGCAACGAAAGAAAGTTTTACAGGCGGAGAGTTTCGGAAGCAGTCCCTCGTTGCTGAGGAAAATGCTTATAAGCTAATTATATTTTAATGTACGCTTTGCGTAGCGTGGGAATGTTGCTTGTGAGGTTGGCTACTGGCTACACTGCCTGGATGTCTGATCCCCGTGTTCTCATTTCCAGTTGAGCGTCGAAGATTTTAGCTGGCGTGATGAAGCGGGCATAGGTGTGTACACCCAATTAGAAAACCTGACGAGCTCGAGCGACGCCAGTTCGGTTTACTTGCCATTTGTGGACGGTCCCTTGGACGTTCTGCTCCGCTCTTTCCCGCAAAATGGACAAAGATGGAGCAAGGCTAACGTCGGACCTGCAGGGGTACCAACACTCAATGTTAACGTCCCAAATTCCAACTTCCTGTTGGTCAGCCTGGAGGACGCCACCGACAGTGATGATCGGCCATCTTTGCTTCGAAGACATGGTTAGTTCAAAGTCACCTTTTTCTTTTTTAAAACCATCAAATACTTGCTGTACTACGAGTTGTGATTCTGGTATTGATTTTCACGTTAACAAAAACATTTTTTTCTTTCCAGTCATGGGTTTTTAAGTCTTTTATAATCGTGGCTATTCACACGCCATTGCAAATATAGGGGGACTTGAACGCAAGTAAACCAACCTAATGCATTTTCAATGGGAGGTGACTTGACTTAACCTAACCTAATACATTTTGAATGAGGCTGCGTGTGAATAGCTACTTCGTTTTTTAAGGAGGGGGGGAGGGTAAAGAAAAGGAAAATAGGTATCGGTACTCCGAGTTGAGAGGGAGCTCTATTCTAGAAGTAACCAATTAAACTATAATTTACAGTAAAAGCTTGTATTTACCTAGCCACCAACCAACCTCAATACTTTGATCTATAATTTACGAGTGGTAAACATCACACATGAATTAAATATACAGCACAGGCACTACTTTATTTTTTTATTTTTTTTAATACAGTTGCTTGCGAAGGTCGTGAACTTGACGATGTTCACTCAGTATACCTCAATCAACATGTCTATTAAATTTACACTAGAGCTAAGTGGAAGGGTTAGTTTATGGAATGCTTAAATAAAGAAAATGGTCTAATTTATGCGTGTTTTATTTTTGTTTCAGATGCATTTATAACAGAAATTTACAAGAGTGTCCTGGCCAAGCACAAACATGTTATTGGTATTTACACAGCTCGGCATTCCTCTTGGGTAAGTTTGTTTATCTTTCTTTTTTAGAAAAGGAGGGGGAAGGTATTATTTCGAAGGCACGTAAGGCATTCCTCATGAAAGACCTTGACGCGCGTTCCCATTTTCATTGACAAAAATACATACACGCTAAAAAATTTAGTAGTGGAAATTTCTTAAGGAGTAAAAATTCACTCCTAAATAGTCCAAAGTGATCCACTATTAGTAGCTCACTTTCCTTTATTTAAGAGTTAATTTTCTCTCCTAAAGCGAATTTTCACTACTAAATTTTTGAGCGTGTACACCGCAATGCAGCTTACACTTGTCCTAACAATAAACAATAAGCTTTTTTTCGTATTCTGGATACTTTGAAAACTGCTCAAAAATCATTAACATAACAGCAATAACAAGTTTCAAATTTAGATTTCGAAATTAAGAAAAAAATGCGTCATTACCATAATTTTATCTGTTGTACTTGAATGAAAAACGAGAGCAGAAGTAGTTAATTTATTATTTAACAGCATTCACGATCGAGGCGAATCCGGGAAGTTTCGAAATCATTTGATCCCGAGACGGAAACAGAAACTGAAACGGACGAACGAGACAAAGAGGAAGGCGGTGAAGAAGAGAGACGACGAGAGAAGACGGAGATGGAGCAATCGGAAAACGACGAGCGGAACGAAGACAGAAACGAGGAAGACGAGAGAAAGAAAGGCGAAATCGAAGCCACCGCCATTTCGACCATTGAGGAGAGAGAGCCTGAAGAGGTCATTGATTTCGATCGCGAAACGTTCATGACTATTCCTATATTCTCCGGACTCATGGTTACCACCCTGATGCTCATCATTCTTGCTATCGGAGTCAACGCGATCTCAGAAATCAAATCGAATTCTCGATTCGACGACCCCAAGGGCAAGGCCTTAGTTATTCCCATGGAAGGATAATACTAAGGCTTTAAGGCTTCATCTCTTATTGTTGACCTATTATTAGATGTGTTTATACGCAGACAATAAATCTAATCTTTATTTGTTGTAGCTCACGCAAAAACTGATCTCATTCGGGTCAAGTACAGCTAAGTTGGATTGCCATTAGCCAATGTTACGTAGAAAATTTACGCTGTAAATATGTAGCGTGACTGTTTTTGGGAACCGCGCCTCAAATACGGACCGTTACGTTAAGTGGGTAGCTGTCTAAGCGCGAAAAACCACAAGCGCCAACGCCGCAAGCGCCAACCCGTAAACGCCAAACGAGAGAAGTCGCAAACGCCATAGGTCTCAACCGCAATACTAACCTTGCCTAACCCAACTTAACCTAACCTAACCTCACTTAACCTAACCTAACTTGACCTAACCTAACCTATACGAACTTTGGCATTTGCGACTTTTCTCGTTTGGCGGTTACGGACTGGCGCTTGCGGCGTTGGCACTTGTGGTTTTTGGCGCTATCGAATCCCCCCGTTTAGTAATCATTGAAATGATTGGAAAAGGAAGTAAGGGAAGGAAAAGACTTTATAACATAGTAGGTTCTGCACATTAACGTTCGATACGGCTGAGGGGAAAATACTGTGCTAAAACTGACTGGTCCGGTAAATCAGTCTATTTCGAACTAGAAGAGTTAATTCGACAACTCTCCTTAGAATTGACTAAAAAAAAGGGCGATTTCTGTCGCCGACTGCAGTTTCATCCAATGAGTTCATTGACAAGTCGACAAAGAGCTCTCCAACCTGTTAGCTGTCTTGCCAGGATGAATTTAGGCGTGCGAGAGAGCGAAAAAATAGAGCTATATACTTGGAACTTTACAGAAAGGTATTTATTAACCTATAAAAGCGTGAATACTTTTTTCTCGAGAAAATTGTGATATGAGACAGCGGCTCTTTTTATTTCAGATAGTTGATTTAGGACAGGGTTGTTTTCAGTAAGCTCAAGCGAATTTTGTAGGTTTTATTTTGTATAGGACGCTTTGGCGGGTTAGATCGTGTATTTGGATCATATGCGTGTCGTTCTCAGTTTGGGTTTTTGACTGTCTTCTTCAATGTGGAACAACGGAACTTCGATTAAAGTTTCAATGCTATTGTCTTGTAACATTGTGTCCACTTTTGCGTGAACTATTCCAAAATTCCGATGGTGCTTACTGCTGTTAAAAAACATGATATTCGGATCGCATTCAAAACGTGTTTCAAAATACAGGAGCGGAATAAAATAAACCGGTAACATAGTGTCAACGGCAATTCATTTTCATTATAAAAACTTGTTCCTATAATCCAACAATCCAACAGAGCATAATAAATAAAATGGATTTTCCTTAAGAGAAACTGTTTCTCAAAGAATATTAAAAGAAATCGATATGCTATGAGCACTGATTAGATTTTGCGCAGTAGGTTTCAAATAGGCGATTTTTTTTCGTTTTTCGTACATTTTTTTACTGAGGCATCGCTTCATACGATCAATAAAAGGATTATAAGAAGTATCAAGAGAGTTCCTCTATGTAGGTAGAAACACCATACCGGAGCACGTGGTTCGATCACTGAAGAATTTTTTTCAAGGGATGCATACGAAGTGAAACCCAGCAGTTAGTTATCAGAGCGTGGAGGGTCCGTTAGGTGACAGGATACTGTAGGTTAGAAGAGGTTGTATACAAAAATATCCTAAGAGGATAGAGTAGTAAAAGGTGAAAGAAAACGTCTAGCTCAATATTCCTTGTCCTCCTCCAAGCATGTAAGAGATATCCACAAGGCCAGATGTCCATCAAACATCCAAGGATAAACGTTTATTTTTGGAAGAATTTTCGGGTTTCCCCTCACTTATATTATTAATCAAGGTCTTTGCCCACAGTTATTAATGAAGGTATTTTAATTATGGCATCCGCTAAAAATTATAAACGAACTGCCACCCACCCTCCCATGCCTACACTGCGGCCAGAGCGCCTGCACAGACGTGGATAGGCAACCGCGCGACATCTGAGTTGTGGTGGTTGCCTATGCTGACTTCGCAGGCGGCCTGCGTGACTGACTCGAACATGCGTTTTATTTTATTTCGGGTCCTTGTAAGGAAAGATGACGCTTAAAATATGACATAAACTAATTTATAGGTGCTTTTTAAGATTTATGCTACTTTATACAGTTTGTTGAAAAACTTCGTAGACCATACCGCTTGGAATGACTATCGGTTTATGATTAATTGCACTCCATCACCGACATCAACGTTCATTATCTGATAGTGCTACGTGCGAGAAAATCTTTTACGAGATGAATACAGTAAAGTCTCAGTTATAGGTCTCTCAGTTAAAAGTCCCACTCGTTTGTACGTCCAATTGGTATAGTCAGATCCAGAATACGTTTCATGGCTTATACGGAAGATTATTTTCATTTGTATACGTCCCTCTCAGTTCTACGTCCAAACTTTTGAGTCCCGACTTGGACGTATAACCGAGATTCCACTGAACTCAAAAATGACACTGATACCTCTTGCATTGCAAAATGATTGCCTCTTCTGTCACTCAGGTCTGTACGCTTATGCCACATGTATACGTGCACGATAAGAAAGATGAAAACTGGAAAAAAGAGGAATGTAGCCACCAATGAAAACAAGTCGAGAAATTTCTAGAATTGCTGAAGATAATAGAAATCCCGTTTTCATCATTCTGAATTCTTTATTTCCAAAGGTTAGCATACAGAAGTAGGCCACATCAACCTGATGAAATAGTTCAAACTTCAAAAGTATCTAGACTAGAAAAGAACGGAATACAGTGATATGCCGCCCTCAACGCAAAAAGAATTGAAATCATGAGCAAGAAAGCACGGGACAGAAACAGTTTGAAGTAAATATGAAAGGCAAGCAAAGATACTCATACAGTTCCTTCAGTAGAGCAGTTTGTCACATTGGCCGGGTTCGAATCGGGAGTTTTCGGCTCGAATTGGCTAAGAATGATGACGTACGTAACGATGGTTCCGAGTACCTGCAACAAGATTGGGACTTCTTACATCGCCTGTTTTTAAAAGGAGCTTAATTTCAAATAAAGAAATATGGTAGATGTAAGACTTGAGCCATTTCTTTAGATACTCACAGAAATCAACTTTCTGTTATCCAGGAGAAAGAAGTTGCATGACGAGCAGGTTAAGGGCAAGTCCAAAAGTTGAACCGAAAAGTCCAAAAGCTGGGAAAAAATTTAATTGGTGGTGATTTTCGTTAAGAATTATGTAATTTTTTGTTTGAATAAAAAAAATCTAACCTGTTTCCGATCTTCAGGGCGAATATCATTTTGCATCGCACCGTGAAGCACATCCGCACACTTTTGAGTCTGAAAAAAAAAACAATGT